>Ga0181357_1000679_pt1 | contig 13013 bp, 25 predicted proteins | sample Fa13VDMM110DN_FD_130094 | JGI IMG/M metagenome (GOLD analysis project Ga0181357, IMG submission 130094) | Freshwater viral communities from Lake Michigan, USA - Fa13.VD.MM110.D.N | ecosystem: Environmental > Aquatic > Freshwater > Lake | place: USA: Michigan | collected 2013-09-24 | reverse complement strand
GATAATGATGATCCCGTAAAAATGTGGTATGCACAACAAAATATAGAAAACACAAAAATTATAAAACAAACGATTGATTCGTGGCAAAATAAGCACGCGCATGAAGTTAAAATGCAACAAAATACTTTTGTGAATCCTAAAGCAGATCGTAGTCAACCAGGCACTGGTCAACCACCACCACAAAGACCCCTCGGCCCTCTTGGGCCGGGCCCGGCTCCGGACACTCGTCCATCGCTGCCTCCAGATGGTAGACCTCCAGATGTTAGACCAAAAGCCTAGATCAAAAGTACCTAATCCACAAAAATGATAACCTTCAATACACTTAAACGATATCTTGAAGAAAAACTTGTTGTTGTCGGGGGTGGCAAACGAACAGGTCAAGTTATATTTTTAGCAGGTGGCACAGGTTCTGGTAAAGGATTTGCCATAGAGCATTTTATACAGTCAAACGACTTTAAGATTTTTGATCCTGATGCTCTGAAGAAAACTATTCTCAAATGGAATGAAACAACAAAACGCTATCCTGAACTCTTGGGAAAAAGTTTAAAGAATCCTAATGATGTATCGTTTATTCACACATTTGTTCGTGATCGTTTAAAGTGGGATAATAAAATTCTGAGTAACTTTTTGGCGGTACACCAAGCAGATAAAAATAATCTTCCCAACATCATTTTTGATAAAACATTTAAAGATACTGAAGAGTTTCAAGAACTTGTTCCGCAACTGATAAGCATGGGATATAAAAAGGAAGACATGCACCTTGTTTGGGTGCTAACTAATTATCGTATCGCAATACAAGCAAACACCACACGAGATAGAACTGTTCCTGTTACCGTATTAATTGGAACTCATAGCGGTACAGCAGAAACAATGAAACATTTCTTGTTTAAAAACTATCCTTCCAACTTGATTAATGGCGACGCTTTTGTTATTCTTGGAGGAGAAGAAAATACAGTTTTCTTTAAGCCTCCTGTTGATGCAGGTAAAACTAGACAACAATTTGCGGGTGGTATTGATTTGCCCAAACCAAAAGTTGTTAAGAAATTTGAATATGTTAAAGTGAAAGATATGGGTCAAGCATTTAAACCATCTGCTGCAATATCAAATATTGTTTTACGATGGATTCTGAAAAACACGCCAGATAAAGAAGAAATAGAAAAGTATCTAAACGCTCAATCCGAGCAATAAATACAAACGGAGATTTATACCATGAGCATACTTGCTGCAATATCTTGGGTGGCTGCAACATTATTTGTAGCGTTTAAAACAACTGCTGTTTACGAGTATTTTAAAGTTTTACCTTTACCTGAACGAATTACAAAACTTAAAGAATACGAAATAGAAAAAAGATATAACTTTACTCTTTCTTATAAAATGTTTTGGATGACCACGCACGACTCATTTTTTACAAGATTAGTGACTTGCCCGTATTGTTTGTCGGCATGGCTTTCTTTAGGATTTTCTGCACTTTTCTCTTGCCTAGAATGGCTTCCAGTAGTATACTTGGGTAGTTTATCTACATACTTTGGAGTATCTGCGATGATTAGTTGGTTTGACCGATTGGGAGACGAAAATGAGTGATATTAAAATTCTAAGAAATCCAACAGAAATTCTACAGCACATTGATAGAAAACTTGTTGAAGATCGTTTTGCTCACATTCAAATGAAGGCTTATGAAAATAGAGGCGTTTTTCATAATTGGATAAACCGAGCAAGATTGTGGTATGATCCCAATGTTTGCAGTTGCAAAAAGAAGGGATTGAATGAGGATGTTTTGGTTTCTGAATTTAAAGACTTCAAAAACTTAAATACCGAAGAGAAGAATAAGATTTACAAAATTATGGGAGAGCAAGTTGAGTTTAGATACGGGGAAGAGTTTATCGTAAGTATACCGTAATTTAAAGGAAAAATCACATGGACAAAAACGCAAAGACTTTTCTTAAGCATGTCCGTGAACATCTATCTGAATATGGTGGTAAGTTGGTTTTTGGCAGAGGCAAAAAAATAAATTGTGGGGATGGTTGTCGTTCTGTTGGTTATTTTTCTGATAGACCTTTAGAAATTCGTGTTGCGAAAAAATCACGAGATCCAGTTTCAACTGTTGCACATGAATACGCACACTTTTTGCAATGGTTAGAAATGCCGCAACAAATTATACGCGCTGATGATAAGGCTAGTCTTCTAGTGTTTGAATGGCTTACAAATAAAAATAATTACGATAATAAGGAAATTCAAAAAGCGTTTTGTCGTGTTATGGTGATGGAGAGGGATGCAGAGAGAAGAACTGTTGAATTAATTAGACGCTTTAATTTGAATGTTGATATTGAAAAATACATTCGTCAGGCAAATTGTTACATCTACATGCACTGGATTATGCAAGAGCGTCGTTCTTGGAATTATCGCCGAGGCGCAAAAGATCCGATGAATTCACGCAAACTCATCAGCATGATGCCCGACACCTTTAAAGCAAAATCGGATAAAAAGATACCAAACCGTATCAGAGAGGCTCTTCTTTCGTACTATCCCTGACCTAAATACAGGTAGGAAAGGAGGAGACTAACATGAGTGAAATACTAGGAACTGCATGGTGGAGTGTATTGATGTTTGTTGCAGGCGCACTAATTGGAGCACCACTTTGGAAGTGGGTTTCAACCAAGATGCCTTGGAACAAGTAACTTCACCTTAACTGAGATTTTTATACCATGATTAAATTTAAGCAGATACGCTGGTCTAACTTCCTTTCTACAGGACAGTATCCTACGAAAGTAGACCTGTGTGCCTCAAATACAACTTTAATATCAGGTGAAAACGGAGCAGGTAAGAGTACCCTTTTGGATGCTCTTACCTTTGCTCTTTTTGGTAAACCTTATCGCAACATCAACAAACCGCAACTTGTAAATTCGGTAAACGAAAAGGATTGTCTTGTTGAACTTGATATGGAAGTGGGAACCGATGTCTACTTAATTAAGCGTGGACTTGAACCTGCCGTGTTTGAGATTTACAAGAACGGTAAACTTGTAGATCAGGACGCCAAGAGCAAAGATTATCAAAAGCAGTTTGAAGAACAAGTTCTTCGCATGTCCTACAAAGCATTTTGTCAAGTGGTAATCTTAGGTTCAGCCAACTATGTTCCGTTCATGCGTTTAACCGCAGCAGAGCGCAGAGCAGTTGTGGAATCAATTCTTGATATTAATGTTTTTTCTGTGATGAATGGACTGCTGAAAGGCAAACTGTCTAAACTCAAAGAAGAGTTGGCAGTTACTGATGCGGATGTGAGTGTGGAACGAGAAAAAGTTCGTCTGAATCAGAAGTATCTTGAGAATAGAGGAAAGAATACCGATATTGCAGCAGATCAATGTCGTGCAGATGTGTTGAAGTGCAACGAAGATGAAGAGATTTTAATTCAAGCAATTGAAAAACTAGATCAAGACATCAACAGCAAACACGCTTTGATTGAAGATAATGATACTGTCAGTAAAAGTATCACCGATCTCTCTACCATTCAACGACAACTAAAAGGTAAAGTAAAAACTATTGTTAACGAGATAGAGTTTTATAACAAAAACGATTCGTGTCCAACCTGCTCACAGAAGATTGATCCGCAGTTTAAGTCTGCTGTTGTGGAAACTAAAACCAAGAAGGGCAAGGAACTTCAAGAGGCTATCACCGATATTGAAGATTCTATGGGCAAAGCCAACGAACGAGTAGAACAGATTCATTCTGTGCTTGGCGAAATTCGTTCGCTTGAAGTGAAGCGTTCGCAAGCATCAGCAAGTCTACAAACCACAATTATAAATCGTAAGAAACTTGAGAATCGTTTGGTTGAACTTGAAACCGCAAAGAAGGCACAAGGCGATGCAGACGAAAAAGAACTGACTAAACTGCAAGAAGGATTACAAGAACTTGAAGACACCCGAAAAGAGATGGTGGACGATCAATATTATTTTGGTATTGCTTCTGCTTTATTGAAAGATAGTGGTATAAAGAGTCGCATCATCAAGCATTACATTCCTGTAATTAATCAAATCATCAACCGATATCTGAATCAAATGGGATTGTTTGTGTCATTCAACTTGGATGAAGAGTTCAACGAAACTATCAAAAGCCGACATCGTGATGTGTTTACATACTCTTCATTCTCGGAAGGTGAGAAGCGTAAGATTGATTTGGCTCTGCTGTTTGCGTGGCGAACCATTGCTACCTTAAAGAACAGCCTAGACACCAATCTACTGATTATGGATGAGGTGCTAGACGGTAGCCTTGATGATGCTTCGGTGGAATCATTCCTTGAGATTCTTAGGGCTATTGGAGACGGAACCAATGCGTTCGTGATCTCACATAAGCCAAAGGAATTGCTAGAAACCAAGTTCACCAGCCATCTTACCTTCACTAAGAAGAATAACTTCAGTAAGATTGCTTAAGACTGTTGCTGTTTCTGTGGCAGTCGGCTTTCTAAGAATTGTTCAATTTCCCGTATACGCATCATGCTAGCAGCAACATTTGCTCGGTAGTTTTTCAATTCTTGAATAATAGTCTGTAGTTCTTGTTCGGTTATGCTCATATCGGTATTTAACTAAATACACAAGCAACAGGGAGAGAAAATGAACAACTCTATTTTTAAATTTCCAACCATATCCTCAGCCCGTTTTGTGGTTGAGCGGTTACAGAATCAGGGATACACCGCAAGACACACTCACTCAGGATATGTGGTCGTAGAGGGGTCTCTAGATGAAAACGCAACACAGGTCACTCTAGAGAGTCTGGGAACCCATGTAGCGGCTACTGGCGTAGAGGATTTGAGTCTAGCCAAACACGCAGGAACAGGGCAAGGCAAGAAGAAACTAGCCCCTAAGACGGAAGATCCAAAGTCTCCTCCCACAGCCAATCCTAAAACTTTAAAAAAGCACGGCAACACCTCTGCTACACAAACCAAGGGTGATGTGGAAGAAGCCGCTGAAAAGCCAGCAGAGCCAGCAAAGGATAAAGTTTCTCCTGAAGGCAAGAAGATGTTGAACATGCAACAACTAGCCTACGAAACTCTCAAGAAATTGGTAGAGAAATATCCTAAGAAGTTTCCTAAGATTGCTAAAGCGTTGGGTTTTAAAGTTAAAGATTAATCTGCGGTTGCTTTGATAATCGCAGAAGCAGTATCAACCTGACAATCAATACGCTTGGAAATGGTGTAAGAACCGTCTCCAGGCGTTTCTAATTGAATAGCCATTCTGACACCACAATCAATCATATAACCACCAAACATACCTTCGTGTACGGTATATCTTGGTTCCTCTGTTAGAGGAAAATGTTGTTTAAGTTTACGAGCAATCAACTCGTCCATTTCTGCTCCCACACCCCATCCATAATAATACGATATGAAGCGATGTGGGTCTTCTTGCAGAGATATGAAACACCTGTTTCCCAAACGAACTAAATCTTTGGTTATTCCTTTGAGAACTTTACCTTCAGAACTTTGTGGGGTAGGCCACTTACGATCTACATTCTGACCGTAATCGTTTCGGTGTTGTCTGCTTTTAAAACAAGCAGGAGACACAAAAGGAATAAATGATGCGTTTGGAAATCTTTGACACAAAATCTTTGAAGCACCCCAACCAGCAGGTTCATCGCCTTGCCAGCCAGAAGTAATTAAAACTCCATCAGGACTTTTTGCTTCAAACAAATAGATTGAAGTACCGTCAACATAACCAATTATTCTTGCGTTATGTGTTTTTTGAGTGAGATAGGTAAATTCCGCAATCTCTTGTTCGTATTCTCTGTGTTGATCTAGATGATCGCCAAAAGTTTTCATTTTACTTGCCGGTAATCTTGTTCCAAACACTCTTGGCGGTTTCAATCAAACATTCACCAAAAGCACTAAACTTGCCTGTTGGTGTCTTGGGAACAAAAAGCCACTCCACTTCATAAGGAGTATCCTTGTTCAACTTTACCTTTACTGCGTGCTTCTTCTTGCTCTTGCTCTTACTGAGTTTCTTTGATGTCTTTTTAGCCATGTGTCATTCCTTTACAAGTTGTGAGTAAGTAGTTATGCTGCTTCTCTGTTGCGCTTATACGAGTTCATACGACGAAGATTCTTCTTCAACCAATCGTAAAGTCGTCCCGCCTGTTCTTTATCCAAATACACATAATTCTGTCCTGTGAAGCATAAATGATTGCTGTCTTCATCATGCTGAATTTCAAAAGTAGCACCGTCTTCCCGTGCTTCAAAACGGGTTTTTGATTCCTTGATTCTAGACATTTTAGGCTCCTTTTAAACAGTCTTGTAGCCAGCGTTTACTAAGTTTTCCCAAATCTTACGAGCAAAATCGGAACTTGTAACATAAGAACCAGATTGTTCCACAGGATACAATGTTACATCATGGACACTAGTAGCAGGAGTGGAAGAGTTCAGTTCTCGCAAACTCAAAGAGGATTTCCCACTAACAGGAGAACCAAGATGTTCAGTATGATGTATACTCAAGGACAATACTGTATCACCAAGATTGCTGATGTAAATTGTATTTGTTATTGGGTCTTGTGCAAACTGTAAGATTCTCTTTATGTTCTGTGGGGTTTCAGGAGACACAAGACTCCAAACCTTTGCGCCTTTTGGCGGTAGAACTTTATGTATAGAAGAATGCATAGTATTAAAATCCTTTGAAAGTATTTATGGTTTATGAGGCAAGGTTTCGCCTTGAGCCACGAGAGTCCAACCTATTCCCTGCATGTTGTACCAAAGTCTACGAGATACAGCAGGCTTAGAAGCAATAGGGGCCATTTGACGCAAATTAAAACTCATACCTTCCATCAAAGGAATAACTTGCAGTAAATCTCCTGGTTTAGGGTAATTTGCCTTTTTTAGGGTTCGCCAACATCTTTCCCACAACCCCCAACCAAATGATCTAGGATTCCAACACACAAAAGCGGTGTTTAATTCACATATCGGAGGGTTGTTTACATCAATATTTACAAACATTACATAAGTTTCAGGAGAATTAACACCGCGAGAGTAATCTCGCATAATCCACCATTTGTGAAGACCCATTTCGTTGATTGCTCGTTCAGGAACTTTTTTCCTAAGAGTTGTTTTGATTGTCCACCATACAAAACGGTCAATATCGGGGAATTTTGGGGGTAGGGGTATCACCATTTCCATAGTTTCAAGCATACAATATTTAAGTAAAAAAACAACAAAAAAGCAAATAATAAAAAAAATGATGGGCGAAAATACGGTTAATAATAAATACACCTAACAGAAGGTATAGACTTTATAACCACTACTAATTCTCAAAGGGAGAACACTAATGGCAGAATTCCACTGGATTGGTTCCACAGGCAACTCAATAAACAAATTTTATTGGAACAACATCAATAACTGGGCAGTTAAAACCTCATCAGGGATTGTTCGTGCAAGAACATTCGGAAGATTACCACAGGGAAACGATACCGTAAAGATCGGTACTGATCTTCACTGCTTCAGTCCACTTCTATACGGTGGTTATAGTGGTTCAACTGGTGTAGGCACAACAGCAGGCAATTGGAATCAAGGTTATACCGCCGGTGATAGTCACAACTCCACAGGCTATACTGCTGGTGTTACTGGTGGTGGTGTATGTCTAATCGTAGCAACTGATATCTTAGCGGCTTCAGATACCTCTTCAGTATCAAACGCATTCGGATACGGTCTTATCAACGACACAATTCTCGGAGGAAATCCTAACGGAATTTGGAGCGGCGGTAATATCGCAACTGCCGCAGCAAACAACAACCTAAGCACTGATGCACTATTCTTTAAGATGCTTGCAACAATCAATCCACACGCACCAGGAATTGCTAATTCTTCACAAGCAGTAAGCGTTCCAGAAAATAGTAAGTATCCGTTCCCTTACTTGGGAGGCGGAATTACAGGAGATATATTTAATTATCTAAAGAATGTATGGGGCGTTTCATACGCAGGATTGAATTCTATTAACGGTGTAGCAACATCAGACAGTACTGTAAAAACAGACAATGCATGGGTTGGTGGTGGTTGGACGGGCGGCTACAGTGATCTAACTCCAGAATCTCAAGCAGGTTTAAGAATTCGTTTAGGTGGTCAAAATGCAATTGGTAGTAGAGCCGCAATGATTGTGTCTCCTGGTGATGGCGCAGTACCACAAAATAGAATCTTTAACATAGATTTGAAAACTGTGGCAGATAAAATTCCTGGAAATGCTGCACTTATTACCGATATCACACTAAACAGTCGTGGTAATCCGCTACACTCGTATGCATTCCGAACAGGATCATTCCGTTCAGTTGTATCACAGGGTGATGCAGCACTACTATTTGAGGCTTGCACCGCAGGCAGCATTCAAACAGACTATCACAACTATACATCAATCGGCCCTGCATCAAGAATCGGTGGCATGGTGGTTGATTCGGATAATAACGATCCTCGTTACCATCCTTGGGTAGTGTATTTTGCTGGTAGCATAACTAGCGGTGCTAGAAACACCACATACGCTTCGGCCTCAGCAAAAACAAATTTCCCTTGGAACAACAAGTTGTTGATTAACACAAATCAATTAACTTATAATACAAATTATGCTAAGGGTATGGCAGGATTCACATGGTCAACTGTAAATCCTCTAATTGGAATTGGTGAATTTGGTGGAACCGCAGGCCCAATCATAGACACTCCTGGAGCCTCTGCGGTATACTACACCACAATTCCTTCTGTTGAAATTTACTCAAACACTGATGCTAAACCCAACAGTCTACAAGGCGAAGAACAACTAGCAAACACCGCATATAATCTAGAACTGATGGGTAACTCTTCATTGGGTGCAGTTTTGGCACACGGAGCAAATGTTTACTATTCATCCCGAGGCAGTATGGATGCCACGGTTTATATGGGTGCTCTTCGCATGAGAGAAGGATCAGTTCTTGATTTCACTAGAAACACTGATATGGACAATTGGTTTATCGGAGGATTCACTGGGTGCACCTCAAGTGTTCAAATTGCAGGAGGTATCTTGGTTGAGGACGATACTTGCTTGATTCGTCCATCATCCGGCTGCCAGTTTGCCAACACAAGAATTGTTGGTAACGACGGTTTGCAGGGTGTTGATGCGCGAGCAAATGCATACTTCCCAGGCGACGCGCCAGCATATAATTCCGCGAAATCATATGTGAGTGCTCAAAATAGTGCGGGTGATATATTATCACCCGGAGGACTCCCAATACCACCTGTTTCAGTAGACTGATAATTAAAATCAGTAAAATAAAAATAATAAAAGCGGCGAGGTCAAACTCGCCGTTTTTATTTAATTTGAAATATTTAAATATTTTAAATTTCAATTATGCCTTGACTGTGGTTTAATATAGGATATACTATAGTAATGCCTAAACGATGCCTTGACCAATTTGATATAGAAGCGGAACGCGAATCTGCTGCTATCCGCCGACTTGCTCCGCATATCTGTAAGCCATTTGGTTGGAATCGCGGTATTCTGAAGCAGCGTCGTATGCACAAAGACGGTCAAGCCCGTGTTGAGTGCCGAACCATAAAGCAAACTTTTACCCGAGGTTACAATGCGCCCGTGTATCAAGTGCGGGATTGAAATTCCCGTGATTCGTCTGCAAGCACTTCCACTCACAGAAACTTGCGTGAAGTGTTCTAGCGTTCGTGCCTACAAGGGCTTTATGGATTGGCAGCACAAGACTGCACCCGATCTTGTAATGGTTAATCCTGACGACCGAGAGAACCTGCGTCGGGCTAAAGCAATTTCTGACCGAAGGAGATAACTATGGGATTCACATCCATCTTTTACGGCAACGGCAACAAGCCGTACACCGCTAGTTACGAAGGTTCTACCTACACCACACAAACTTACTGTGAACCACCACAGTACAAAGCCGCACTCACAATGCCTACCGAGTTTGGTAGTTCAATTCAAGGTAATACTGTTCCTCTTGCTGAATACAGCAATACCATGTTTACAGGTGAAGCAAGTGGATTGTGGATTTACAAATTATACCTGAACGATCAACTTGTGGGTGTGTATCAATTCAGCAATCAAGCGTTTTCGTTTTCAGTCACATTTGATCGTGTTGAAGGATTCTGTCTCGGTGTACCACTCACACCTGGCACTCCTGCAATTTCATATACCGAAACTTCCGAACCACCACCTCCTATTCCGTCACCAGCGTCTATTGTCATTCTGATTTGTTCCGCAATTTTTTCTCTACGAAAGAACCCTCGCAATGCGTAATTCACTACTCGCCTCTGCCGTGTTTGCTCTTGCAGCAACTAATGCTTCTGAAGCCACTTTGATTTCGTTCTCGCAGATTATTACAAACAATACTGCAAGCACTCAAAGTTACGAAATCATTCAAACTTCACCCACCGCAATTCCTGCTATCACAGCCGGTATGCGTGGATCGTTGAATATTGTGCTTACCGATTTCAACCGAAATGGTGCTACCTTTCAGTCGGATGGTGGTAATCTGTATACCGCATGGGCAAACTCTACGCTAGTTCGTTCTGCGTTTGTTCCGCCAAGCGGATTTCTGCTGACCGCACCTGCTCGCGGAATGGCTTCATCCGACAACAATTTCGGCACACCTGTTTGGGAGTCAATGTCTTCTTCGCTTGGAACCATTAACAGCATTGAGATGCGATGGAATTTCCGTCTGTCTGCGGGCGATCAGGTTGCCATCTCAGGAACTTTTGAAGTTGCTAGTGTTCCTGCACCTGCATCAGTTGCGGTACTGATGTGCATGCCTGCGTTTAGACTCAGGAGAAGGCGTTGAGTCTGCTTGAACAAATGGTTGCCGAGTGGGGTGTACAATGCCCCCACTACGATAATACATGTTCCGCATGTCGTGCATGGCGACTGTTTCGTACTTTGAATCGTGTGCCTACAATTGATGAAGTAATAACGGAGATTGAAGATGAACAACAATCCTTACAATGAACTTACAGACTCAGTGTTCCTGCGATATGTGGCACAGAACGACTACATGATCGACGGGTATTACCTACCCGAAGGTGTGCGATTGAATGCTGCGGCTAATGCGATTGAACGCACCGAAACCCTGCTGCGTGAACAGACCCAAAAGGCTATTGAAGCAGCGTTCGCTTTGCGTGAAGCCAAGCGTGAGCGCGACGAAGCACGACGAGAAGTGTGCCAGTGCCACTCCACTTCATACCCACATGACATGAAGGAAGTGTATGAAATTGCAGATTCCCGTGGTTGGGATTGCTTCAAGGAGAATCCATGACTGAAGAACCCGATATCGTGGAGCGGCTTCGCAACTACAACACCTGTTCAGACACAGATGTGGACGAAGCCGCAGACGAAATTGAACGGTTGCGCGAGGAGCGTGACGAGGCTAGGCGCAGCGTCTGCAAAATGAGCCTCCAACTTGGGCAAGTGTTTCGGCGTATAGGTGGCAAGAATGTTGAGGTCACGACTCCCGAGGGTTGTGCGGAGATCATGCGATGGGACTGCTTCAAGGAGAATCCATGACTGAACCATTTGATCCTGTTAAGGAATTCTTGAATCTTCCACTCAATCAGATGAACTCTGCTGAATTGGAATGGAAACTGAATGCCATGTCTCTTGAAGACGCCAAGCGATTGTTTGAAGAAATGGAGAATCCTCAGAAACCTTATCTGCATGCAGCATTCACTCGTTGGAAGGCGTGGCGTAAGCGTTGGGGAACCGCAAACGAAGCACTTGATCGTCTTGTGAAACTTGACGAGGAGATTGGACTATGATTTCTGAAACATTCAAGTCTCGTTACGGGGTAATGCGAACCATGCATAAGATTGATGATTGCACATGGATTCTTGAAGGAGAAAGTCTGTATGTGCGTGGATCAGATGACGGCAAAGGATGGCAGATGGCTGATTTTGAGGGTGGCCCATATCTTGAAACAGGGTTGCCTTTGAGTCTTGTGGTGGAACTTCCTGATGCCAACAACAAAATTATTAAAAAGTTGGAATGGCTACCTAAACTTGAATCCAAGCCAGATTTGGTTCGTCTGCAAATCCTCACAGACTAAATAAAGCCACCCCCGCCAAAGATTATATCTTCGGTACGACAACCCTCATCCCCGAGGGTTGTTTCTTTTCCTAAATATTCAAATAGGAGATTTATGATGTATACCGAACAGCGTCCTTGGGGTAATTTTACAATTTTGTATGAAACCCACAACATGAAGGTGAAACAAATCATCGTGCATGTGGGTCAAAGGTTGAGTTATCAGTATCATAAACGCCGCCAAGAGCGTTGGACGATTGTGGAAGGTGAAGGAATATTTACCTTGAATGGTGTAGATCGTGTGGTGCAAGCAGGTGACATTTTAAGTATTGGTTTAGGAGACTCGCATCGCATCAGAAATACAGGCAAGGGGAACTTAATTTTTGTTGAAGTTCAGTTGGGCGAATCTTTTGATGAATCTGATATTTTCCGAATAGAGGACGATTATAACCGCGCTAGCACATGAAATCATTCACCACACATCTTGCAGAACAGAACGAGACTCCAAAACCTCGTGGCGAGTATTTCGTCAGTCGCTTTAACATTAGCGGAACTGTTGTGAGTGCTGTCGCTGTATACGAAAGACCCATCAAGAACTACAAGTATAAAACTAAAGTTTGGAGATGGCGGGTTCGTATAAAGACAAGTGAGGGGTGGATGCTGATGGGCTTTATCGGAAATGGACAACGACAGGAAGAACTGCCTCCGCTTCGTGTTGGAGATGTTGTGGAGATTAGAGACCTTGTTTTGTCTAGAGTCACGGGTGGAGGTTGGGCAAAACAAAACAAGGTAATCGGCAAACCTCTTGATTACCGTTCCAACCTGTTCTCTCGTCAACTACACGGCAAGATTAAAAGGGGTTCAACTTCTGTATGAAATCATTCAAGAAACATCTCGCAGAAGCAACCACAAATCTAAACATCTGTGATTTATTAGCAGGTGATGATATAGAGTTCATTAAACACTATAATGCTTTAAATAGCCCAGGAT
>Ga0181357_1000677_pt1 | contig 13040 bp, 19 predicted proteins | sample Fa13VDMM110DN_FD_130094 | JGI IMG/M metagenome (GOLD analysis project Ga0181357, IMG submission 130094) | Freshwater viral communities from Lake Michigan, USA - Fa13.VD.MM110.D.N | ecosystem: Environmental > Aquatic > Freshwater > Lake | place: USA: Michigan | collected 2013-09-24 | reverse complement strand
TGGCACATATACTGCGTAAGGACATAAAATGGCTTGGTACGCAAAAGTAGAAAATAACATCGTTACTGATGTTTTGTATTTGGTAGATACCAAAGACAGTGATTGGCTATATCGAGAATATGGCGGTAAATGGTTGCGGTGTGCAGAAGATGGCTCAATACGCCAATGCTTTCCCGGCGTTGGCTACGTCTATGACAGCCAAACTGATGCGTTCATTCCGCCTAAACCATTTCCATCTTGGTTGTACAACCAGACTCAACACCTATGGTATGCGCCTGTATCTTGTCCCCAAGACGGTCATAAATATAGGTGGGATGAAACCACAGTATCTTGGGTTTTGGTTCAATAAAGATTGAGGTAGACATGGCACATTTTGCAGAAATCGGTTTAAACAACACAGTGTTGCGCGTTATTGTGGTGAACAATGACGATTGCAAAGATCAACATGGCGCTGAGTCAGAAACTATTGGCGCTAAGTTTTGCCACGACTTGTTAGGCGGTGTGTGGTTGCAGACCAGCTACAACGGCAATATGCGTAAGAACTACGCTGGCATTGGCTACACATACGACTCAACCCGTGATGCGTTTATTGCCCCCAAGCCGTTTGCATCTTGGGTTCTTAATGAAACAACTTGCAAGTGGGATGCGCCAGTTGCATACCCAACTGATAACAAACAATACGTTTGGGATGAATCTACAACTTCTTGGGTTGAAGCAACCATTTAAGGTAATGTTATGGCAATAACAATAAGCGGTGGATCTGGATCAAGCACAATCAGTGGTCAAACTGATGGTGTTAGTGTTGATGCGACTGGCGCTTTGACATTGCCCGTAGGGACTACAGCCCAGCGTCCCGGTACTCCTGCAAACGGGATGACCCGAATAAACAGCACTACAAACGTGCTTGAAGTTTATTCAACATATAACAGCTCTTGGAATACAGTCTCCACATTTTTAAATACCCCTCCTTCTGTTGAATATCTTGTGGTTGCGGGTGGTGCGGCTGGTGGTGGTACATCAGGTGGAGGTGGTGGTGCTGGTGGATATTTAACTGCTACTGGACTTTCTGTAACTGCCGGAACATCTTACACAGTTACTGTGGGTGCTGGCGGAACGGGAGTTTCAGCCGCAACTGGTGGAAGTGGTTCTAATTCTGTATTTAGTTCTATTACCGCCACAGGCGGTGGTGGTGGTGGTGGATGTTCAACAACTCAAGGAACAGCTTCTGTTAGAAATGGCGCAAATGGTGGCTCTGGTGGCGGTGGCGGTGGCGGCGGAAGTGATGGATCGGGCGCTGGTTCCGGTGGAACTGGAACATCAGGCCAAGGCTCTAATGGTGGAACATCAGGAACATCACCAGCGGGAAGCGTTCGTGCTGGTGGCGGTGCTGGTGGTGCAAGTGCCGCAGGATCAAATGCTAGTGGAAATACTGCCGGAAATGGCGGTAATGGTACTGCTTCAAGCATTTCTGGATCATCAGTAACTTATGCTGGCGGCGGTGGTGGTGGTACTAGAAATGATTCTTGGGGTTCTGGAAACACAGTAGGTACAGGCGGCACAGGTGGTGGTTGAAATGGCGCTGGCGTTAGCACTGATACGGCTGGAACAGGAACAGCAAACACAGGTGGCGGTGGAGGCGGTGGTTCTTATGCTTCTAGCGTTGGAACATCTACAGGTGGCAATGGCGGCTCAGGAATTGTGATTATTAGATATGCTGATACTTATGGTGCGGCAACAACCACAACTGGATCACCCACAATAACTGTTGCTGGTGGATATAGAGTCTATAAATGGACTGGTTCTGGAACAATTACATTCTGAGGAATTTATGGCATCAACAGTTAACTCAGACAATGGATCAGTATCAGGAAGTGCTGGTCTAAAGACGGCGGCTGATTCGTCTGGGGTTCTTGCGCTTCAAACAAATGGCACGACTGCGGTCACAATTGGCACAGATCAGAATGCTACGTTTAACTCTACTGGTGCATTAACAGTTCCAAAAGGAACAACGGCTCAACGGCCAACGCCTACGGCTGGAATGCTTCGTTGGAACACAACCAAGACAACGCTTGAAGTTTACGATGGCACTCTTTGGGAAACAGTTACAGTAACTCCTGCTGATACATATTCAGCAAGTTATTTAATTGTTGCAGGTGGTGGCGGCGGCGGTGCGGCAGGTGGTGGTGCAGGTGGATTATTATCAGGAACTAGCACTTTCACACCTGCTACAACATATTCATTTACAGTTGGTGCAGGTGGAACTGGAAATCCATCATCTGGAAACTCTGCAACTAACGGTGTTGACAGCACAGGATTAGGACTTACTGCTATTGGTGGTGGATACGGAAGCACAAACAATGGTACAAATGCTTCTGGCGGTTCTGGCGGCGGCGGCTGGGGTAGCGCACAAAAAAATGGCGGAGCGGGAACGGCTGGACAAGGTAATGCGGGTGGTTTTGGCGTTTCCGATGGTGCTGGCGGCGGCGGCGGTGCTGGTGGGGTCGGTGGTAATGGCACGTCAGGCGGAAGTGTTAGTGGCCCGGGAGGCGTTGGATTAACTACAACTTTAATTACAACAACCCAAGCAACTTCTGCAAGTGTTGGTCAAGTTGTTAGCACTAGCGTATATTTTGCTGGCGGTGGCGGTGGTGGTTATCCGGGCGCGGCTGGAGGTTCTGGCGGTGGTGGTACTGGAAGAACTAGTGGAACGCAGGGTGATGCAGGAACGGCCAATTCTGGTGGTGGTGGCGGTGGTGGACAAAATTGGTTTGGTGGAAATGGTGGCTCTGGTTGCGTTATTATTTCTGTCCCAACAGCAAACTATTCAGGCACAACAACTGGCTCTCCAACTGTTGTGACTAATGGGTCAAACACAGTGATGATTTTTAAATCTGCTGGTTCATATACGGCATAAGGATAAATTATGGCAGTTACTAACTTTTCGCCCTTACTGGGTTTAGCGCTTCCAACGACAGGCGACTTGTCTGGTACGTGGGGAACGACTGTCAATGACTCAATCACATCGTTGATTGACTCCGCCGTTGCTGGGACAACTACTTTAAGTGCAAATACAGACGTAACGCTTAGTACAACTAACGGTGCATCAAACCAAGCTAGAAGTTCTATAATTCTTTGGACTGCTAGTAATGGCGCAACTACCAGAAATGTGACAGCGCCCGCTCAGAGCAAAGCCTATGTTGTTATCAATGCAGGGACTGGCTCAGTTGTTATTCGCGGCTCTGGCCCAACTACAGGTGTTACTGTAATATCCGGTGAAAAATGTCTTGTAGCATGGAACGGCTCTGACTTTGTTAAAGTAGCATCAAGTGTTGCTACAAGTCTGACCGGTATATTACCTATTGCAAATGGAGGTACAAACGCCTCTACAGCAACAACAGCGTTATCAAACTTGGGTGGTATTACTACCGGCAAGTCCATCGCTATGGCAATTATTTTTGGATTTTAAGGAGCAATTATGGCAAATCCCAATATCGTTAACGTAACAAGTATTTACGGCAACACTTCATATTTAATCCCCGCAAATTCTAGCGTTACAACTTGGACTGCATTGACGCCTGCGGTTGGCACAGTCAATAAGCTAGATAGTATTATTGCTTCTAATGTCACTGGCACTGCGGTTCCTGTAACGGTATCTATCAATAGTGCGGTTAGCGGTGGCGGTACTGCATATCGTATTGCCTATCAAATTAACGTACCGGCAAATGCGTCATTGATTATTGTGGATAAAACTACAGCTTTGTATGTAGGTGAATCTCAGTCTATTGTTGTCACAGTTGGTACTGGCGCTGCAATTGAATTGACCGCCGCTTACGAAGCAATTACCTAATAGGTGTCTTATGTCACTGCGCTATATTGGGGCTAAATTATCCGCAATAGTTGCTACAAGCTCTACAACAGCGGCTGTAGGGCTGTGGACGTTACGGCAACAATTAAAAGCAATTGGAAATAACGCATGGATTACAACTCCCGGTCAACAAGCCTACACAACGCCCGGTACTTACTCATGGGTTTGTCCTGATAATGTAGTTTCTATTTCCGTAGTAGCTGTAGGCGGCGGTGCTGGTGGCTTTGGCGTTGATATTGGAGGTGGAGGCGGAGGCCTTGGTTGGAAAAATAATATTTCTGTTACACCCGGTGTTTCTTACACAGTGGTTGTAGGTGCGGCAGGAGCCGTTAATAATTCAGGGGGAAATAGCTACTTTGCCAACACATCTACCGTATGTGGGTTTGGTGGAATTAGTTCAACCGGAGTTGGTGGCAGTTACGCTGGGGATGGTGGTGGCAATGGAGGAAACGGCGAAGGGATAGAAGCAGGCGACGATTTTGGTGGTGGCGGAGCTGGCGGCTACTCAGGGAATGGTGGTAACGGTAACATACTTGCGGGCGGCAACGGTAGCGGGGGTGGCGGGGGCGGCGGCTCTGGAGCTTTTCCTCCGTATGGTTCAAACTACTACCCAACTGGCGGTGGCGGGGTTGGCATTCTTGGGCAAGGAGCCAGCGGTGCTGGTGGAACGGCGGGTAGTTCAGATGCCGGTACTTATCCAACTGGGGGTAAAGGCGGTTCAGGTGGTGCTTCCGCTCAGGATGCTCCCGACGGAAATAAAAATGGGGCCGCATACGGCGGTGGCGGCGGATCAAATGGAAACGGCGGTACAGGTGGTACAGGTGCTGGTGGCGCTGTCCGAATTATTTGGGGCGCTAACCGTGCGTTCCCCTCAACAAACACAGGTAATGTATGAGTCAACAATATCCCGGTGGGTATGTCACTAAAACCGCTCCAACAGTTAGCAATACTGCGGCTCCCGGCATTTGGACACTAGATCAAGCGGCTCAATATCAAGCGGCTGGTACATGGCCTATTCCTGCTGGTCAACAAGCATTTACAACGCCCGGAACATATACTTGGGTTGCCCCTCAAAATGTGACTTCAGTTTCTGTTGTTTGTGTAGGTGCGGGTGGAACTTATTCACCAGATGGTGCTTTTGATGCTGCAGGCGGTGGCGGTGGTGCTTTAGCATATGCAAATAATATTACAGTTGTTCCCGGCAATTCGTATACGGTTGTTGTTGGAAACATAAGAGTAGGTGTTATTGGATATGGAGAAGATAGTTCATTTAACTCAACTAGCGTCAAAGCAGGTGGCGGTCAAAATGGTGCTAGTGGTGGCGGTCTTGGTGGCTCTGTAATCTATGGTACTGGTGGCTCTGGCGGTAGAGGTGGGGTTGGTGTAGGCAATCCCGGCTCTGGCGGTGGCGCAGGTGGATATTCTGGGAATGGCGGTGCTGGTGGCGCACATACTTCTAATGGTGGTAATGGCTCTGGCGGTGGCGGTGGCGGCGGAGCAGGTTCAGGTGGTAGCAGGGGTGGTGGCGGTGGCGGGGTTGGCATACTCGGTCAAGGTACTAGCGGTGCTGGCGGTATTTATGTAGTTAATGTAAATGCTGGTGGTGGCGGTGGTAGTGGTGGAACTGATGGTAGTGCAGGTGGTGGTGGAACTGGTGCAGGTGGTCTTTATGGTGGTGGCTCAAGCCAAAATTCTCCATCGGCTGGCGCAGTAAGGATTATTTGGGGTTACAACCGCGCATTCCCATCTACTAACACTGGTGACGTATGATTCATGCGCTGGCTCCTTCTGTTACTGCTGTTGGGGCTGGTTGGATCCGCCAGCCAAGACAGAAAAACTGAATACCGCTGTGTGCGTTGGGCATGGACAGGTGATGTGTATAACCGCAAAGTAGTATGCCTTGAGTGGCAAAAGGTTGAGAGGAAATGATTGATCCAGTCACGGCACTAGCGGGCATACAGTCGGCAATCAGCTTGGTTAAGAAGGCGGCGGGTGTTGCCCAAGACCTTTCTTCACTAGCACCCATGATAGCGAAGCTATTTGACGCTAAGTCGGTAGCTACCAAAGCCATGCTTCAAGCCAAGCAGTCTGGCAAAGGCTCAAACATGGGGACGGCTTTGCAAATTGAAATGGCACTGGAGCAGGCCAGAGCGTTTGAGGAAGAGCTAAAAATGCTCTTTATGCAGACTGGCAAGATTGACGTATGGCAGAAGATTAAAGCTCGTCAAGCAGAGATGGATTTAGCAGACGCCAAAGAGATAAGTGCGTTAAAGAGAGCGGAGAAAGAGGCTAAACAGAAAGAGCAAGAACAACTAGAGATTGGCTTGGCAATAGGTGGAATCTTCTTTGTGTTATTTTTAGTCTTTGTTGGTGTGTATGAGTTAATGCAATTCTGTGAGACAACCAGAAGGTGCGGTCGTTGAATGAGTATCAAAAACAATTTGACCTTTTCCTTAAAATCTTTGTGCGGTTGTGCATTGCGTGGTGGGTGCTTGGGCTACTCCGGTTTTTGCCGGACGATGTTGCCAATAAATTACTTAGAATGATTGGACTAGGATGAGTGACGAGAAACCATTAGACATACTAAGCAAGGTGTTGTCCTATGTGGACAGCCCGTTTAAGCTATTTGCGTTAATACTCATGGCGTTGTTTGCCTTCTCTGGTTACTTTATTTGGCAGAACCAAGAACTGTTGATGGGCGCGTACAAAGAGTCCAAGAAGATGCCAAGCATTGTTGAGGACAGGGTAGAAGACGCTGCTGCACACTTATTTAAAACCACCAACGCCACTATTGTTGCTGTGTTCAAAGTAAACCCTATGTTTGGAACCCGTGTTCTGTACCGTGCTTACACCAAAGAAGGCCGAGACAAAACCAACGATGGGCTAGATGTGGGCTTATTTACTCAAAACGCATCCAACAATGCAGATGTGGTTAAGCTAATGGCCAGCGAGATACCTTGCGGAGAATACCGTTCAGCGCAATCCGAAATGGGTTTGTGGTACATCGCCAAGGGGGTTGCCTACACTTGCCGAATCAGCATTCCGCCTGACCCAAACAGATTTATAGGCCAGATTACTGTGGGATGGGATACTGAACCCGCCGATATTCAGGTAACAAGAACCATGATGGAAATTGCAGCCACCATGCTTTCAAGGAGTAAACAGTAATGGCTCAGTTTGAACCTGCTTTTGAGCAAATGATTAGAGACGAGGGCGGCTACGTCCTCCATGAAGTGCCCGGTGACACAGGCGGTATGACTTACGCTGGCATTGCCCGTAACAAAAACCCCCAGTGGAACGGCTGGGCGCTTGTGGATAAGAAGGAGTTTGGTGGCTCTCTAACGCCTATGGTGCGTGAGTTTTACCGCATTGAATTTTGGGACAAGATGCGCGGCAACGAGATTTCAAACCAAGAAGTTGCTAACAGCATATTTAACTTTGGCGTAAACGCAGGCATGGGCATGGCTGTGAAGCTGGCGCAACTCGTGGTAGGTGCTACCCCTGATGGCGGTATTGGTGCAAAAACCATTGAGAAACTTAACCAGATCACGGACGGACAGCGGTTTAAAGAGTCCTACGCCTTGGCTAAGATTGCCAGATATGTTGAGATTTGCAACAAGAACCCCGTGCAGGTGAAGTTCCTCAAGGGTTGGATTAACCGCACACTGAAAGGTCTAGCATGAGCTTGCTGGCTGTAGGATCAATTATTGAAGCTGTTGGTAAGGTTGCGGGCGACCTGATCACGACCGACAAAGAAAAAATGGAAATGGAGATTGAACAACGTAAACTTGATCTTGAGGAAAAGCGGATTGACCAAGCCACTGACTTGGCTCAAATTGAAGTCAACAAGATTGAAGCCGCTTCGTCCAACGTGTTTGTCAGTGGCTGGCGACCTGCAATTGGATGGATTGGCGTAGCGGCTATGGGGTATCAGTTTCTGCTGTATCCGCTGTTTCAGTGGTGTTGGAAATACTTGCAAGCTATGGGCTGGGTTCCGATTGGTATGGATCCCCCGCCAGTACTAGACGCAGACCAACTTTGGGTGATATTATCAGGCATCTTAGGCATTGCCGGTATGCGTTCTTTTGAGAAGACCAAAGGCGTTGCCAGTAAATAAAGGTAGCCCATGCCACTACAAAAATTCCTGTTTAAACCGGGCGTCAACCGGGAGAACACACGGTATACCACCGAAGGCGGCTGGTATGAAGGCGACAAAATTCGCTTTCGTCAAGGCAACCCAGAAAAAATTGGTGGCTGGACACCGTTTGCATCAGGCACATTTACAGGTGTTTGCCGTTCATTGTGGAACTGGATTACTTTAGCTGGTGACAGTTTAGTTGGTGTTGGTACTAACGTATATTTCTACATACTTAACGGTGGCAATTATTACGACATCACCCCAATTCGTAAAACCCTCACGCTAACCAATCCCTTTACTGCAACTGCTGGCTCAAGTGTCATAGCGGTTTTTGAAACAAACCACGGATGCGTAGATGGCGATACGGCTATTTATAGCGGTGCGGGTATTGTTGGTTTAGGTGGCAACATCACTGCCGCAGTGTTGACAGGCTCTTTTCAAATTACGTTTGTTGACGATAACAACTACACGATTGCGGTATCTGCTACTGCTAATGCAACGGATGCTTCAGGCTCCCCCGGTGGTGGAACGGTCGTCACGCAATATGAAGTTAATACAGGCAACACATACCAAGTACCGCTTGTTGGTTGGGGTGCTGGCCCTTGGGGCGGTGGTACATGGGGTAATGGTCAAACCACCTCTACTTCTCTTTATATTTGGAACCAACAAAACTTTGGTGAAGATTTAATTTACGGCCCTCGTGGTCAAGGTATCTACTACTGGAATGCCAATGTAGGTTATGCGGCAATTCAAATAACAATCAGTATTGCAACACCCGGCGTTATTACCCTACCTCCCGGTTTTTCTTTTCCTGATGGCACGGCTATTACATTTACGTCTACAGGCGCACTGCCAACTGGTTTGACTGTTGGCCAAATTTATTTTGTAGTGAATTCAACAGGTAGTACGTTCAGCGTATCTACAACAATTAACGGTATAGCCATTACAACTTCTGGTAGTCAATCCGGTATTCAACGTATTTCTCAACGCGGTGTGGATTTGGCAGATGCTGGTGATGACGACGCCCCTCTATTTCAAAACTACATTCTTGTATCTGATGCCAGTCGTTTTGTGCTTGTGTTTGGTACAAACGATTACGGCCAATCTTATTTAAACCCAATGTTGATTCGTTGGTCAGACCAAGAAGACCCGTACACATGGACACCCGCCGCTACGAATCAAGCTGGTAGTTTGCAACTATCTCACGGCTCTAAAATTGTTACTGCTGTGCAATCTCGCCAAGAGATTGTGGTGTTTACAGATTCTTCAATATATTCATTGCAGTACGTAGGCCCACCTTTTGTGTGGACGGCACAACTTATTGCAGATAACGTATCTGTGGTTGGCCCTAATGCCGCTGTGATTGCGTCAGGCGCTGTGTATTGGATGGGTGTAGATAAATTCTATAAATACGATGGACGTGTACAGACATTGAACTGTGACTTACGCCGTTATATTTTTAGCGACTTTAATGCCTTACAAGCCCAGCAAGTTTATGCTGGTACCAATGAAGGCTTTAATGAAATTTGGTGGTTCTATTGCTCTGCTAATTCAACTGCAATAGATAAGTACGTAATCTATAACTATGTTGAGAATGTGTGGAGTTATGGCAACATGGGTCGTACAGCTTGGTTAGATTCCGGTTTGTTACCCCTGCCTATTGCCGCTACATACGATAGTGAACTTGTACAACACGAAGATGGGGTGGATGCTTATGTGCTGGGTAATTTAACTGCACTGCCAGCTTACATTTCTTCTTCTGAATTTGATATTGGTGATGGCCATAACTTTGGCTACGTGTGGCGCATATTGCCTGATTTGACTTTTGAAAACTCTTCGTCCACACCTAGTGGCTCCGCCGCCGCAGTTGCCATGACTCTGTATCCATTACAAAATTCTGGTTCTGGCACAGGCAATTTGGGTAGTGCAAGCGTTACTAAGGGTGCAACATACAACATTACTGAAGAATATACGGGGCAGATTTACACCCGTGTTCGCGGTCGTCAGTTGATATTTAAAATTGCCTCAGACCAGATTGGTACAACATGGCAGTTAGGTGCGCCTAGACTTGATATTAGAGCAGACGGTAGGAGATAACCTATGTCAATGCTTCAGAATCGCGCCTCTCCAAATATTCCACAAGCACCTGTGGAGTATGACCAAGCGTACATGAATTCATTAAGTAATGTGATTCGGTTGTTTTTTAACAGTATCAACACAGTACAACAACTTAATCTAGCAAGTTTAAATCTTGATTTAAAGACTCTGCCAACTGATGCAGATTATGTTAATTTACGCTATGGGGATGTTTACAGGGATACACAAGGCGGTACACTGCAATCTGGTACAAACATATTGCGTATTAAAGTTCCTATTGAACTGGCTGGAGTTTCAGGTTCAGGGGCAGTCGGAAGTGTTGGGCCTGTTGGGGGCACAATTACTAAAAATTTAACTGGTGTTTCTGGGTCTGGAAGAGTTGGCACGGTGACCCCTTAGTACTAGAATATGACAAAACATAGAGGAGCCTATTATGGGTACTGGAGTCGGTGAAGCGATGCTGCTTGGCGCGGCAATGGGTGGTGGATCTGCCGCTATAACTGGTGGCGATCCTCTTAAAGGTGCCCTCCTCGGCGGTTTGACCGGCGGTGCCGGTGCGGGTATTGGTGGAGCTTTAGGTGGCGCGGCTGGTACAGAAGCGGCTTTGGCTACTGCGGGTACTGAGGCGGCTACAAGTGCGACTATGGCAAATGCTCTGCCAGCATCAAGTTTGGCATCTACTCCAATAGCACCGGGGCTTGCACCGGGTCAAAGTTTTGCGCAAGCCAGTCAGTTGGCAAATACTGCCGCTGCAAACCAAGGTATTACTAGTGCAATAAATAATGCACTTCCGCTTTCAGAAGGTTTAGGTAGTACGGGTATTACTGGATTACCTTCTAATTTTACTCCCCCCACCTCCCCTGTTATACCTACGCCACCCGTATCAAGCGCCATTCCCCCAACAGGCGGCACCTTTACCGAAGGTATGGCCAAGTTTGCCAGTGACCCAATGGCGTCGTTACAGGCCAACAAGTTCACTGCTGGTGCCGCTGGTTTGGCTGGAGCAATTGGTGGGCGAGAAGAAATGGAAGGGCCTGAAGATTACAACGGCCCCCTGAAACGTTTCCGGTTTAACCCTGAGACATATCGTCCCGCTTATTATGCCGAAGGCGGTATTGCTAACCTAGCTGAAGGCGGTTATGACCGTATGGTTGGCGAAGAGCCAATGTACCCATCTAATATGGCTCGTGGTGGTATTTCTGACTTAGGTAGTTACTCTGATTACGCACGTGGTGGCCGTATGCTCAAAGGCCCGGGTGATGGCATGTCTGACAGTATTCCTGCGAGTATTGCAGGTAAGCGCCCTGCTCGTTTGGCTACTGAAGAGTTTGTTGTCCCCGCTGATGTGGTCTCTCACCTTGGTAATGGCTCTTCCGATGCAGGTGCCAAACAACTTTATGCCATGATGGACAGAGTTCGCACAGCCCGCACGGGTCGTAAGTCTCAAGGCCGTGAAATTAGCCCTCAAAAATACATGGCCGCATAAGGAACAATCATGATTATTCCAAGCAAGTACAGCGGCTATCAAGCTGGCATTCGTCTGTACCCCGGCGGTGGCGGTGGCGGTGCCCCTGCTGAAACGGCTCCCTCTGCTCCTCCCCCTCCTCCTGACCGTATGACTTCTGCGGCTCCCCCACCCATGTTCCAAACTTATGGAAGTGGTGATAGGACTGGCTCGTTGGTACAAGCTGGTGGAGGCATGCGCCCTTCTCAATCGGACTACAGTAGACCAATTTACGACCCTAATTACGCAGACAACATTACTGGCTATCAACAATCAAGCCAGTTCTATCAACCCATCTACAACTCGCAGTATCAAAACTATGCACGTCCCGCTACGCAGTTTGATGCAAGTACTTATGGCACACAACCCGTGCAATCGCCAGCTTCTGCTTCTGGTATGTCTCGTGGCAATATTAACAACGCAATAGGCAACTATTTTCAACAAAATCCAAATTCAGCAATGAGTGATACTTTGAATGCAATGCGCAATTCAGGTATTAACCGCACGGATATTCAACAATGGGGTGGCGTAAATAACTATAGCCCCCAAGCGTCTGCATACCAACAAAAATCGTTTAATCCTTATACCAACAGTTCTGGCTATGGTGGTTTTGGTAGTTTTAGTGGCCCTATGGGTAACATTGGTAACGTGTTAAGTCAAGTAATGTCCCAAACGCAGAACCCGTTTAGCCCCCAGCAGCCAAACTATCAGCCTCAAATGCAGACTCCGTTTAGTTACCAGCAACCACAACAATTGCAGCCACAACCACAACAGCCTCCTGTAAGTCAACCCAGCTATCAGCCTAACTACCAGCCTTCTCCACTGCCTTCTTATGTTTACGACACAATTAAAGACTTAGATCAATATAAATCACAACCTGTACCGCAACGCATGTCATCTGGCCCTAGTCAAGCTATCGTGGGTCGGTCTTCCCAGATGCGTGGCACCCCCAACGTAATGCGCCGTGCTGAAGGTGGTATTGCATCTTTGATGGATGATGTTGAATGAACCTAACAATTCGTTCAGTAGATGTAAGCTACATCCATCAAATATGGTCTACAGTAAAGCCATACATTGAAGATGCGCTAAACAAAGGTCACGATTTTCCCGATTGGGCGTATTGTTACAACATTGACCATGTACAGCAGTACGTAACTTCTGGGCAGTGGCTTTTGTTGGTTGCTATTGACGAAGAAAAACAAATCCACGGTGCTTGCACCGTATCGTTTATTAACTACCCGCTTCATAGGGTAGCGTTTGTTACTTGCATTGGCGGTAAATTGATTTCTAACCAAGCTACTTTTGAGCAATTTAAACAGTTGCTTAAATCACATGGGGCAACGAAAATACAAGGTAGTGGCCGTGAAGCCATCGTGCGCTTGTGGAAACGTTACAACTTTGAACCGCGCAACACCCTAGTTGAGGTACTAATATGA
>Ga0181357_1000671_pt1 | contig 13143 bp, 12 predicted proteins | sample Fa13VDMM110DN_FD_130094 | JGI IMG/M metagenome (GOLD analysis project Ga0181357, IMG submission 130094) | Freshwater viral communities from Lake Michigan, USA - Fa13.VD.MM110.D.N | ecosystem: Environmental > Aquatic > Freshwater > Lake | place: USA: Michigan | collected 2013-09-24 | reverse complement strand
TTCAGCTGTTACAGAATCCATTTTGGTTTGCAATACTTTTTTATCCATAGAAAAAATATCAGTACCAACATCATACGCCTCTAATAAAGCAACTTTCTGATCCAGTATTATACTAGTTAAATCTTGCTCAATTTGCAATTTCTTTTGCTCAATTTGCAATTTCTTTTGCGATATTGTTTGCAATCGTGTTCTTAAAGCTGTTTCTGCTAGCACACTTGATTCAATTGTTTTTTGTTTATCTACAGCGTTGGTCAGGGAAAGTGAAGATCGAATTCTGTTCTTTAAAATTCGTTCTTCTATCACTCGAATAGTTTCTAACGTTACTCCACCTTGTTCATATAGGAGCTGCAACTCCTGTGCGAGCTTTATTTGCTCCGGAGAAATGTCATTTGATGAAGTGTTTGATTTTTTTGCCATTATCTATTTGTATCTTATTATGGTCAGTTTACCTTTTCATTGCTTGTAGTTTTGATAATCTCTTGTTAAGTTGCTGCTGCCGGGCGTCAATTCGTTTAAGCGCATCATCACCTCGTTTTATCAAATCTGGAAATGTGTCTAATGTTGTGCGTAAATTTATTAATGCAGATTCATATTCAGGATAATCATCTGCATTATCAGCAATTTTCTCCAACTCTTTTTTAAATTTGCTGCCAAACAAAAGTCGTAGTATTAACTTGCCAATACCTAGTCCTTCATTGATACGATCAACTTCATTTATTTGCGACAATTGTTTTGACTCAAATGGATTGTGATTCATGTTACACCCTTTTCTTTTTAATAAATATGACTATCTATTAAATCTGGGCGGTTTTGCTCTTGTTGATGTTGATTGTGATTGCCTGTTGGCCTTTTCCTGTGCTTTAGTGCGATCAGAAAAAATCTTGTTGATCTTGTTGATGTAATATACCCGGAGATACACCGGCAAGTCCATTACATCAGAATATGAAAATCCTTTACCATAATAAACTAGGTCAAAGATCTGATCATATACATTTAACTTATACTTTTGAGTCAGGCCAAAAAAAGTCCAGTCCGATGCTAACGGAACCACGAAAGGGGTCGCGGTCCTCCTCGTCGATGCAATCGATTTCCATGGATATATCGGGCGTAACAGATTTCAATTCGTTTCGGAGATATCTGGAATCCACTGCAAACAATTCATTGTCAACAAAATGACGTATTGTTTTTGTATCAGCATTTCCATCAATGGATGTGATAAGATGCTTCATCATTGTAGTAATTGATGCATTTTCATTACGTAATTTAGCCAATCCTTTAATTTCTGCATCAATTTTTTGTTGTATACCATGTGTAACTAACTGACATGTAACTGTTCGTTTGGATACTGGCAATTGAAATTCAAATTCTTTCACACCCTTTTCAATACGATCCCAATTGATGTCTCGGTCTTGAAGTTGTGTTAGATCAACATGAATCTTCTGTTTGTTACCAGATGGAGTTGTTACTTCAAAATCATAATCTTTTCCATAACCTAATACTCGAGCAGCAATCATTATTGCATTTTTATCTCCGGTCAACAGATCATTGTAATCAAATGGAGTTACAATCAATGATTTGAACAGTTTATCTAATACCACGCCTTGTTTAATATAGGTCTGGTTGGTAAGAATATCTTCTTCTCGCGCAGTCATGTATTTCATTTCAATTGTTCCATTTGATAATGGATGGCCTTCAGGATAAAATTTTCCTTTGGATGGTAACTGAATGATCTCTGTCGGAAATTTATTTGTTTGAGTAGATTGGGTTGATTCAATTACTTGAGTTGTGTTAAATTGTTCAATTGCTTTTGCCTTTAGATCGGCATCAGATAATTCAACATTCTTTTTTGGGTAATCATCGTTTAGTGGTGTAGCCATTTGTCTCCTTTATAACTTTTACTATTTAATATAAATATACACACATAAAAAAAGCCTCACCGAAATGAGGCTTATTTGTTTGATTAGGAACAACCTAACACAGTCATAATTAGAACTGAAGGATTGCGTAATCGTATTTCAATGTAAGTTCAATCATTAACGGATCTTCTGAAGACCAATCCAAATCACCAAATGTCGCTGATGATATGAATGCTCCTTTTAAAGTCCATTCTTCAACTTTGTCACCTACGGGTCCTAAAGTATTGAATGTAATGTCCTTCTTATAGAAATCAGAATATCCATCTCGACCAGTTACTGATTCGTGATGTAAACGTATCCATTCCATTACTGCCTGCGCGCCTGATGGTACAACAGGATCATATAATGATACAGTTACATCTTGCCATCTAGATTTACCTTTCAACTTTCTTTCAACGTTGATGTGGTCTAAGATGACCTCGCCTTGATCAATTGATGGTCTAGATGCAGCTTTAACTAGGTAAGACGGAATACCCTCAATGTACATAATGAACCTGTTGGCCATTTTCGGTTCATATGCCGTATAAAATATTTCGGTTGGGTCAAGTAATTCTGCCATTTGTTTGTACTCCTTTTAATTTAATATAAATATGTCTCTACTACTATTCTGGGAACGCTGCTCCGGTAGGTAATATGTTAAAGTCAATGATAATGAATTCAGCTGTCTTAGCAGGTTGCAAATAAATTGCTCCTCTCATTTCATTTCGGTCAATTACATCCGGTGTATTATTTGTATCATCCATCACCACTTTAAATGCATACAAACCTTGACGTTGTTGTACTGATTCAAAATATGGATTGACAATGGATAAGAACCTGTTTCTAGTAGCCGCTGTATTGTTTTCAAATACAAGATATTTAGTGGCAGATGCAACAAATTTCTTGGCAGCAATTAATAAACGTCTCACATTTACACGATCTAATGCAGATGATTTTTTCTGTAATGTTTTCTGACCATATACAACAACTCCAGAATTTGGAAAAGTTGCAATTGGATTCACTGCAGCTTCATACAATGTATCACGATTTGACTGAGTCAATTTACGTTCTGTTTGCACGGCAATGTCTAATGCGCCACGATTCAGACCTGCTGGAGCATACCATGGAGCAGCAACTCGGTCATTGAATGCATATACACTAGGTATCAATGTTGATGCTGGTACCCATACATTTCTTCCTAGATCTGCATCTGGAATTTTTATCCATGGCCAATATGTAGCTGCATAATTTGTATCTCGAGCCTCTGCCTTTGCAACTGCAGTTCCTATGCTTGAACCATATTCAACTGGATCAATTAATAAGAACGCATCTGATCTGTCTTCTAATGCAGTTAATGCTGTTGAAATTACAGTGGCATGATTAGCAAAGTTATCAACAAGTCCAGGTAATGATAACAAGTTGATGTCATATTCATCTTGATTTTTCAATAATAGTATAGCATCAGTATATGCTGTTTTACCACTACCGGCGGTTGCTAAGTTGAATCCTTGGGTGTTTGTATTTGTAATGTCTTCATTGAACATTTTTGGATGTGCTACTGTTCCATCTGCTCCGCCAGCAAATGTTCCTGATACAGCTGCCGGTAAAGATGCAGACAATGCATTGTCACGAATGGTACCATTAGCGTCCAGATAATTATATGTTGTCCTTGATACATCTACTCGTACAAAATTTGATCGATTTACATATGAACCTGACAATTGTAAGAACGGGTCAGTTGTACCAGAATCTTTCACTGTATATGATTGATCTCCAATAACCTTTGCTATGTAATTATTTGAATTTGGATCTAATGTCACATTGTTGAATTGCTCTAGAATGATCTTTCGCTTGCTTGTATCATCACCGCGGCGAATTAACAATGTAAATGTACCTTTGGCTGTAGATACATTGGAAACTTCCCATCGTATATTGTTAATTGATCCAGATGCTAATGTGTTGTTTATTCCTTCAGGACCAACACTATTCATGTCTGCACCATCGGACAATGTATATAAGGTAAATGCTGATGCCGCTACTCCTGAACATGTCACTGCTGCCTCTGCCGGAGAATAGTTGGCACCTAAGATTCTCACCACTGTCAATGTATCAGCGTATTTCAAGTATTCTTGAGCACTGTAATTTGTTAGATATTTGTAACTGCTTTCTGTTGCTCCGGAACCACTAGTAAATGCTCCTCCAAATTTCTGAATAAAATCTGAATAACTTGTTACTATGGTTGGAATTCCTGCAGGACCTTTTGCAGTCGGTCCAATTACTGCAGCCCCAATTGCAGCTAATCCGGCAGGTAAAAACGATTGATCAACTTCTCTCGTAAATACACCGGGTGATACTATTCTTTCAGCCATTATTTTGCTCCTTATTAATTTAATTTATCTACATATAAATATCAAATTACAGAGCCAAACATGCATTAAGATGCAATAAATTCGCCTGAATCAATATTTAATGTTCCAGTACCATATTGATCAGTTAATGATTTAACAAGATCAGTTTCTTTAGTTTGCAACTGTTTATATTCTTCAATTGCAGTTGTTTTTGCTGTATGCAGGTCATCCAATCGTTGATTAGCTGCGATGATTTCCATTTCAATTTGTCCTAGACGATATACCAATTCAGTACTTTGTTCACGAATGGCGTTGATCTCTTTTAAATGATCTGGTTGAATAACATTTGTTTCTGACATAACTTCCTTTTTTGTTTAATATAAATATGCATGTATTAACGATAACCTCCGGGCGGATTCTTATCTACATACCAACCTCTGTCTGGTGGTGGTGGTGTGTTTGCTGTTTTAGGACCAAGACCAGGCCCCGATGTTTCAGTCTCAGCACCAAATGTTATTTTTTTAACAGAATACATTTTGGTTATGTTTGAGGCGCGTAGTTCAGATGACATTAACATTGTGCCTTGCACTGTCAATGGCAATGATGCTCTAACCAAACGGTCTTCTCCTGTAGTGTTGACTGTATCAAATGTATAATCAGTAATGGTTGTTGGGAATTTCCATGTCGTTCCCCATGCAAAACCATTCAATGGCATTATCTGTTCAATAATAGAATTCATTTGATCAGTGTATTCTGTCCATATCAACAAATCATATGATACTGTTATGTATTCCGGGACATTGGAAATGTAAAATTCTTCCACTGGTATAGTACCATGTTGTATTGAAAATCTATCATACTTGTTTTGCAATGAAAATTTATTTCCATGAGTAAGTTGAAATCCTGCAGGTGATTGATTGACACTTAACATATTGAGTCTATCGGCAATTGATGTTCTGCGTAATCCAATGTATGGTGTAAGTATCTTTCCACCATTATCTGACATGTAACCACGTTTTTGATATTGTGCCCATTTTTCACCATTAGCATAAAATACTGGAACATCAATAACTGAATTGTTTTCAATTATCTGTGGTTGTATGATTTCCTTGATGTATGACATGATTGCAAAATCAATGTCCACAATTGTACATTTTGGTGTTTTGATAATGTCATTATCACGTCTGGTTTGATCAGACTTTCGACCAGTGGTGTTTGCAAACACATCATTGTTATCTGTAAATGAACTATATGTTCTACGTAATTGTCGTTTATTTGGTATATCGCTCATAAGTTCCTAGGTATGTTGTTTGTTCTGTTAATTCCAGACCGTACTGCACTAATGTTCAATCGATTTTTTCTTGTAACGTGTGCATCAACTACAACTGATACTGGCCAACCAAATTCACCACGCAGCCCCATATCAAATCCTAGATCATTTTCTGGATTAGTGCCGCGGAAATATTGAGATGTTGATGTGTTATCAATTTCAAAAAATTCACCATCATATTCAATGATATCCCCAACTTCCATTACAATGTCTCTAGGAACTAGATCATCTCGTAAAAATGCAAATGTACCATTTCGTACATAATCAATTCCATAATCATCACTTTGTGTTGTTTTCGTGTCTTTCAGTATGATGGAATTGATACGTAATATATTATTGTACACCTTGTCATCAGATTCATCATATATGTTTGTTTTGGTTGCACCAAGATTTAATTTGTAATATCCTATTTCCATATCAATATATCGATTGATAAGTTCACGATTCAATGATCGTAAAAGTGATGCATCTCGTGCTGATCCAAACAATGCCATGATGTTATCCTATCCTATATAAATGCGTAATGGCACTTTATTTAATTGCATTGTCAATGATTCAGCTTCTGCTTGTTTACGTTCCAATTGAGATTGACGAGACATGGAATCTAAAATTTCTTTGAGTTCAGTTATCAATCCTTCTTTTTCAGTTTGAGCAGCAGTAATTAAATCAGTTCCATTCAAAGTTATTTCTGCATTAGGAATTGGAATGGCACTGTATTTACCACGTATATATCCTAACATCTCTTTTGACAATGCCAATGCATATCTGCGAATCCACTGTCTACCTACTGCATTAATAAATGAATAGGTGACATCTTGATATGGAATGTTTGAAAAATCAGAAACTGTTCCCACAGCTCCTTTCAAAGCATTGCTGCGTTCTGATTTCACAATGTATTCAAAATGTATTTTAGTGAAAGAGGCTCCATTTGGTATTGGAAATACACGAATTCGATTATTTGATACCTGAAATGAGTATGCTGATCGTCTCACCGCGTCATTGAATTCTATTGCCTGCAATCTTAACAGATCTGCATACATTGGCATCATCATGAATGATACACCTGGTGAATATGATCCAAAGCCAAATGCATCTAACATTTGTTGTGTACCAATACCACTGCCAATGAATGGATCAAAGAACCTAGCTAACGCTGGCGTTGGATCATGATAAATACGTTTGATTTCAATCGGTGTTGTTCCTGGTGTTCCATTTTCCAAAGAAACAATGGTTGGATCCGACAGATCATAAATTTGCTTGTTGTTTTGAACTGCAAAACTTCCTGTGTAATATGTGACATTTCCTCCAGTCATTGATTCAACACCATATTCATTTGACAGTTCAATGATGCCTCCTAAATTGGCTGAAATCTTTTTTCCTGTCAAATTAGATCCGGTGGCTGATCCGTACAAGTTCAACATGTTGTCACGTATGTTGTATGTGTTTAATTGTGCGCCGTATTCAGAAATGGCTTCTTCAAATGCAGCATATAAATTGATTGATTGCAATTCAATTTCTGATAAAGGATATCCTAATCGTTTAGCACTCCAATCTGCGAACTTGTCAACCTCAAGTTGAAAGTCCGTGTCATAATCATAGATTCCATATGGTGTATCACCAGGAAAAAAACTTGACGAGCCAGGCCAAATAGGAATGTTTACTGCCATAATGGTTTCCTTTTAGAATAAATATCAACATGGTATGATTTACAATTATTTTATATTGAATATAAAGAATTTATTTACAAAGACCATTTCCTACAAGACCAATATCTTGCTTTATCTCTTGGTCCTGGGTTATCGCAGTTATGGCGAGCTCGAAATGATCGACGTCTAGCTGGATTATTTTTCTTTATGTTCATACCCTTTTGTCCAAAGTTTACCTTAACTACATTACCTTTTGGATTCTGCACATAAACTTTGAACTTCTTGACATCTCCTTGCATGGGTTTACCTAACTTAACGGTACGACCTTGATAGTCTGCTTCTGTGAGTGGTGTCTTACTGGCCTTGATAGCTTCTAATAACCTTATAGCATAAGAGTTGCATATAGTTATGTTTTTCATATATCATACCTTTTATATTAAATTTATTTAGTATTGGATACTAATATCCATTCACCATCTATATTTAGATATGTTTGAGTTGTTCCCGGGTATGAATTAACTTCATCTCCATTTGCCAACACCGGGCGGTAGCTACCTCCGTAAGCGATCTCATAAGCATCTCTATTAATGATCATTATGGTTTGTCCAACAGGCATTGAACTAGGAGCTGGGAAATTTATCGTATACACCATGAATTCATCAGTTGCAGTAAAACAATAAATCCCTGGATTAGATATTGTATAGTTGGCACTAACCGTGCTTAAACTTCCTGAAACGTGTGTTGGAATAAAATATCCAGAAAATGACCCTGTTGCATTTAATGTGGTACCATTCCATGTTAAATTTGGTACCCCGCCAAATGCTCCTGCATTATTGTATTGTATTTGTGTAGTTGACCCACCTGGTGAAGTTGCTCCACCACCACCTCCCGATCCGGTATTAACGGTGATTGGAAACGTTGTACCATTACCTTTAGTGAATGTGATTGTATTTGAGGATACAGATGCTGTTACTATGGCATTTGGAGTAAAGGAAGCAGTCAAAGCAAAACTTGAACTTATTGCAAATGATGATGTAACTGTTAAGGTATTTGTACCCATTATGTATTCAAGACTACGGGAACCGGAATTTGCATATAAAGTATTATAAACAAAGCTATGTGTGTCATTAGTTTTGGCATCAACAAATACAGGATAAAATTTTGATACACTTGCATTTGCTAACGCAGCAGCTGCAGAGGCACTATTGTATACAGCAACAATGGCGCTGTTGCCGGCGGAGGAGGCGAAGGTAGCGGTGGTAGCGGTGCCGGCGGAGGTGGCGAAGGTAGCGGTGCCAGCATTGCCACTAGTGCTTTGATTGCCGGTGGTATTAACACCGGGAAGATTTATGTTTGCAGAACCATTAAAAGAAACACCGCCAATAGTTCTTGCAGTTTGAAGTATTGTTGCTACGGATGCTGTTGTAGCAAAACTTGAACTTACTGCTCTTGAAGAACTTACTGCAAATGAAGCAGTTGTAGCAAAGCTAGAGCTTACTGCATTTTGAACAAATGAAGCCGTTGTTGCTGTGCCTTGCAAAGAACCAGTAAATCCTGCAGTTGCAATGACACTTCCCGTTACTTGTACTTTTGAGCCGGTGGCAAAGATTAAGTTTGATCGAAGTGCTCCGTTTCCTGTGCCATTACCTACAATAAATGCAGATTGAGCTGATGATGATATATTGTATTGACCTTGAACGTGTTGATACTCTCCTGACGCTACTGTATAAAGACCTTCTGCGTGTGAATAGTCTCCGGTTGCAGTTGTATTACTGCCTTCTGCGTGGGAAAATTGTCCGGTTGTTGTTGTAAAAAATCCTTCTGCGTGTGAATATGATCCGTTTGCATTTGTATTAGCACCTTCTGCGTGTGAATATGATCCTGATGCTAATGTACTTTGGCCTTCTGCGTGTGAAGCATCTCCTGATGCGATAGTATTAACTCCTTCAGAATGAGCATAATTTCCATTTACACCCGGTGATATTACTACTATGTAACCGATGTACGTATTTAAAGGAATGCTGCTAAAATATACATATGTATTGCTAGAGCTGAATGATGAAGACACTATGTTATCAGAGTAAAGAAAGCCCCATCCGTCATCATATACATCAACAGCAACGCCTGGATAATACTTAGTTGTATAATTAAATCCTTGAATTTCTATACTACTTAAAGCTCCTGCTACGTTGGTAACTGCAGAATACGAGTCGATATTAGTCGTATTTCTAAATGACGTAAAAGTTAAGCTTCCTTCTGCATGTGAATAGTTTCCAATTGCTCGAGTATAATATCCTTCTGCGTGTGAACTTTGTCCTGATGCTATTGTACCTTCTCCTTCTGCGTGTGAAAAGTTTCCTCGTGCTTGAGTATAATATCCTTCTGCATGTGCACTGTCGCTGCTGAATGCGCTAGTTGCAACTATATAACCAACGTACGAACCTGTCGGTTGGTTTATAAAGAATACTGTTGTTCTACCGGCTGAATGAGAAGATGAATATATGCTATCTCTAAATGAAACTGAAAAGTCATCAGCTATTACAGTTGCGATGCTAGGAGATTGGTAATATTGGGTATAATTTCCATTAAAAGGAAAAACTACTTTACTTGAAGCACCAATAATTGGAGGAGTTATTGTTTCTGTAAGTACATCTAATAAACCTTCTGTTCTATATCCAATTACAGTGGATGCACCTTCTGTATGTGAATTGTTTCCTACTGCTACCGTTACTGATCCTTCTGTATGTGAATTGTTTCCTACTGCTACCGTTACTGATCCTTCTGCGTGTGAATTGTTTCCAATTGCTGTTGTACCTTGTCCTTCTGCGTGTGAAGCATATCCGGTTGCTGTTGTACTATCACCTTCTGCGTGTGAAAATGATCCGGTAGCCTTATTATTTTGTCCTTCTGCGTGTGAGTAGATGCCTGAGGCCGTTACAGCAAATCCTTGTGCATGAGCAAATAGGCCTGATGCTAAAGATGCGGATGCTTGATTGAATGATCCGGTTACTACTAATGAACCTGTAATTCGAGCGGATCCTGTAATTTGTACTTGTGATCCTGAAGCAAAGATTAAGTTTGATCTTGAACCGTCTGCTGTACCATTACCTACTATAAAAGCTGATTGTGCTGATGAAGATATATTATATTGTCCTTGTACGTGTTGGTAAAATCCGTTAGCTACTGTACCAAGTCCTTCTGCGTGTGATGCCTGACCTGTTGCTATTGCACTTTGTCCTTCAGCATGTGATGCAAATCCATTTGTTATTGTACCATATCCTTCAGCGTGGGAATAGGATCCATTTGCAGTTGTATTATTGCCTTCTGCGTGTGAATAATCTCCTGTTGCATTTGTATAATATCCTTCAGCGTGTGAATTTTGTCCAATTGCTGTAGTAAGTTGTCCTTCTGCGTGTGAATATTGTCCTGATGCCGTTACACTAAGTCCTTGAGCATGGGAAAATAATCCGGTTGCTAAAGATGCGGATCCTTGGTTTAGAGTTCCTTGTATTGAAGTTGATCCTGTTACACCTAAAGATCCTGTAATTCTTGCTGATCCTGTATATGGAAATGAGCTACCTCCTCCTCCACCGTTTAACGCAAATGATGCTGTTAATGCGTAAGAGGAAGATATATTGAATAAAGATCCGGTTTGTAATTGACCGGGTTTAAATTGTCTTGCCATTATACCCATCTCCCATTCACAATAATTGTGTCTGTAGCCTCTATTGTGTATCCTAATATGCTTGTATCAAATACAATTGATTGTGTTGTTAAAGTTGGTGTCCATGCATATACTGCTTTATCAATATATTGACCGTTAACATAAACATTGAATTCATTTTTAGTTGCTGCTAACATTGTTGCTGGGTTTAATCCTACTGCGTATGGTATAGTAACTGTAGTTGTACTTGCCCATGTTGCTTGTTTATCTGATAATTCTGTTAAATATAATAATACTGCAGAATCAATTGTAGTAGAGCTTCCGCCACCACTAACAATAACAGTTCCGCCACTATTAATAATATTTTGTGCTTGAATTATTTGTGCTGGCACAATTGTTGTGTTAAATATATCTGATTCAACATCAATCACTTGTTCAAATGTTAATTTTTTAATTGAATACATTTTCTTTAAAGTTGAACGTCGTGCTTCTTGTTCTGATAATAAAGTTCCTAATACAGTTAATGGAATAGTTGCTCGAACCAATCTATCTTCTCCAACCGTATTAACTGTTTCAAAATTTATGCTTCCAATTGTAGTAGTAAAACGATTTTGTTCATTTCCCCAAGCAAATCGACCGTATGGTAAAATTTGATCAACCAATGAATTCATTTGTGTTGTAAAATCACACCACAACATCATATCATATTCAATTGTTACATATTTAGGAATGTCTACAACATAAACTTTGATAGATTCATTTGGTTGATTGGTTGGTATTGGAAATAAATCATCTTCATACCGATTGCGTTCATTGTATTTTGTTTGATAGATCCGCACGTTTTCAGATTGAGGTCGATTCACATCCAATGATTTAACTGAGTCTCGTTCCGATACACTGTTTCGTTTTAACATGATCATTGGAGATTGAATCATTCCTTTTTCATCTCGCATATAACCTAAACGACGTACATTATCCCATTTCTCTCCAGCAGCAAATATTACTGGGACTGGAATTGTTTGGTTGTTGGTTTCTAGTTGTGGTTGTATTTCATTTTCTATAAACCATTTAATTGCATGATCAATATCATATGTTGTACGTTTTGGCGTACGAATTATATCATCGTCGCGTCGCAATTGTTCTGCCCGATTTAAAATTGAATCGTTAGATACCCCTTCGGTTTGTTTTGGATTAGGTTTATTGGTTTTACGATCAATATCCTGTCTATTCAATCTAGGCATTAATATCCTTTATATGCCGGCGAATTATTATTCCCGCCTCGTCGTATATCTTTAATTCCTTGCGGTGTTTGTTTTGTTGCATGAGATTCACATAATACAGAAACACTGTAACCATGTTGTGATCCATTTGGCCATGTTTCTGGATTCTTTCCTGCAAAGTATTGATTTGCATCAATGTTGTCTAATTCATAATATTCATTGTCCCAAAATACAATGTCTCCAACTTCAGGAAAAAATGAAGCTCGTTCTAAAATATCTCGTGATATTGCAAATTGTGCTGTTCTTGTATATGAATGACCAAAATCATCCATGTTTGCTGTTTTTGTTTCTTTGGTAATTAAACATGGAATCAAAATAGAATCATTGAATGCTTTTGATTCTGATTCGCCATATATATTTGAATTGCTGGATTCTACTATTAATTTAAAAAACTCAATTTCAGTATCAATAATTGTATTAAGCAATTCCGAATTAACTGCAGCTAAAAATCGAGCATCTCTAATTCCTCCAAATAGTGCCATAAGTGTTCTCCGTTATCCAACATAAATTTTTAATGGAACTTTTGCAAGAATTTCATTCATTTGAGTTGCTTCTGTATTTTGTCTTGTTAGCATTTGCTCTTTGGTCATTTTATCTAAAAATTCTCGTAGTTGAGTTATTAACTCACCTTTTTCAGTTTGACCTTGTGATACTAATTCTGAGCCGTTTAGGGTTATTTCTGAGTTAGGAATAGGAATTGAACTATATTTTCCACGTACAAATCCTAACATTTCTTTTGCTAATGCTGATCCGTATTTTATAATCCACGCACGCCCCATATCATTAATGCTACTGTATGTTTGATATGTATATGGTATATTTGATGCGTCACTTACTGTGCCTTTTATAAGAGCTGTATTGCCGAATAAAAGTGCATCATTGTTTTTATCTTCTTCAAATAAAAATTCAAACCATACAGATCCGTAAAATATTGTTGACGATGCTGAACCTGTCCCTGATGTTGGTACCGGCCAAAATTT
>Ga0181357_1000667_pt1 | contig 13209 bp, 23 predicted proteins | sample Fa13VDMM110DN_FD_130094 | JGI IMG/M metagenome (GOLD analysis project Ga0181357, IMG submission 130094) | Freshwater viral communities from Lake Michigan, USA - Fa13.VD.MM110.D.N | ecosystem: Environmental > Aquatic > Freshwater > Lake | place: USA: Michigan | collected 2013-09-24 | reverse complement strand
GAATCCTTTGCGAAGCGCAAGATAGCCTTACGCATCGTGCTTTCAACAATAGAGTCTATCATATCTTGTGTAGTTTAGTTACTACAAAGATATAATTATTGTGGTTGATATGTGTAATCTATTGGAATATTTTTAATATCCAATACACCGAATCTACCCGTAAGCGTTCCTACATAACGGATGGGCAATTTAGAAATAGCCTCCGAATTTAGTTGGTCAGTAGCAAACAAGTCTAATCCGAGCAATGCAAGATTGATTCCCAAATCTGCGGGTTTGAATGAAAACTGAATAGGGATAGTTGTCTTGCCTTTCGGTGGTATAATTGCATCCATATTGCTTCCGCTAATAACTGCAACTTGTCTATTTTGAATTTCAACTGCAATATTATAGGCAGTAACGGTGAATCCCAAGTCGGATGGATTGTCCAAATCAATATTCAACCCCAAAGTAATTTCTTGTAAACTTATTTTTCGGATAGTTAGACCACTAACATTGAATCCAATCTCCATCAAATCGAATACTCCTTTCTTTAGATAGTAAATTATTCCAACAACCAATGCTGAAATTCCAAAACCTACTAATACTTTGGTTAAAATATCTTTATTCATATTACTTTTTCTTGAAATACAAAAATAACAAAATACTTGCAACGGCTACTCCTCCAATAATTACAAACTTGTTTCTTTGAGCAAAAGTTTGATTGTTTGGAGTTGCCGTAGATGTTCCACTTTGTTCGGTTTCCACATTTATCGGTTCGCTACCAAAAGTCGGAGAAGAAGAACCAAATCCCAATGCTCCTAAAATGTTTTGCAAAGTGTCTCTTCCTTCGTTCATTTGTTTCGGCTTTTAAATATTAGAATGCCCGTAATGACCGCTCCTAATACAACAACACCTCCAATCATAAGACCATTTCTTTTCCAAAATGATTCCGTAGGTGGTGTTGGTGGAGTCTGCATACCCATACCCATATCCATTCCCGTTGGATTTGGATTGGGAGCGAGTTGTTGCTCATCGGTACCTAAAAAACCATCAACCAAACCTTCCAAAAATGAAGCACCTCTACCATCGGCATTAGCATACGTTCCATCGGTGTATTCGTTGTAAAACGAATTGAATTGAGAACCCTTTTTTTGACAATCACACATAACTTTTATTTTTTATAAAGGAATTTGTATGCTAAAATACCACCAAAGAAACCAACTGCTAACAAGGCAATTGTTTTTAATGGAGTTTGAGTTGCAGTAGTTGGAATTGTGCTTCGTGTTGAATCCATTACTGCACTTGTAGCCATCAGCTCTTGTGATTGTTCCATAGCGGTTTCGGGCGTTGTTGGAACTCCGACTTGTACATCTTTATTCAAACGAATGGTTACAATAGCACCATTTTGCAAATCGTACCCACTAACACTTTTAACGGATGATGTTGGGTCTTGCATACTTCTATCTTCCACCGATACAATTTCAAAATCACCCAAGTTAATATCACGAACTCCTAAATCAAAATCATTTTGCTTAATATCAATGAAAGAAGCACCAATATCATTGATAGTGGCATTTGGAATGACTTGACCCGCAACTAAAGTGTAAGGAGCATATCCTTCTGCACCCGCTACGCCAAAAAAGAAATTTATTCTTTTTCTATTTCTCATTTTTCTTACAACACGAGGAGCATATTTTGTAACGGGTTGTTGACTTGTTGTTTTTGGAGAGCGTATGATTCCCGAATCAATTGCGCTAAAATTATCAAATTTCATATTGTTTATTTTTTATTTTTTTCTTAAAATTAACCAAGTGGCAACACCACCTATAAGTAAAACACCACCAATGATTGCAAATTTAGCTATATTGCTACTACCACTACCCGCAGTTTCCGCTCTTTGTTCGCTATCACTCATTGATGAACCCATAGATGAAGAGGATATAGATGAAGATGGTAAAGTTGGAACATAGATTTTGATAATATCCATGAATAAATTTTTCTTTTCATTCATGGATAAGTCATTTCTTAAACCTACATTAACCAATTCAAAATTCATATCTACCTTATCTTGTTGGCTGAAATTTTCACTATAAAAAGGCTCTTTATAAATATCTCTATATTCTTGTGACAAAGCATTTAAAACTTCGTTTTTCGCTCTATCTCCATAAAAACCAAAAGTGACTTTTAAATTAGGATAATATTGTTTGGCAAGATTTCTAAAATCTTGTATAGCGTACATATTTGCACTTATACCCGAATTTTGAAGGTAAATACCACCATCAAGTTTACCTTTTATTTCGCCAAAAGCATTGGACATTGTTTGAAGCGTAGCTAATGAAGCCTCATTCAATTTAGTGGAATTAAAATAAGAATCGTATTCGGGTTCTTTTGATGCAATTGAATACCCCGTTGTTCCTTCTATCGTGGCAGTTAAATTTTTTACTTGATTATAAACGCCTAAAATATTATTAATGTAGGGTGTTTTTGTATTTGCTATTAATTCGTTTGATACGCCCGAAGCAATATTAAAAAAACCACTATCCATAGATAGGTCTTCTATTGCCGAAAAGTTGTCAAATTGTTTCATACTATTTCTTTTTTCTTAAAATTAAAAATGTAGTAATACCTCCAACAAGCAACACTCCACCTATAATAAATACCCATTTGTTATCCTTTATGAAATTACCGCCACTTGTATCGCTTCTCAAACTATCATCAACATCGGGAACGGAATTAGGGTCGAATTCGGGAGCGAGTGATGGAACTTTAGATTCTATTAAAGCCATAGCTTGTAATCTCTTCTCATCGGGCGTTAGGCTTGTATTAATCGCTATTTGAACAAGGTCGTTAGATATGATTGCCTTTTCGTTGTAAGTAGGAAAATACTCACTATATCTTGGTTCAATAAATACCCTTGTATAAGAGTATGGTAATTTAAGTAAGAGTTTATTCTTTTCAGCATCCGCTTCTGCTTCAGTAAAATTGAAAAACTCAAAATTATTAGACTTTGATATTCTTTCCATCGCTCCGAAATTGTCAAATCCTCTTTTCATATTACTTCCTTCTTCTTATAATAATTATTGTTGCTATTGTTGCCACAAGTAAGCCACCACCTCCAATAAACCACCATTTGTTTTTTGCCAAAAATGATTGTTGACTTGCATCTACATCTTCACTCCTTTGTTCACTTGATTGTGTAGCTAAAAGTGCTTGTTCTTGGTTTTTAAGTTGAATCAGCATATTGCCAAAAGTCGCTATGTTTTGTTGCGCAACGGCTTTTTCAATAGAATTACTATTTGGATTTGCGAATTTGTTTTGCCAAATTGCTAAATTTGCACTTACCGCTACAATTTGCTCTTGTATCTCTTGTAGTGTCATATCTTTATTTTTTTGTTATGTAAAATATACTTATCAAACCACCAATAAGAACAACAACGCCACCGACAACATATAATATTGTCTTGTTTTTACTACTATTTCCCGATTGTAAAGTCTTTAATCTTTCCAATTCTAATTGCTTGTTTTGCAATTCGGCAGTTAATCTCAACTCTTCATTTTGAAGACGCAAATATTCTTGTTCTAATGCATATTTTTTATCTACAAAGTCTTGAATACAAGCATCATAATCATCACACGCTTGTCTTCCTAACCAACAAAACTTTGGCTCATCCCCGCAAACTGCTTCAATATCTTTTTGTAATGCCGATTTGCTCTGTTCAATAACGGCTTTTGCCATTTTGATATTTCCTATCATATTGAATAGGGCAGTAACGGCTTGTGCCACCGCAGTAACGGGGTCGCCACCGCCACCCGATGCTCCACCCGCACCACCCGATGCTCCACCCGCACCGCCCGATGCGCCACCCGACATATAGAAATACCTATTCATTATTTTTTTCTTAAAGCTAAAAATAGAATTAATCCAAGAACCAAAGCACCACCCGCAACTATTCCAATAATTGCACCCGTAGAAAGACCTTCATTCGCAGTTACTTCAACACCCGCTCTTCTTTGTGCTTCGGCTAAATTATTCATTGCTTCAATTCTTTGTCTTTCAAGTTCTTGCGCTTGTCTTTGAAGTTCTAATTGCTCTTCTTGTGTTTGTGCTTGTTGACTTTGTTGACGAATTGCAAATATGGCTGAGGTAATACTACCAAGTGTTTGACCCAATGAGTTTAATTGTTCCGCATCAAAACCACTTAAAAAACCACCCGTTGTTGTTTGTTGCCCCGAAGTATAAGTAGGAATATTTGTTGAATATGGTATTCCCGTTCCCGCTAAAGGGTTGAATGATGAAGATGGAACCATTCCCGACAAATATGGTGGTACACTTGATGTGCTTCCCGTTCCCGAAGGTATGTTTCCCGCCAAGAATGGTGGCGTTCCCGAAATATTCAAATAAGGAACACTATTCCTATTGTTTGCTAAACCGCCATCTACGATTGCAAAATTGTCAAAACTTCTTTTCATTTTTTTATTGTTGTTGGTTTCTCTTATAAAGTAAATATGCCAAAGTTCCTAATACTACGACTCCACCCGATGATACAATAACCCATAGTTTATTTTTATCCCACCAAGTTTCAGTTGGTAAAACACCTTTCAATTCATTTACCAAAATATCTTTTTGTTCTTGGTCTAAGTTAGGATTTGCTTGGATTGCTTGTATTTGTCGCTCCAACTCAACTTTTTCATAATCAATTATACTTGTTGGAGGGTCATTGTTTTCTGCATTTCTTTCAGCCTCATCAATATCTCTTTCTAATTGCTCGGCATCTTTTCTTGCCTTTCTCTGCATGAACATTCTAATAATCCACTCTATGATTGGCAGAGCAGTAGCTATCAATAGTGCTATCGCAGTAATAGTTGCGGGGTCAAAATTTGCAAAGTTTGCATCATTTGCCATATCTTCTTGAAGCCTAATAATTTCTTGCCTCTTTCTTTTGGAAATAAACAAAGGTATTTTATTCTTACCCGAATTAAAAGCGTTTTCTAAAGTTCCTCTATCACCACCCCATTTTTCTTCCCAACCATCTATAATGGCTTTTCTATCCTCTTCCGACCTATTAAAGTATTTCGTTGCAATACCTCTAAAATTTACAGCCACCAAAGACAAAAAGGATTGTCTTGGAACAACAAAAACTGCCTTTTTTAAAGGTCTTGCTTCTTTTACACCCTTTACTAATTTTGCCGAAATATCGAGTGCATCATCAAAAGCACTTTTAACTCTTTCTCCACTTTTTGTTTTTGCGATTTTTAATTCTCTACCAAGATTTTTAATTGCTTGTTTTGGATTCTCAACAAAATCTTTGACTCCGTTTACAATTTGCTTATTTATTCTTTTTAGCCCATCACCAAATGCATTTGCATACTGCTCATCATTTGAAAAATTAGCGTTGGCTTTTTTTTTAGCCACATTAAAATATACGGGTTTTGGTGCTTGAGAAAATCCCATCTCTTGTGAAAGCAAAATCAAGTACGGATTCTCTAAAGTAATCAATGTTTTGTCTTCCGCAATTAAAAAAATATCATTGTTGCTCTCATTTACGGCATACAAATATTTATTTTCGTCTTGAAAAGTCTTTTTCCTATTTGGTTGTTGTCCGTATTTCATAGTTTTAAACTAAAGGTTCAATACCAACTAAAAATAATTGGTTGTTCAATTGTTGTTTGCCATCATCACTTAATCCATCTGCTAACGCTTCGGTCAAACTAAAAATATCACCATCAACATTTTGAGTTCCCCAACGATAGCGTAATTTTGCCAAGTCAGCTTTGTTCTTTATTCTCGACATGATGTTTAATATAACACTATCATAAGGGAAATATGTTTCTAATTCACTTTTTATTGCGCCAATCATCGATTCTACATCTGCATCGCTCAAAGTAGGGTTAATTCCTTGTGCGGACAAAGCCACTAACTCCTCCAAAGATTGTCCGCCTTCTTTTCTATCTAATCCTCTTTCGACAATATTACCAAGACTTTTCACTAATTTAAAACCAACATAAATACCAAGAAAAGTTCCTAATATAACAATACCCGTTTTGGCTATTGGATGCGTTTCGCTCCATGCGTTTTTTAATGCGTTCATATTCCTGTATTAATTCCTTTGTTATTGAAAAAGTTGCGAATCTTTTGTAAATCATCTCCATCATATTCATCTCTCAAAGCACCAATTAAGTCGCCCGTAAAGTTATTTAGTGGTCCAAAATTTTCTTTGAACCTTACTCCATAAGCGGTTTTTATCAATTTCCAATCCTCAATATTTTGTATCGGCGATAAAATTTCAATAGAATCGTCAACACCCGAAAAAACATTTGCACCATCTATTTGGGTAAATAATTCTTCGGCAATGCCAAGTGCTTGTTGCCTTGATATTGTTGGTTGTATTTCGGGAGTCGTTCCATCTCCACCACCACTTCCTTCCGATTCCGCTTTTTTCTTTGCACGAATTTGTGCGATGGTTTTAATGGCAAAGAACACCAACATACCACCAATCACATAGGCACTTATCTTAAATATTTTTTTGTCTTTATCCGTCATAATACATAAATTTAGATATAATTGTTGTACAATGAATTTTTATCGTAAGTCATGTCAATGTATTGTTTCTCAAAGTTGCGAATGAACTCATCTATCAATTTCATTCTCTCAATATTTGAATCATTATCAGATGTTTCAAAAACTTTGGTGAATACATTGTATGCATCAATTCTTGGATAACCCAATCCCAAATAAATCAATAGTGCATTTAAGTCGGCTTCCGTTTCGTTTGATATATCACCATTCAAATAATAATGAGAAAACTCATGCAATAGAATAGCCATCCTTTCGGGTATGGTATATTGTAAGAATTTTCTCTTTGAAACTTGAATGATTGCGCTATTCTTGTTAATCCTTGCGGGTGTATTCAAGGTTCTACCACCATCACCTATAATATCATCTAAATAATCGACCCTAAAATTGCCATCATTGGATGTGTAGATACTTCCTTTCGCACTTAAATAACTTGCTTTTTGGCAAAACTCTTCGCAGAACTGAATGAATCTTTTGATAACGGGGTTTGCGCTATTGAATGCACTTAACTTCCTTTTTAAAGGAACTTTTTTCAAATCAACAACCTTAAACCCATTTTCATTGTTTACAATGTTCTTTTCTCTTGTGACTTCAATTACTGCGTTGTCGGGTGATAATGGCATACGAACATAGAAAGTTTCCGTTCCACTAATGGTCGCATATCTATTGGTATAAACACTCAAAGGATAGTCCTTATCATATACCTTTATGTATATTTTCAAAGGTCTTTCCGTTTCAATGGTTATAGCCAACGTAACGGGTTTCTTATTTAGCTTTCCGCTTATCCTCATTTCTTGAATTTCTTGTATGCCAAAAATCCCACACCTACTAACGCAACAATTCCAAGACCTATCATTAAGTTTTTACGCTTCTCTTCTTGGGTAGTAACGCTAATAGTAAAGTTTGCGTTTTGACTATCTGCTTGTTTATTCATATTTACAAAATTAAATTGCGGTTCTACCTTTGGTGGTACTAAACCTAACATTTTTTGATTCTCCAACCAATCCTTAAAAGACAATGATGAGCCACTTGCCTTATATTTCTGATTTAAAGTCATATCTCGCTTTTATTTGATACTAAAAACCCAATTATTCCACCTATTACACCCGTTACAACGGAGTTTTGTCTTGTCAAAGCACCAAGAATAACACCACCAATCAATCCGATGGCAAATCCCTTTGTTCTTCCCATGACTTTATCTTCAATCATGTTGGCATAAGAACCTCCCATGATTGCGTTGATTTGTTTGCTTTGGCTTCCGTTTGCAGTTTGCTTACTCATTTTTCTTGAAATAAAAATATGCACCTAAAATTAAAACCCCACCTACAATCCACCAAGTATAATCCTTTTTTGTTTCGCTACTTTTTGGTGTAGTTACTTGAACATTAAATTCATTTTGTTGCCCATCCAAATTAAGATATTCATTAACCGATTGAGTCAAATGCTTTTGATACCCCTTTTGAGATAGCATTTTGGTTAATCTTGAACTTAAATCTTTTAGGATGTCATCGTTCTCTTTGATAAAGTCTCCCTTATCGCTTAAAAGTTTCCTATATGAAACATTCTCACTATCTTCTTTGAATTTTTTTATTTGCATATTCGTTATCATAACCACCTTTGCAATTTTTTCAATAAGCGATTTGTTTTTTGCATTATCGAATATTGAATTAAGCAAATAATTAGGTGATTCTGAACTTGTTACGACTTTTTCGTTTCTCAAAACATCGCTAATAGCTTTGGGAAACATCATGATTGCTTTTGATAACTCTTGAAGCAATACATCTACTCTTTCATCATCTGAAAAAGCCAAATAATTTTCTACAAAGTCGTGATTTACAAGTTTCATTTTGTGGATTTAATTATAAGTGCAACCGCAATTCCGATAACACCAACACCAATAAGGATTTCGTGCGTTCTACTTTGTAGTAAACCACCTCCCGTATTTGTTGTTGTATTACCATCTGCGCTAAAATACATGAAACCATTTGATTTTCTGCGATTTGCTACTCTACCATCAAAGGCTAATGAGCATGAAGGACAAAAATTTAAATTAGAGTCGTCAGTATTTTGATTGCATTTACAATTAGAACCACATTTGCATCCGCCACCGCATCCGCATCCACCACCATCGGCATTAAATGTAATTTTATCTACATTGTTTTCTCCAAAATCTTTGTTTCGGTCAGCAACATTCTTAACTGCTATTGCTTCAATTAAGTCTTTGTCGGGATGAATCTTCGCTAATGCTTCAATAGCTTCATCTCCGCCCTTACGAACAAATCTTTTAAGCATATTTGCAAGTTGTCTTGAACTTCTTGGATAAGAAATATCCAATCCACTATCAATCATTACTTGATACGCTTCTTTGGGATTTTGTGAAGCTAAATAATCATAAAGTGTTATAGCCATAATTTGATAAATAAAAAAAGGGGCATCGGGGTTTTATCCGACCCGACACCCCCTTTAAGGTTTGTGATGCTTTAATTAGCGACCATTTGCGATACGCAATACGTTTCCACGCTCAACACGAGGATTTCCGTATCCTTGAACCGCTCTACGACCACTCAATCCACGAGAGATAGAAACGGTTTCGCTTGGGTACAAGTAGATTTGTGCAGTTGTTGCCGCATATACGGTTGAGATGATAAGGTAAGTGAAACCATCAACTTTGTAGTTGAATTTGAACGCTACCTTGTCAGTTTGGAACTGATATGGGTCAACGGTTGGAGTCAACACTTTACTTGCCACGTTACCATTAACATCCTTTTGAGTTACGGTCAAAGTCGCCAATACTTGAGAAGTAGCGTTAGTTCCGCTACCCGCAAGGTAGGTCAATCCTACGGTGAATGGCTTGTTCATTGACTGATACAAAAATTCTGTATAAGTAATGTTTGCGATACCAACAGAGATAGAGATACCCGTTGAGTTACCAAAAGCGGGAGAAGAAGCACTAATGTTGCTATACGCACCCAAGATAGTTACGTTAGAAATATTAGAAACGGTGTTGGTGTTTTGTACATTGATGATGTATGGTTGTGAAGTTGGAGCAGAAGAAGCACCCATATCTCCATCGGCAGAGAAATCATCCATGCCATAGTCATCAAATGTGAAGTCGCCATTGAACGACAAGAAGTTCTCGTTTGCGTTGTCACGAGCATCTTCAAAATAATTTACGAATTTATGATTCATTTTTTCTTTTCTAAAAGGTTAATTTTAATTTTTGCGCTTATTGCGAATTACTTTTTAAGTTTATCCGCAAGGTACATTCCACCTACGATTCCGAGTGTAGCGGTAGCAACCGATATTAATAATGCTTTAAAGTCCATTTCTTTTTATTTTTTAATGGTTAAACAAATTACATAGTTGGTGTTGTAGTTGTACTCATTGAGTTCATGCTTGATGTAGAGGTAGCACTACCCGCTTTCATCTTTTCATAAATCATTGAGCCAATTACATATCCAACTGCGATTGTTACTGCTCCTACTGCGATGTCCAAAATTTGATTTTTCATAATTGTTTTTTTTCAATTTTATGTTTGGCGTTAAATCCACATTTAACGACAAGGCAAATATTGTAATGAATTTTCAAAAGTCAATAAAAATCTCCGCAACTTTTTAATGCTTAATTAGTTGCAAAATATGACTTGAGCAATCTTGCTTGAATTAGCCTTGATGCTTCTTCGGGATTGGTGTATGCTTTTTTGCCATCCAAACCTACTCTCTTAATCTCTTTGGCAACAACATCTCTGTAATTGTAAGTCATATAGTCTTGGACTGCTTTTTCAGCCATAGCTTGTGTGACCTTGCCCTTAATCTTCATCATATCCATATCACAAAAAATAAAGAATCTTGGGTTTCCGTTTTCGTATTGAAAATCAACCATGCACTCCGCTATTTTTAACATCTCATGTTTATCTTCAAATTTTCTTTTATGCCTATCTACGGATTGATTGTTTTTATGGAATCTAATCCAATTCGCATTTTCCCAAACCGTTGTAGGTATTTTACCTATGGCTTGATAGTGCATAATAATATCCAAATCTGCGTGACGATTGGTTACAATAGCACCTACTACATCCTTTGGAAAGTGATGGGATAGGTACTTATTAATATCTTCAATAAGCAACAATCCACCTTTGAAATTTCCAAGTATGTGATATAATGCAACGCAAATATCTTCTAATGTCATTTTTTGACCATCGTCAAGATAGGGTCTAATTCTTCTCGCTTCAACTTTTGGGTGTACCGAGAATAGCTTGACATCTTTTAGCTTCATTGCCTTGATGTTTTCAAATTCATCGTTCACATCCAATATCAAAACTTTTCTTGGCTTTGCACTTACCCCAAAACCAAGAATATACTCATTGAGTATTTGTAAAGTAGTATGGGTTTTACCAATACCTCTCTTACCTACGGCTATTCCTAATTGTGGTTCTCTCATAACTTATCTTGCAAATATAATGTTTTCGGGGTTACGATGTATCTCACTCAAACCAAAGTCGTTACAATATCTTGTAAAGTAGGTTGCAAGTGTGTCATTTCCATTCCATTCGATGCATAAACAAGAAACTTTGTGCAATTTCAAATCAATTTGACTTAAAATTTCCCAATCCATTCCTTCTGCATCAATAGATATGAAATCAAATACGGGTGGCGTATCACTATCGTTAAAATGCAATTCTAAAAATGTTTCAAAATCCAAGAATGGAACTTCTTTCTTTGTGAATGTAGTTGCTTGTTTCCATCTTTCATCGGGAACGGCAGATGAAACCAAATTAGAGTCTTGTTCATCAATGATAGAACCGCTTTCAAAAAACTCTACAATACCATTATGCTCACCGATTCCTACATTGAACATACATAGATTGTCATTTTCTCCATACAATTCTACCAACTTCCCGAATACGGAACTTGGCTCAAGTAAACATCCTTCCCAACCATTCTTAATTAAAAGTCGGCTATTGGAAAATGTTACTCCATCATTCGCTCCAATATCAAGAACGAAACCATGCTTAATGTTTTGATTTTCAAAGTATTCTTTGACAATTATATCCTCTTTGTTTTGACTATACATCGCTTATTATTTATTGAAATATACTACTCCATTGCTTTCATTTGAATCGCTTACACGAATCATTTGTGGCATTTTCTTTTTTATTGATTTGAAATATTGCTCAACTGCAACTCTGCAACCAACCAATGAACCCCAATCATCAATAATTACAACACCACCCTTTGATACTTTAGGATAAAGATTTTGTAAACATACCAAAGTGCTTTCGTGTAAGTCGCCATCTAATCTCAATACCGCAATATCACCCATTTCTTTTGATGTACTTTCAAGTGTATGCTGAAACCAACCCTTTACCAATTTTAGATTATCCTTTCTCAATCCCCAATTGTCGAAATTTTGTAACACGCATTCCATTGAATGTGCAGTAACACCCGATGTTACAAGTCTTTCTTCCAATGGAGCAAACTTATCATGAGTAATTTCACCAATACCCGCTTGTTCCGTATCAAACTCTCCCGCTAAAGGTATTCCTTCAAAACTATCAAACCCCCAAATTAACCTATCGCTTACGTTATTATCTTTAAGTGCAAATTGGAACGCTCCTATTTGACTCCCCATAGCTACACCACACTCTACAAAATCTCCTTGAATGTTGTTTTGTAAACAATGCACTACGGAATTGTAGGAGTGTTCAATCGTTTCTTTGAACGAGTAAGCGACTTGGCTTAATTTTTCTAAATCGTTTGTATTCATTATTTATTCTTGTTTATAATCCCGATGCGTGAAATATTACGCCCTCTTTTGGTTGTTGGTCAACGGGTGCATAATGTAGCCAATCTTCTCCGCCAACATATTTCATTCCTAATTTATTTGCAATAATACTACCACAAGTCATATCATGGCGATGGTCTTGCCAAGAACCTATAAATTGCCCATCTAACATAGATTGTTCCCAAGATTCAAAGAATTTTTTTGCAATTGGATTATCTAAATCTAAACCAAGAAATCCCGCATTACCATACATAGGCATTTGTATTGCTTCATCTCTTGTTAATCCAAAGTATTCCAAAGTTCTATCGTTGCACCAATTTCCAACCATGTGACCCGCATACTGCATGATATATCCATCCTCATCAATTTTATCCCAAACGGGTTGTAAATCATTGACTGCTACAACACTTGCATCTAACCATAAAATCTTTTTATAGCCTTGTGCTATTACACACTTCCAAGAATGTATTTTAAAAGCATACGGATTATCTAAATGTTTTGGCGCACCTACTAAACCCTCTCCAATAAGTCCGTAAAATGGATTTGTATCATGTTTATCCAACGATGCACCTAACCTCTTTAAACCTTTAAAGTAGTTTCCTCTCTCATTTGCAAAACTTACAACTGCTCTCATTTTCTTGTAACGTATTGATAGTGATACAATTCCTTTTCTATTTTGACTTCGTTTTTCAGAAACGGCAATACACCCATAGAATATTCAAAATCCTCTCCGTTTGAAATATTTGGAAAGCCTACGCTTTTGGCAATACTTGTTCTAATAGGAGAAATATGATTGGGTGTTCGATAGTAAACGCCATTGGATTCAAACCATTTACCAAAGTCTTTAGATATTTCCCAATTTTTTTCATTCG
>Ga0181357_1000666_pt1 | contig 13209 bp, 9 predicted proteins | sample Fa13VDMM110DN_FD_130094 | JGI IMG/M metagenome (GOLD analysis project Ga0181357, IMG submission 130094) | Freshwater viral communities from Lake Michigan, USA - Fa13.VD.MM110.D.N | ecosystem: Environmental > Aquatic > Freshwater > Lake | place: USA: Michigan | collected 2013-09-24 | reverse complement strand
ATTAATTTTTCTCCGGACATAAATGTCCCTTGAATTTCAGTTAATGAATTTTGAGATGTATTAGGGATAATAACAGTACCATCTTGTTTAATCAAGTATAAAACATGTATTGCAGATGCATTCATTCTTTCAGGAGGCCATCCAGAAATTGAATCACAGTAGGCAACCATAGTTTTTAAACTTTCTACTGTTGGGGTTTTACCATATGTTCCAACGTCTCCAGGAGTCCAAAAATTTAGATTTTGGGATGTAGATTTACTGCCTTCATATCTTGGTATAATATGGCGTTTTGTTGTGTAATTGGAATCTTGAACAGCCGCTTTAATAGCACTACCACTAATTAATAATCCAAAATTTGTTGGTGTTGTAATACCTGTTGAATAATCTACATCTTGATATACTGTACTTAAACGATATTCATCAACATTGTTTAATAAAGCATTGTTATCACTATTATAAAAATTAGGAGTAGTAATATATGGTTCAAAAATTATGGTATCACAATTTGAAGAACTTACTGCTCTACTTTGTGTAATTAATAGACTACCATTAGAATATGAAATAATACCTCCTGGGCTACCTTGTAAGTATATTTGATCTTCTTGTAAACCATAATATGAGGCTGAAATAGAATATGAATTACCAGTACTAACACTAACAGATGATAATGTAGTAGTATTTCCTTGTCTTAATAAATTTAAAGAAAATGTCCCCAATCCTCCTAATCCACCAACAGAAACAGATCCTGTTATTGATAAAGGAGTATTTGGAGTATTTCCTAAAGTATGAATTCCTGTAGTACTATTAAAATATCCTAAAGTATTTCCAGATACACTTCCGTATGATGCAATTTTAAGAGGAGTGAGTAATGGATTAATAGTTGCAGCACTAGAAGCTGAAACTGTATAATCAAATACTTGGTTTGGAGATTGAGCCGGGGTGTATCCTTCAAAAAGATTAGTTTCATATAAAAAATATGAAGAAAATTCATTTATATTTGTTACTGTATAAAGAATATATATATTGAATAAATAATTGTAAACATATATTTTTGTTATATTTTCAAGGGGTATAGATTGATTATTTCCATTACAATCTATCTTAGAAATTTTTAAAAATTTAGTATCAAATATAGTATAGTTAGGTGGAAAACCGGCGAATAGAGAAACAGGTGTATTATAAAATAATATTTCACCATTTTGGGGTGTTGTAACTGGGTTTAAAAAATTATTTTCAAAAATTAAATCCTCGGCACTAGAAGTACCATAATAATGTACTTGTTTATAATTAAATGCTTGTGGAGTAGTTGGGAATGGTGAGTTTAAACTTTGAGTAGTCACTACTATACTTGATCCACTAAATTCACCATCATAAAATTCATCTTGGGTACTATGTAAAATAATTACTGATCCTGAAATTGTTGGGATTGTTTCATACCAACTTTGAGTTAAATTAAATATATTTTCAGGTCCTGTTCCATTAGGACCATAAGGAGAAGTATTAACCCCATTAAACATTTCAAATGTTCCTCCTGTACCTCCACTAAAATTTTCTACGGTACCTGGGTTATAGCCATTCCATTGTGGAACTAATGTTCCTGTAACTGAAATATCTTGAAAAGTAAATGGGGTATTATTTTGGGAGCCACTAGTAGTATATGCTATTGTTGAATAAGTATCTACTTGTGGTTGGGGGTATTTATTTCTTTCAAGTAAATGTTGTTTTACTACAATTCCAGAAGCAAGACTTGTACGTGCAGGTACAAAATCTTTAATCATCTTAAATAATGAATTATCGAAGAATTTTATTAAACGAATATAATCAACTAAATTATAATTTTTAGTATATTTTTCAAAATATTCGTTTCTTAAATTATCTAACAATGGATACGATTCTGCGGATGATGATCTTAATCTTGGATCTCCAATATATTCTCCAATATTAAAATACCCAATTTGATCCATAATATCCTCATTTATCTCATCTTGGGGTGAAAATGCTACTTCAAGTAAATTTGTGTTTGCAGTATAACTTTGACTAATTTCAGAAGATTGAGCTAAAGATTTAAAAGGGGATAAAGTATCACCAAAAGGAATTGTAATATTTTCTACTCTGATTTTATCAGACATAGAATTTCTAATACCTGCTATTGGTTGATCATAGAAAAAATATTCTGTATTAGGGTTAAAAGTAGGAGTAACTGTATAAGAAAAATTACTATTAAAATTAAATGAATCTATTGTAGTCCATGATCCTGTTATTTTAGGATGTATAGAAATAGAACCAGTATATAATTCACCTCCTAAGGAAGCTCTAAAAGCTAAATTATTAGGGGAGGAATTTAAATTATTTCCCTCAATTGAATGAGGATTCATTATATAATCTTTAAATACACTTTCACTTATTACAGAATTATAATATCTAATTTCTTGTAAAGAGCCAGAAAATGCCTCATATGGTCCTCCAGGAACAATATTATTTATCGAAGCAAAATTAGATAATGTACCTAATGTATAAAAAGTTGAATCTTCGTTAATAGAGGAAGTTGAATAAAATCCTAATAAAGTTCCATTATCTCCCCCTTCATATATTTTATTACCCGCGTGTAAATTAAAGTTATTACCATTTCGAGTTACCATTACAGACCACCAACCTTCATCAAAAAACGGTAAATATATACTAGCAGATGACCCAGGATATGTTGTTGGGTCAGGATAAAAAACTAAATTAGCATATTGATAATATGGGTCAATAATTGATCCTGAATAAGGAAGTCCTAAAGGATTATTTGGGGTTGGGGGATTTGTATTATATCCTGATCCTGTGTATTGTAATACAATAGAAGAATATGTATCTGTATTCCATAAACTTTGAGAATATGGGATAGAAGATGTTGGTAAACCTTCGGTTTTAAATCTAAATGATAAAGTTGAAGGAACACTATCTGGAGAGTTCCAATTAGGATTTAGTTTCCAATTAGAAACAATAGAGTTACTTCCCGTTGTGTAAAAAGCATAATTAAATTCATTTTGCCAATAATCCCAATCATTTGTATTTATTTTATCTTTACCTCCATACTCATTAATTCTTAATATTGTATCAGGAATGCCATATGACGTTATAAGAGTACGCAAAGCTGGTAATGTACCTTTTGCCTTTAATAAATACGGTAAGTTATGATAAATACGTTTGTATAGCGACTTATTTACGTCGTCTAATGGCATATAATCATTAGAAGCAGATATTAAAACATCAATATATTCATATCCACTAGGGGTAGGTAAGGAACTTGTAATGTTTGGGAATGGAAATAAGGCACCATCAGGGGTTAAACCTAAAAACGCAGTGTATAAATCTTCGTTTGAGAAATTATTTTGGTATAATTTTAATCCAAAGTCTCTAATAGCATCTGCTACTATATCTTTTGATATGCCATATTCTAAACGATTATCAGCATTATATTTTTGGGTAACATCTTTATAATAAATCCAAATATTATCATAAAATTGACCAACCATTTCAATAAACAAAATATATTGATCGTTGTTTGAATCTTCTCTTAAGTATTCGGGGATTACAAAATATAAATTATCTTTATTTGATTCATCATATATGGATGCAGATAAAATAATACCTCCATAATAAATGCTAGAAGGATCATTGCTACCAAACCAATTTAAAACAGTAGTACTACCTATTGGATATAATAAATAAGGGGGTTCTGAAGTTGTTTTAGGCCAAGAATAAGATCCACTTGAGTAATATAAATAATAATCATAACCATCAAAATTAGTTATAATATCATTTATTTTATTTTCATATATAATTAAATCATTACTAACCGCAGTAGGGGAGTTTGTAGTATTATTTAAAGTCGCAATAGATGATGAATATTCTTCAATTAAACTAACTTTATAATAGAAATTTTCTAATCTTGCCTTAACTGAACTAAAATGGGTAAATTCTGAGAAATTAGAGTAGTCTATATTTATGTCAATTTCTTTTTCTTCAAGTAGACTATTTAATTGATTTAGGGAACTTGTTAAAAATGTTGAAGTTAAATCAGTATAAGAAAGTGATAAAGTAGAATTATTAACTTTATCTTTTAATTCTAAATTAAAATTAGGTCCACTGATTGGAATTGTATCAGTAAATAATATAGGAAGGTTTTCGAAGGTAACTTGATAAGCTAAAGAATCTTCTAATAAAGTTACAACCCATAATAAAGAATTTAAATCAAATTCCTCAGGAAGAGATTCGTATAATTTAATTAATATAGTAGGGTTGTTAGGATCTTGATTATCTAATTCAATATTGTTAGCTATAAACAATTGATTTACCCCAAAATTCAAATAAAAATCTAAAAAATAATCACTATTTTCTCTTTCTTGAATAAATGCATTTGTTTGTTCAATAACATCCAATATTGTTAATGCAGTGCTATCTAATCTAATTTCTGTTCTATCAGATGATATTTCAGAAATGTATAATTGTTCAAGGTTTGATCCTATTTGTTTATTAAAAAAATTAAAATATGTATTATATTGTCCTTGATTATATCCTTTATTAACTAATATATTTTCAGGATCAAGTATTATTTCGGTAACCTCATTATTGTTACCTGCAGACTGACCATTATTTTGAATAGTATAGTCAGTAAATTGATAAATTGATTCTAAAACATTGTAATTATTATCATATACAAAGAATTCTATACAACTACTAGAAAGCAATGATGTATTTACATTAAATGAAGATATTAATGTTGTGTCTTGCTCTTTATAATTTTGAGATAAAAAACTTTGTGTATCTATTTGTATAGTTTCTGTAGCCATTATAAAGTTGTTCCAGTTTGTAATCCTATATTTTGTTTTTGAGTATCAAGTAATTCTATTCTTAATTGGGAAATCTCAGCTTGTAAAGCAGTTATTTCTTCTTGATTTGCTTCAAAATTTATATATTCACTACTCTTTTTAATTAAATATTCATGAGAATTTACCGATCCGAATTCAGGTATGTCATAAAATAGGTCATTGTACATTTTAAAAAACTCATTAGTATTTGGTTTGGTTATTATCTGTTCTTGAATTGTTTGAACCCCTAATTGTTTGAAAGAAGTATCTATAACTTTAGAATATTGTCTTTTATCATATACTTGTTTATTAAAATTTACACTTTCACTCATCCGTTTATAACTTTAAAGTAATAATTATCATCAAATAATATTATTGAACCATTCAATTCTGTTTTTATTATAACTTTATAATATCTTTCAGGTTCTAATCCACTCATATACACATCAAAATAATTACCATTAAAATCAGAACTAATTTGAGTGTAATTGTTATCGAAGTTAACAACAAATTCATTAGTAGCCAAGTCTTTTATAGCATAATATGAAGAAGTTGGTAAATAATTTAAATTAGTAAATAAAGATGCCGTTTGATATGTTCTTGTCGGATATAAAGGACTTACATTAATATAAAATCTATTTTTACTTTCAGGAAAAAATACCCCTGGGTTTTCAGCTAAAGACATTTTTAAGTCTGTTGTGGTTACAACTGGGGATGAAGGGGTTATTATTGAGGTATAGTCTCTCCATCTAAATTCTAAACATGGAGGATATATTGTATTTGTATCAACACTATAAAATTTAAAAATAGGTTGAACATATTGGCTTGGATTAAATTCTTGGGAACCGGATAATTTTACTATAAATCCATAATTTGGAATCACACCATTAAGCCAATTGTTAACAATATTACTAACATTAGCTTCAATGTCTTTAACATCACGTAAACCAAAAGTTGCATTTGCTGACCCAGTGTATGCTGATGAATTTATTACATAAAAAGGAACTACATAGCTAGCAGAAACATATGATGTTGCTAAAGCGTCATAGAACCAATTCCCTCCTCCAATACCTCCATAAATGTTACTAAATGAACTAGTATAAAAAATAGCTCCTGCTGATCCTGAATAATATCCTGAAGTATTCCAAGGGCCAGAGCCGTTGTAATTTGAGTATGTCCAAGAGGATCCATCTGTTTCTTTAGGGTTATCTAAATAATATCCGGTACCATTATTCCAAGATTGGGCTAGTGGGTGGATTAATAGGGAGGTAGTTTGGTTAAGACCTTGAGCTTCTGCTATAAAATTTTTAAGATATATAGAATAAGAATTACCACTAATTTTATCACTAATGATATTTTGAATCTCTGTTTGATCAAATTGGATTAAATATCTGGCTACTTCAGGGTCTCCACTAATGTTTAATTTATTGGATACTTCTAAAATAGCATCTAACCCAGTATTCATGGTAGGATAAGCAGAATATAAAGTTGTATCTTTAGTAGGGAATATTTTGTAAACAGCCATTATAGTATTTTGTTATAAATATAATATTATAAAGGAACTACTTTACCTTTAATATCATTATCTAGGTATCTAATTTCAAATATGCTAGGATCTAATGAAGGATAAATTACTTGGTTTTGAGTTGCTGCTGTTATATCATAAGCATAAGCAGAATATCCTAGAGTAGTTCCAGTCTTATTTTCTATAGATATGGTTTTAACAGTTTGTACTCCTTTTATTTTATCTAATAGAATGTATAAATCTTTTAGCATTATAGGTTGATTTAACTGCCATTTACTTATATCAAAATATGATTTAAGAGAAAAAATACAGGTAATTAAAACCTCACTATTATTATACTCAGGCAATACTACAATTTCAAAATTTACTCCTATATTAATAATAAAAGCATCTCTAATTTCAATATTATCCCCAATCATTCTATATTGAGAAAGGTATGTTCTTAAATTATTTTTTAAGGTTGTAGTAGCATAATCTAATTGTCCAGATGAATTTAAAGATAAAACATATAAACTTAAGGTTTCAATAGTTGAAACTTGATTATCTGTTAGTTTAGGCTGTTCAATATATGCTTTAGAAATAGCACCATAATTAGAGGGCATACTTAATGCTCTAATTAAATAATCATCTGCCGTAACTGAGCGTTTTTGGGATGCAATTAAAGATAAGGTATTTTGTCTAATTTCTTCTAATGTATCTCCTCCTCTACCTCCAGAAGATGCTTCAGGGTTTGTTGCCGTAAGTGAGGTAAATATGTAATTTGCAGTGGTTGGGTTTAAATTGGTTTGGTTAAATTTGGAGTTTATAGTTGATAAAGAAATTAAAGTATTAGCGGGTACATTAGAATTAACACCCCCCCCGGTTAAATATCTAACAGTCAAAGAGGTAGATGAAGGAGCAATACCATATGTTCCTGTATAAAGGAAATTAACTGGGGAATATGCTACTGTTAGTTTATCTTGAGTAAAGGGTAAACCTATTCCTACATTATTACCATTAGGAGTTATTTCTTCATCAGTATCTAATGGAGATCCAGCTCCAAATTGGATTTGTAAATTTGATAAAGATGTAAAACGGGTAGCAAAACGCCTTTGTACTTTTTTAAGTCTTAATAAAAATGGGGTATCATCCGTTTTATTTGGATCATTTATATTAGTATTTTTTATTGGATCTAATACCATTTCTTGACCTAAATGATCAACTTCATACCATTTATTTCCATCAGAATCAATAATATCTAATATTTTTATAATATTATTATTTCTAATATCTACAGTTGTAAATGGTTGTGGTGTAGAGAAAGAGAATGTTTGAGATACAATATTAGCTGAAATTGCATTTCTGCTTTTTTTAAGTAGAAAATATTGTGGAATACCTCCTGCGGTTTGATATATTGAAATTTCAGTTGGATCTTGGGAACTAGAAACTGAAAAATCTAATTTATCTTGGATTAAAAATGAATTCCCATTTTGGGACGTGATTTGAGAATTATCATTAATAGTTATAGAATAATCATAATCGGGGATATAATTCCCAGAACCATCATTTTTAGAGGGGAGTTGTTGATAAAAATCTACTAATGCTTGAGCGGCTCCTGTTGTTTTAGGTTTATATCCAAACATATATGCTAATTCAAACACATTGTTTGTTTGTTGAGCATATTGAATAAATGTTTCTTGGAATTGATTATCTAAATAAAAACTTAAAACGTCTCCGACATATGAAGCTTGTTCCATAAACATCATCCCGGGAGATGTAGGTGAGAAATCAGTATATGTTTGGGGGAAATACGTTCTAGAATATTCTATTAGACGTTGTCTAAATTCTGAGAAGTCTCTATTGATGTATCTTATATCTCTATTTATGGTAGCCATTATTTATATTTCAAGGATTAATGTATTACTTACGTTAGAATTGGAAACTAAATATTTTAATAAAACAGTTATAGTATTAGTATCCTCATCTTTTAAAATTTCAAGTGAATTAATAACAATGTTAGGAAACACATCTGAAATTTGGTTATTAATAGTTTGTTCTAAATCTGTAAAAGTATCTTCTGCGATTTGTTCAAAAATAAAAGCTCTTAATCCTCCTCCAAACGTGGGGTTTAATGGTAATTCACCAGGATTAGTTAAAAAATAGTTAATTAAGTTATTTTTTACTGCTTGGGAAGTTAAATAATTAGATGTAAAAACAGAAGGACCATTAAAAGGTAAATTTACTCCAACAGCAATGTTTGGATTTAAATCAATAGGATTAATAGTTTGGGCGTTAAATGCCATTACTTAGTATTTAATAGATTCATTATTTGGTCCATACCTAATTCACCAGATCCTAAATTTCCATTTACAGGATCACCATGTGGCCTAAATGTGGGTTGAGCATCTTGTGAAGTAAAACTTAAAGCCGTTTCACCTAATACTTCAGCATATTTAGATCTAAAGTCTATTGCTGGGGGTGCATAAGATGGTTGTGCAGGTATAAAAGGGGGTGTGTAAGATTCTTTAACTATTTGTTTAGGTGACTTTAATGCTTCTAATAAAATATCTTTCAATTCTTCTTGAATTGCTTCTCTTACGGCTTCTTTAATTAATTTTTTAAAATCTGTGGTTTTCATATGGTTATAAATATAGGGTTAATCTGCTTTTAAATCATTTTGTTCAATGTAAAATACTAGTTCATCAATTAATATTTGATCAATTGAACTAAATGAAAATTCTCCTTTTAACATTACTACACCTGATTTATTTCTTGCTATAGCTCTTCGACGTTTTAAAGAATTATTTGTTACTTCAGTTTCAACACCCATTTCAAATCCATTTACATTTGTAATTACTGGGGATAATTGTTGGGATTGTTGGTTGGTTAATGCCGTTAATTCTTTTGAAATTTGTTCTTGGTCAGCATCAGGATAACAATCTTGAATTAAAGAATCTAAAAGATTTAGTAATTGGATTGCTTGAAGTAAAACTTGTCTTAATAAAACTAATACAGTTAAAGTACTAGTGTTAATAGTTTTTAAATTAGTAATAAGTTTATCAAGTTTATCTTTGTTATCTTGAATAGCTAATATCACATTTGTAAAAAGACCAATCACCCCAGGAGCTCCTGTTGAAACAGGGATTGATAAATTTTTTAAAACATTATAGGTAATGCTTAACCCTTCAATTGTTCCTCCAGCAATACCTAATGCTTTAGTTGTACTATCTATTATTTTTAAACTATTTTTTAACTGTTTAACTAATTTATTTTTTTTATTAATTATATCAAGTAATTGGGGTTGAGGAGGACAAATAGATTTATTTTTAATTCCTTCTAAAATTTTATCTTTATTTTCCATTGCTAGCTCTGTAGCTTTAGTTATTCCAAAACCAGCAATTAAGGTTAATACTGTAGGAATTAAGACTGATTTTAAAGTATTTATTTGATTAGTTAATTTTTCTTGGGAAAAATATTTAAAATCTCTTTTACTTATTGATAACTCTTCTATTTGTGCTTTAGTAAGTTGAGATGCTTTAAGTTTATCTTGTTCTAATCCTTTAGTGGTTGGTGTTAAACTAATTACTCCTAGGTTATCTTTAGCAGTTCCATCACCTTTATAGGGAATAACTTCTAAGGATTCATATCCTGGGGAAGTAATGAGTAATTTAGTTATGTCCTTAGGTTTTGTAGTAGGTTCTATGGAACCGGATAAAGGAAAAATAAACTTACCTATATTAGATGGATTGGAGGGATTCATTAATTCACTATTTAGAGTTTGTTTTTTTTATAATTAATATATTTAATTAGATGAGGGGATTGGGATTGTACCAGTAAAGTTATCCATAATTGTTGGAGGAGTAAATGCTGCTATTTCTTCTATAGATTGTACGGGTGGAGATATAAGTTGAATTTCAACCCCTTTTATAGGTAGATTTGTGGTTTGATCAATAATTACTCCTGTTGTTTCTGTTTTTGGAGGGTCTTTAGGAAATTCAAATTCATTAATAACTATTATTTGAGCTGTATTTTTTCCTAAAGAAAATCCTAAATTATTATACATCCATTGAGTGAGTAAATGAGCCCCTGGAAGATCATTTTTTAGGGTGCCGTTTAAATTTCTGGTTCTAGAAAATATAATACATCCTTCAGACCAATTTTCATCAGATCCATTATGGATTCTAATACCACCAAATGATAAACCATCAAAACTAAAAGCTGCGGCTGATGGGTCTGTTCCAACTCTTGGAAATACTCCAGGACTTCGAAATTTTGCTCTAGTGTCATTAGGGAATTTAACATAACATCGTTCTAAACTTGCTTTACCAGTTATATCTAAGGTAATATTATATGATTTTGCGGTTAAAGGATTAAATGTACCTATACCGGGGGATGAATCGGGGATTGCTGTAGTTGCGTCAATTTTTTTCTTTCTAACTACATCTTCAACTGTAAGTCCTAAAACTTGACCTTTATACCATAAAGTACCTGTTGTTCTAGTAGGAGTTAATGTTTCTCTAATAAGAACTAACCCATCAAAAGTATTAATAAGACCTTGTAGAGATGAAGGTATATCTTTTAATTCTTTATAACTTCCATTTAATACCCCTCCAATAGCTGTAGTAGAATTAGTTAATAATGCCATGTTATGATGTTTTTACAAAATTTGATTTAATACTATCTATTTGTTGTATAATAAGTTCTAAATTAGATTCTGCAATTTTTGCCACGGGTCCTATGGTTGGGTCGGGTGATGGAATTCCCCCAGGCCATATTTGAATAGTTTTTAAAGCTGTTGATAAATTAGTAACTTCAGTAATTAATCTCTTTAATAATTCTACCGTATCGTCTCCTTTTAAAACGGCTTGATCGGCAATTTTGCTCCCTAATCTAATATCTGTACTATCAATATATAACTGTTCGGCTTCTAAATTAATACTTTTATTTGACGATATATAAACTGAAGTTTGTCCACTAATTAATACACTATCAGATTTAGCGTTTAATACAATCCTATCTGAATTAAGAATTATTTGAGGGGAAATATATTGGGAAGGTGTAGTTGGGGGGATGTTAGCAGAATAAAAATTTTCATTAGCTATACTAAATGGGATCTTCTGGTATGATGTTAAATATAGGGAAGATAAATCATTCTTTATATTTTCAGTTATAGGAATCCAACCTTCATCACTAGTGGTTGTTGGTTGTCCATTTTTTAAGATAATAATTGGATCTCCATTATTCCCAGAAGTTGACCAATTATTTTTTAAAATACTATTTGATTTAGCAGTACTGCCAAAACGTAAACTTTGACCATATCTTCCCTCTAACAATGAATCACCCATAAAAGGCATTAAAGGATGAATATTAGATTTTTCAACAAATGTATTTTGTGAAGGATTAGTAGGGCTATTTAATTCTTTTCTATTAGTAGTGGGATTAGGGTATGCATCATGATGTGGATGGTTCCAAATCCCTAAAGGTTTTAAATAAAAATATGATTGATTTGATGTATTTGTTCCTTGGTATCGATTCGGGAGTAAAAAAAGAAGTACTATTTCATTAACTAAAGGATATGTTTTTTGTTGAGAATCATAAGGTAAAGCATAATTTCCTAATGATCCTCCACCAGATTGATTAACAAATTCATAAAATATAGCTCCAATACCACTCCATTCCCCAACTTTATTATATTGAGGATGATTTTCATCTAAAACAATATCAGTTACTCTAGCAGCAACTATTTGACTTTTTAAATTTGTTAGTTGGGAGCTGAGGTTAGAAGAATTTGGTACTGGTGATACTCCCCTAGTAGAATTAGATATACCTGTTTTTTGTACCGCCATTAGTCTTTTGGATTAAACTTTTTTACTTCCGCTAATAATTGTGTTTTTTCATCATCGGTCATACCAAATGATTCATCTTCAGATTTATTAGAAGCTAAAGCACGTTGAACAATGGTAGCCATTTTAACTAACTGTTCATCATTTTTTATTCCTAGTTCCATATATTCCTTAATTAAAGGAACAATTAAAGTAGCATCACCAATATCATTAATAAGAGGTTTTAATTCACCTATTAGTGCAGATATTTGTAATTCTTTTTTCTTTTGATTATCGTATATTTCTTTAAGTATGTCGGAGAATTTTTTCTTACCCCAAACATTTGATTCTAAATTACTCATGTGGATGTTTTTGAGTATAAATATGAAAAATTATTAGAGTTGAAATTTTGTATATCCTTGATCTAAATAAAATAAATAATTATTTTTAAATATACCATATAAAATACCTGCTATTTTAGTGATTTTAGGGGTTTTAGCATCTGGCATCATTTCATGGATATAAATATATAATGCTTTTTTATTAAATACGTCAATTTGGTCTCGTTTACGAAACAACTCTAAAATAGCATCTGCAATCTTAGCATCATATGGTTTAGGAAATATTTTATATATGTTAATACTAGCAAATTCTACATATTCATCCATAAAATTAGATAATTTATCGTCTGAATTTGATGGCTCTAAAGTATATGAATGGGTATCATCTTTTAAAAGTTCATCAGTTGAAACTTTTTTAATTTTGCTTTTATAATTTTTATCATTATATAATATACACCATCGTTTAACAATTGTACCAAAATAAGAATATGCTTTAGCACCCTTTTTAGGATCAAATAAATGTATTTTTGATAATAAAAATACTATTATTTCATGTTGTAAGTGTTCTAAATTATCTACCTCAGTGTAATAAAATTTAAACGTATGTATTATGTTTTGAGTAAGTTTAAAGAAAGCATAGTGTATTTTTTCTTCATATATTTTACTTCTTAATTCAAAATCTAAAGTAT
>Ga0181357_1000663_pt1 | contig 13229 bp, 30 predicted proteins | sample Fa13VDMM110DN_FD_130094 | JGI IMG/M metagenome (GOLD analysis project Ga0181357, IMG submission 130094) | Freshwater viral communities from Lake Michigan, USA - Fa13.VD.MM110.D.N | ecosystem: Environmental > Aquatic > Freshwater > Lake | place: USA: Michigan | collected 2013-09-24 | reverse complement strand
TGGTCGTATTGACACCAACTTTACCCAGTCTCGCGAATTGATAAATTCTGCCCGTGCTATGAAAGAACTTGCTACAAGCAACAGCCGTGCATTTGATTTGATGAACGACGAAGGCGTTGCTCTAGCTGTTGCTCGTGCTGCAAAGGCGGGTCTTCAGGCTGGCAACTTAGGCTCTATTTCAATCCCAACAGATATTGTCTATCAGGGCATTAAATTGCCAAAAGAGGATCGCGAAGCGCTTCAGATGTTTGCGCAACAATACGCTCAGTTGACAACCGCATTCCGAAAGGCCGCTCGAGTGCCGGGTGAGGGCGCAACAACTGAACGAGAGGGCGATCTTTACGCTGCGTTGGGCGCGTTGCCAACAGACACGTCAAAAGTTATTCGCTTGAAGTCTGAGTTTATTGAACTCAAGGGCAAGTACGACCAACAGGTATTCAAGGCTTGGAATAAATTCAGCAAGAACCCTGAAAATTCGTACCGAGATTTCTTGGCGTCTGATGAATTATCAAAAGTCAACGACGCATACGACTTCCGACTTGGAGAAATGCAAAAAGCCAATTCTGCGTTGTTGCGCCCTCCTGTTAAAGCAGAGAAGCCAGCCGCTCCTGCTGCCCCTGCTGCGGCCCCACGTCCAGCCGCACCTGCGGCCACTCCTGCACCAGCCGCCGCGCCCAAGACTACATCTGTCGCTCCTGCGCCATCTGGCATTCCTCCCAAGAAAGGAACGCCCGGATATAACGGCCTTCCAGAGGGCGGGCTTTTTGAAGATACAGACGGCACAATCCGCCGCAAACCAAAAGGGGGTTGATTGTGGCAGAACCAAAACAAGGCGGAGACGCCAATGCATTCATTCAAGAGTACACGCCGATTGCCGAGCGTATTGGGCAACAACTTAACGTAGACCCGCGCATCTTGCTTGCGCAATTTGGTATGGAAACGGGATGGGGTTCGAGTATTGTGCCCGGAACCTATAACCTTGGAAATATTAAATCCGCAGGCAAGGGCGTTGAGGCCACTGACAACGCCACAAAAAGCAAAGACCGATACCTCAAGTTTGAAGACCCAAATGTTTTTGCCGATTACTATGCGCAGTACATAAAGCGTCAGTTCCCAGAGGTTGTTGGTTCTGGCGCTGATGTTGGTGCCTTTACTAAAGCGTTGCGCCCCGGGACGCAAGGCGGTTACGCGGAGGACAAAGACTACGGCAGCAAGTTGAACAGCGCGTTTTCGTTGGTCAATGCTCGAATGGAGTCAGCCAAACCAGTCAAAGCAGAAGACGATGAGTTTGGTTTTGGCTCTGGTGAGACGGAGGCCCAGAGAATTGCTAAGGAGCCACCCCCTCCTGTGGTCAAGCGTGAGGCCGATGTCAACAAAGAAGATGCCGCACTTATTGGAGCGGCTGCTGGCCTTGGCTCTGGCATCGTTGCTGGCAACGTTAAGCAACCTTCGTCACCTCGACTTGAAGGTGCGCGTGAACGTTTGCAGGTGGCCCGCGACAAATTAAATGAGGTGCAAAGCCGCGTAGGCTCTGGCTCTTCTTTAAGTGACCTTGAGGCAGAATTTAAACGCGCACAGGGCGCATACCAAGCAGCCGAAACGGAACTGGCTACAGCCACAGACGAAATGAAGTCTGCTCGGGCCGCACGCACTGCGCCAGTGCCCACCCCTGAGCCAGATGGTCTGACCCCTACGGCAGATCAGCAGGCCCGTGGTATTCAAGGAACCACGAAGGAAACCGGGATTACTGGTCGCGCCTCTCAGACTACCTTCAACGAAAGAACCTCACAAATTGCACGCAACGAGCGGGCACAGCGTGCCACACTGGGCAGACTGGGGCAACAAGGTCTCATCGACCCCAGTAAGGCGTATGCATTGACCGAGGGTATCAGCGCATCCACCCCCAGTGGCGTACTGGTTTCCCCAACCGAGGCCCAAATTCAGAAGACAAAGCTGGAGGCAGAACTTGCCCCAATGGACGAAAGGACGCAGAAGGCACGCGCCGACCGTCAAGCCGCAGGAGAAGCAAGGCGCACGGCCAACCAAGCCGTCAAGGATGCCCGCACAGCCCAAAGTCAGGTGCAACGCGCCGAGTCCGGTGTGAATGTGGCACAGAAGGCCGTAGACCGCGCTGGAGAGGTCAAACCGGGTGCGTTGGGGCAAGTGGGTGCCGCCACGGCAAAAATCGCTCCAAAGGCGTTTGGCGTGATCAGCGGGGCCGCGACTGGAATGGCCGCAGCAGAGGCCATCGAAAAGTTCAAACAGGGAGATTATTCCGGGGCCGTCCTGCCAACGCTAGAGGCCACGTTTGGGGTGATGTCTATGCTACCCCCAACCCATCCAATTTTGCTGGCCCTGCGCGGCATAGGCACGGTCGGTGGCTTGGGTCTGGCCGGGTATGAAGGCTACAAAGCCGTCAAAGGCCAGCCCAAAGAGTAAGTTTTAGGAGCAGTTGCCACTCTCCTCTTTGCCCCCCTTAACCGGGGGGCTTTTTTTATGCGTGCCCAGCAGTACACATCAAGAGCATTTGGGTCTGTGCAAATTGCTCTTCTGCTTGGTGTACCCCATCATCAAACCCTTGTTGATAGGCTTCAAGGCAAGCGAAAGCCAGAGTCGCCTCCGGGTCGCGCCTGCCCTCTTCGTATTGCTGTGCCAAATGTGTGATGAGGCTGATGTCCATGGCTATGCGGGCCGCTGGGTTTCCAGTGCGCAGGCAACCTCACGGTTCATGTCGCTGACAATCTTCACGCAGCGGGCGTGTTCTTTGCGGGCGTACTGCACCGCTACAAACAACTCAATGTTGTGCGCAAACTGCATGATGTCTACCTCATCCGCAATCAAGGGGTCTTTGCGTGGGCGGTCGCTTTGAAAAAAGATTTGCTTGATGGTTTCTTCACTTAACATTTTTGATCTTCCATAGTTCCCAGTTGATGACTGAATTGCGTGCGATGACGCGCTGTGGCCCGACGTATGGGCTAAGGTCGCTGTCCAAAAACTCTTCCACCACGTTTGATTTTTCAATGAAAACTTGGTGTCGTTCGGCCTCGCGAGAGGTGTCGAACAACTTTCCGTCACTCGTCTTGAATGCATTAACTTTTTCCATGATCAAGAGTGTTGGTTTTTTAATTGCCAAAATTTCAGTAGATTAAAAAACATTTCCCAGCCCCGGCTCAGATCGTCCTGCGACCATTCCTTGACCACCACAAGACCCGGCACGCTACGAGACACAAACACGTTGGCGCAGCGTGCTTCAGGCATTCCCAGCCCAACTCTGTAAGCGGCCAACTGCATCAGGTGTTCATCGTATGTGTCGACCTTGTCCGGGTCACTGAACTCCTTGGTTTTTATGTCGGCCACGATGTTGGCCGCGTGCAAGTCGACCTTACCGCCAAACCCGGAGGAATGGCCGAAGGCGCGTTCTGCAATCCATGCCTGCTCACCGAAGTATTCTCGCAGGGTGCTGACGCAGCCCTGAACGTGTTCTTGGTGCTTGGTGTTGACCTGCCCATCGTAGAACGACTGGATCGAGGCGTGGATGTCGGTGCCAGCATCGGCAGCGGAGCGGCCCTGCTCTTTTGAGTCCTGCATGATCCGGTCGATGTAGTCGTTCTCTGGCTCGTCTGTGCGACGTGGCAAGGTCAGCGCCGCCATCAAAACCTGCTTTTGAAGCCACTGCGTGAGCGCTGGCTTTGCGGCGATGTTCAAGACGGTAGTGACGCTGGGCACCAGACTTTCGGTACGGGCATCGCGCAGCGTGGTGTTGCGTTCTTTACCGTTCTTGCCCATGACCGTGTAGCGTGGGACGCCATCACGGGTGTACCAGTGATTCGATTCGCTGGCGCGTACTGCGGGGGTTGTAATTGTCATTTGACGCTTTCTAAACTGGTTACGCTTGAATTGTGTCCAAATGTTTCAAGCATGATTGGGTTGCGTACTTCGTTTTTGGTTTTATCGTATAGGTCTAAAATTTCAGCAACAAGGTCGCTTAAAATATCAGCCCTAACAATCCAATCTGAAGAGGCAAAATCCTCATTCAAATGGACTTTTGTTTTATCGGTTTCCGAATTCCAACTAACGGACAAAACTCTCATTTTTTTCTCCTAAGAAAATTTTTGGGCATTTGCTCAATTGGTTTAAAACGGGATGTCGTCATCCATGTCATCAAAGCCAGAGCCGCCGGGAGCAGGCTTGCTGGCCGACGACTGATCGCTTGAGCCGCCGCCACGCTGCCACTCAGGCGACCCCGAAATCTTTTGCTTTAGGCCGTCGCTAAAAGTGCCAAACATGGTCATATCAGGCTCATCAATTGAGAAGATGCCGAGGGTATTGAAGCCCTCTGGCAGTCCAGCTTTCTTAATCGCTGGTGGCACGGACATGATGGCCGCGACGTTGGTGTACTCTTTCCCGTTTGCGCCAGCGGCCTTGATCACGGAGATCATTGCCCACGCGCCCAACACGTTCTTGAGTTCAAAGCCGCGCAACTCTTCAGCAGTGAACTCGCGCCCACGCCATGTCTGCAAATCCTTGCGCAGGGTGGCCTTTTCAGCCAACGACAGCGTGAAGTTCTTGCTGATGGTCATCGGCTCGTTCTTGGTCGTGACGATGGCTTTCCCGTCTTCGTCTTCGCCATGCACCTCGAACTGCAACATCACCTTTGGCAGGTGTTTAATGGTGCCGAGGTACTCTGACTTCTGGGTTCCTAGATCAACCACTCGATAGCACCGAGCAAGGTGCATTCCCTGCGGCACAGGGGTAAAGGTTCCGCCGCCGCTTTCTTTCGCTATTAAGGCCATGATTCACTCCATTCAATTTCAGGTTTCAAAGTTTGACTTCTGGACACACCGCACTCATGGCGGATGACGCTCCAGTCGTCTTCGGTAGCAATGCCCGTCTCAGCCCGGTGAAGGGCGTCCTCCAGCATTTGCATTCGCTCAAGCATTGCTTGATGGTGTTCTGCTTCATCGTCCATAACTTGTCCTCACGGTAAACACGGCGTAATCTTACCGCGTTTAACTTTTATTTACAAGCCACTTGCAAAAAGTTTTTCTTGGTGTATTATTCACTTAAACAACCACAGGAGGATGCATGACTCTTCAAGAGTATTTTCAGGACAAACCAAGGGGCGCACAGATCGCGCTTGCCCGCCAACTTGGCGTGAGCAAGACGTGGATGTCGCTACTCACAACTGGGCGTGATGTGCCCAGCGCGGGCCTCGCATTGATGATCGAGAAATTTACCAACGGCAAGGTTAAACGCAAAACGTTGCGCCCTGACCTCTTTGGAGAGATCAAGTGATTTGGTACAAATTCCATCTCGGTGACTACATCACCCACACCACACATTTGTCAGATGCTGAAGACCTTGCATACCGTCGCCTGCTTGATCTTTACTACATCAGCGAGGCACCTATCCCCTCTGACACCGCCTTTGTAGCACGAAAAATTCGCCTTGATCTTGACATAACCGAATCGGTTTTGGGTGAGTTTTTTGAATTGACCGAAGAAGGGTATCAAAACACACGTTGTGATGCTGAAATAGCAAAATATCAACATCAAGTCGCAACAAACCGATCCCTCGGAAAGCGAGGCGGCAGGCCGAAGAAAACCGAATCGCTAACCGAATCGAAACCGAACACGAACCCTAATAAGATAAAGAATAAGAATAAGAATACATTGTCGGCAACGCGCTTTGAAGAGTTTTGGGCAGCATGGCCGTCTAGTAAACGCAAGGTCGGCAAAGCTGCCGTGCTGGTCAAGTGGGAGCGTGGTGGTCTTGATGACGTGGCCGACGCAATCATTGCCAATGTCAACGACCTGAAGTCCTCTGAGCAGTGGACAAGCGGTTTTGAGCCAGCACCGCTGACGTACATCAACCAACGTCGTTGGGAAGATGATGCAGGCACGCCAGCCGTGAGCAGGAGAGTGATATGACGGACGATGAAGCGATTGAATTTGAGCGCCTCAAAACGGCAAGAGATTCTCTGTTGCTCAAGGTTGCAAATTTGCGTGGGCAGTTGGAAACAATAGCCGCCAAAGAGCGTGAGGTGGTGGCTAACTGGATTATGAATAAAGGTTTTGCGACTGGTCATGGAGATTCTATTGTTGATTTGCTTGACCAACTTGAATGGCAAATAGAAGAGAAAGAGCGTGAGGCGTGTGCGAAAGCGTGTGAAGAAGTTGGTGTATGGCCCTCGCTGAGGCCAAAGGATTGCGCTGAAGCCATACGAGAAAGAGGACAAGCATGACCCCAGTCGAGTTGCTGCTGTCACGGTTGCAGAAGGTTAAGGGCCGCAATGGCTCATGGACTGCCTGCTGCCCTGCGCACAACGACAAGGGGCCATCCCTTGCGATCCGCGAGACTGACGATGGCCGCATCCTGCTTCACTGCTTTGCCGGGTGCGAAACCTTAAACGTGGTGCAGGCTGTCGGCATGGACATGACTGACCTATTTCCCCCGGACGAAAAGCGGAGGGACTATCCCGCCGAAGGCAAGCCGCGCATGAAGCCAGCGTTCTACGCCAGCGACCTGATGCGTATCCTTGCGTTTGAGGCTTTGGTGGTCAGCATTTGCGCCAGCGATATGCGCCGAGGTAAGGCGTTGACCGATGGCGACAACGAAAGATTAAAAGTGGCACAACAGCGAATTGAAGAGGTAATGCACTATGCAAACATCTAGCGTCCAAGAACGGGCCAAAGCCCTTGATGAGGCACGTCGCGTTCGAGTCTTGAAGCCAGAAGACGTTGACGTCGATAAGTACCTGCACGCGACAGACATCACGCACAAGGTCAAGGCGGTAAGCGGTTGGCTTGAAGAGTTGCGGGACGAGATCGCCAACCCTGTGGCCGACGTCAGTCAGACCATGCCTTGGCCTAAGACCGAACACAGTTTTCGATACCGTCCCGGCGAGGTCACCCTTTACGCTGGTTCCAATGGCGGCGGCAAGTCCCTAATCACCGGGCAGGTGGCTCTGAGTCTGATTAAGCAAAAGCAAAAGATTTGCATTGCATCGTTTGAGATGAAGCCTAAGCGCACGCTGTATCGAATGCTGCGTCAATTCGCAGGCGAGAACATTGAGTTTCCAAAATTCATGTCCAAAGAAAAGTACATGGGCAAGATACTAGACCGCTTTCACGCATTTGCAGGCAACCGTCTGTGGCTCTACGACCAACAGGGCACGGTCAACTCGCAGCAGGTAATTGCCATGGCTCGTTACAGCGCAATGGAGTTGGGCGTCACCCACGTTTTTATTGACTCACTCATGAAGTGCGTGTCTGGTGAAGATGATTACAACGCGCAGAAGATGTTTGTTGATGAGTTGACAGCGCTGGCGCGTGATCACAACATTCACATCCACCTGATCCATCACATCCGCAAGTTGCAGAACGAAGAGATGCAGCCAAACAAAAACGACATCAAAGGCACTGGTGCAATTGCAGACCAAGTAGACAACGTGCTGTTGATGTGGCGTAACAAGAAAAAAGAACACGATAAGCAGAAGAAAGGTTTTGCTGACGACAAGTTGTCCGACGCCATGCTGATGTGCGAGAAGCAGCGCAACGGCGAAGCAGAGGATTGGTTCTCCCTATGGTTTGATAAAGACAGTCAGCAGTTCACCGAGCAGGGTGGAGCGGTTGCAATGTCATTTGATGGTGGAGGAGCATTTTGAATGTTGAGGGAAACAAAGAAGGACAAGGTGCAGACGAGCATCGCCATCGTTGCCTTGTCCGATGGGTTCTTACTCAGCGACTACAAGATCGTGATTTTGCGCACCGATGGCTCAGGGGATACACGAATGATAGAGGTCGCTGGGTCAAAGGATGGAACGATTTGCATCCCGGCTCAATACTTGAAAGAGATGTTCGAGACCAGTGGTCAAAAGGTAATCGAGGTAACAACGGAGAATGGAAATGAAAAAATTTGAGTCAAATATTTTGTCGCAGGGCCAAACCCTGTTTACACAAGATGAGTTCAATCAAGCGTTGACTGAAGCAAAGGCTGAGATCATGGCCGTTGCAATTCAAACAACAAAACAGGCAATGTTTTTGGAGCGACGGGCTTGCGCTCAAATGCTGCTGGACATGGCCGACATGGAGGACGAGGGCACGGTTTGCACTGCACTTCGCAATGCAGCCGAGTGTTTGTTCAATCGCGTTCCTGAGCAGCGTCAATGAATGAATTGACTTTGCCGTGGCCTCCGAGCGTGAACACCTATTGGCGCACGTTCCAAGGTCGCATGATCATCAGCGAGAAGGGTCGGCAGTACCGCAAGGATGTTGCCGATCAAGTGCTGATCCACCGCGGCAGCAAAAACTTTGCCGGGAAGATGCGAGTCGAGATTCAGGCATTCCGTCCTGACAACCGACGTCGTGATCTTGACAACCTGCTCAAGGCCATCCTTGATGGGTGTACGCACTCAGGGGTTTGGGTTGACGACAGCAACATCGTTGATCTGAGAATTTATTGGGCTGACACGGTCGGCGGAATGGTGAAATTGAAAGTGAGCGAAGTATGAAAAAAACAATTGCACAGGAGAAAAAAATGACTGAGCCAAGCATGAAGCAAGTTTGGGCAGGCATGGCAATGATGGCTCTGCTGTCTCGTCCCAATTTTGAGGGCACCTATCAAGATGTCGCGATAGATGCGTGGGATATGGCTGAGCGCATGGAGGTGGAACAACAAGAGCGTGACGATTAAAAATTAACAGCGAAGGATTAAAAATGACAGAGCAGTTTGATATGTTTGGCGATGAGTCCGCGTGGCTCAACAAGTTACGCACGAATTGGAGCAAGGCCATTGAAGGTGGCGGCGCTATCTGCCCGTGCTGTGACCGCAACGGCAAGGTGTACAGGGCGCGGCTTCACCAGACTATGGCTCTGGCTTTGCGTTGGATTGCAGTCAACAAAGAGGATGACGACGGCTGGGTCAATGTGCAGAACAAAGGCCCGCGCTGGATGCTTAAAGGAAAAAATTATTGCCTTCTAGAGCATTGGGGCTTGATTGAGTCAAAGTCCAACCGATCAGGCGTCTGGAGGGCTACACCAAAAGCGCTGGAATTTATTGATGGCACGATCACCATGCCGTCAGCCGTGTACATCTACGACAACAGGGTGTGGGGCTTTGACGATGAAGAGACATCGTTCCGCAGTTGTTTTGGAAAATACTTTGATTTTGATGAAATGATGTCTGCACAATTTAAGTGGGCAAATATAAAAAAAGGAGAAGGCAATGTTTGATTCGTTTGGAAATTTCTTTTGGACGTTCATGGCGCTGTCCGGTTTGATGTTCTGGATTTGCGTAGCAATTTTCGTTGGGTTGGTGATCAAGCGCCAGCGGGCCAAGCGGAGGTTCTATGACCTCTGAACATCGCGACCCGCACAAGGCTGTCGACTACATCATCACGAACGCAAAGCATTTTGCGAAAGCCAAGGCAGAGCGCATCTATCTTGAGGAGTACCGCAAGTCCCTCAAGGCCATCTTGATGAAGCGAAGCATGGAGGCGGCGGTCAATGCGCAAGAGCGGGAGGCGTACAGCGACCCAGAGTATTTGCAGTTGCTGCTTGGCCTGCGTGTTGCCGTCGAGGCAGAAGAGAAGCTGCGCTGGGATTTGATCGGTGCGCAGGCCCGCGTGGAAATATGGCGCACTGAGCAGGCCAACTTCCGGGCCGAAGGAAAGATTACGCTGTGAACCACTACCAACTTTCTGTTTTGCATAGCGTTGGTTGGTTTCTTGTTTTGCTTGATGGCTGGGCCATGCACATACATTGGTTGGCGCTCATTGGATTTTGTTTATTGTTTTACACGTTCTTTAAATTTGGAGCAAACGATGGCAAGTGAAAAAAGGAAAAAACTTGTACTGGTCGCAGACATCATCCCGGTGCAAGAATTGTCAGACACGCACACCACGCCATGGGGCAGGGTGTGGACTCGGGGTGCTGACGTAATGGGCACATGGAAGCGCCACGGGTTCGTGCCACCAAGCGAAGTGCGCAATGATTATTTTTTCAAGATTAACCGAGAGGGCGGCGTCCATGATTGAGAGAACACCAGAGGACGAAGAGTTTGACCGCATTGAGCGGGAGATTGCAATCAGAAAGACTTGTCAGGTGTGCCGCCTGCAACCAGCAAACGTGCAGGGCAAGAACAGCAGCGGCGCACCGCAGTGGAGATGCCAGACTTGCCACGACCTGAAGAACCGTGGCGGATTTACTAAGGGGAAGCAATGAGTTACATCGTGGCATCTTTGCCCCCAATGAAATGCTTTGTCAGACGCGAGTTTTTGTATAACTTCATTAAAGGCCACGGCGAATTAGAGCCAGCAATTTGGGTAAGTTTGAAAGCCTTGAGAGGCCAAGTGTTTCGCATTGAATCGCTGTTGCCAAACTACGGGGCGCTGTACGACAAGCTGCCCCTGCACGCTTACGTCTGGAAAGAAGATCACGGCGATTTGCCCATAGACTTCTTGCAGCTTTGGGATTGCATGGGCTATCAATTCACCATCGTGGAAAAGATTGGCCTGCGCAATTTAGGGGTCAAGTTTTTGGGCAAGGACAAGCAATGGCACTTCGGTCGTTACTTGTTTACTGTTGACTTCTGCGCCGACGAGATGACGTTGGACACTGGGTTTACTGAGCAGGCCGAAGAACACAAGTCTTTCAATTGGATTGCTTTGGACAACGGCCAGTTTGCTTGCCAGCCAAACAACCGATGCCTGTGGTACGACCAGTCCTTAATTCCTGCTGAGACCAAGTTCCCTGACTTTCAAGCGGCCAAAGAAATTTGGACGGTCGACGGCACGCGCAAGTGGAGTGCGGGAGGCGATTGGTTTTACGATATTAAGGATAAGAACACATGACTGAAGAAGACGATGACACACAGGTCTACAAGAAGCCGTGGGTGGGTCTGACCGAGTGGGAGCGCGAGGCCATTGCGGTTGAGTGCGGGGCCATGTCTGCCGACTGGCTGTTGTTCATGGAGGCTGTGGAGCGGGCTTTGAAGGAGAAGAACACATGACCCGCTTTGATAAATTTATGGACAACATGAAGAAGCAGGGGTTTGAGGCAATCGGCATTACAGATAGAGATGAATTACTGTTCCGAAGAAAAGTACAGCCATCCATGTTAGTGCAGGAATCAAAGCGCGAATGGGCAGGGCTGACGGAAGAAGAAGTTATAGAAATAAGCCACTTGGCATTGACTCGTGTTCAAGCCGTGCTAATGACAGCAGCCAAACTCAAGGAGAAGAACATATGACCACGCTCAAAGAAAAAAAACACATGAACCGGGTGGCTGAACTGGGGTGTGCGGTGTGCAGGCGGCAGGGGTATGAGGGCACGCCCGCCGAACTACACCACAAAAGGGCTGGAACAGGGGCTGGAAGGCGCTCTAGCCACTACGATGTCATCCCTTTATGTCCTGAGCATCACAGAGGCGCTACGGGCCTCCATGGGCTGGGCACCAAGGGGTTCCCCAAGCACTACGGCTACGACGAGGACGACTTGCTCAAAGAAACGCTGGAATTGCTCGGTGTTGCAAATGAGCAACACTAGGGTTTTCCTTAGAAATTATTTTGAAAAAAGTGTTGACTAGGTTTAATTTGAGGTTAAACTACAATCACTGACAGCAATCAAGCAGTCAGGTAACTAACGAAAGCGAATCATGACAACAATCATCACTACCCCAGCAGCAGTTGACACCCTCAGCGCACTCATGGCTCAGATCGCCGACCTCACAAAGCAAGCCGACGCCATCAAGGACAACATCAAAGACAGCGCATCCGCTGGCGGCGACAAGGTTGTCGAGGGCGACCTCTTCAAGGCCACTTACATCGAGTCCAACCGTTCTGTTGTTGACTACAAGACCCTGTGCGTTGACCTCGGCATCACTGCCGACCAAGTTGCTAAGTACAGCAAGACCACCGCCGTGTTTTCTGTCAAGGTTACAAGCCGTTAAACCCACGGGGCTTCGGCCCCTTTAAAAGCGAAGGAGCATTGAAATGACACAGCAAGAATTTGATCGTTTAGTTGCACTGGACATCCAGCGTTTGGTGGCTAAGGCGCAGGCAGAGTACGAGGCCAAGGTGGCCGCTGAAGGAGAGGCGGAATGAACTACGGCCAACTGCACGCGACCTTCGTCAACAAGGTCAAAGACTACGACTGGTACACCTGCCGTCGCGCACTGTTTGATTGCCACGAGACGCTGGCGCTGCACAGGGACAAGCCAACGGACGACCCGTATTACATCAAACTGTGGGCAGAGATCGATGCCCTCCGTGAACGTCAACTCAAAATCACCAAAGGAGCAGCAGCATGAAGCACGCACAGGCGGACTACATTAACGCAGGGTATCGTTACGAGAAGGCCAGCAGCGCCGACAAAGCGCGGGCCGTGGCCGAAGGCATTCGCAAGATGCTGCAAGCCGAACACATTGATGAACAATCAGACGCACGCTATTTTGTCGAGCGTGGACGTCAAGAAGCCCGTCAGGAGGTAACAGCATGAACACCGACCACATCATTCACAACAGCACCACCCAGCGCATGGAGTGCCAGCACTGCAACTTCACTCAGGCCGTCAAGATGCCTGCGCCCATCGATAGCATCTTGGGCACCTTTGACACCTTCATGGAGGCCCACAAAGACTGTAAGCGCCCCCAAAGCGAGGCGGTGATGTCTGAGTACATCAAGGGCTTCAACAGCGGCTACGACTACGTCCTGCATGAGATCGAGGTCTACATCAAGGGCTACCCTAGCGAGGCATTCGTGCTGGCCGAGTTGCTGGCGCATTTGAAAATGGAAGGCAAACCAGACACTAGGGAAAGTACCTAGAATTATTTTTACCGGAAGTGTTGACATCGTTTAATTTGGTGTTAAACTTCCAATCACTGACCAACAAGGTGTTGATCAGGTAACCAAACGAAAGCGAGATCACCATGTACCGTTACAGCACATCATCAAACCAAGCCTCTTTCCGCTCGAACGCTCCTTTGAGCAATGACGAGATCGCCCGCTACGCCCCAAGCGTGCTGGCAGAAGCCGCCCATGAGTCACGCGGCCAGCGTTACACCTTCATCCCCACCATCAGCGTGATCGATGGCCTGCGTGGTGAGGGCTTCCAACCCTACGAAGTGCGCCAGACCCGCGTGCGCGACCAGTCCAAGCGTGAGCATACAAAGCACCTTGTTCGCCTGCGCCACGAGTCCAGCATCACCAGCGCAGAAGAGGTGCCCGAGATC
>Ga0181357_1000662_pt1 | contig 13234 bp, 17 predicted proteins | sample Fa13VDMM110DN_FD_130094 | JGI IMG/M metagenome (GOLD analysis project Ga0181357, IMG submission 130094) | Freshwater viral communities from Lake Michigan, USA - Fa13.VD.MM110.D.N | ecosystem: Environmental > Aquatic > Freshwater > Lake | place: USA: Michigan | collected 2013-09-24 | reverse complement strand
GAAAAATTAGGTTACTCTCTTGACATGGTTGTAAATGTACAAAAGGGTTCTAATATGCTTCGTAAGATAAACGTGATGATCGTCCCCGCTATGGACGGCAGTATAAGAGATGTTGATAATGGTACAGACCCAGGTTGCGGTTGCCAACACTAATAATGTAATGAATTCAAAACAATCCTTGACAGAAGATAATTTTTTGGACTTCTGCAAGGATTGTTATTTCAATCCTGAGTGTTCAGGCAAGAATGAATTTATTGATGATTTAAAGCGCATTAAGTACATAAAAAGACTTATACAGAAGATTCACAAACAGAAAACCCTGAAATCTATTCGGGAAAGACTGATTCTGAACCATCTTATAATTTTAAGAAATGTGTTCGGGGAAGAAAAATCAGCTAGAATTTTGTTTTTTAGACTTGAGCCAAGACTTCATTCTTATTTGAAGTCTTTTTTGGTTTATTTGGAATTTAATATTCAAGGTATCCCGGAAACAGACTATAAACTTTTGAATACTGATGTCAGAGTAGATAGAAAATTGTTTCTGATGGATTCCGAGAAGTAAATCTAAATATTTTATATGAACTATGGTTCTCTAGTACCCTCATTCTATTTTTACAAGTTTGCTGAGTCAATCAGCCAACCATATACATCTTTTGCAGCCTATAGAGCCGGAGCCATTGATGACAATGGTAATCTAGTCAAGCCAGAGAGCAGCATAGATCCATATGAGTACTTCATAATCAAATTAAAGAAGATTTTTGAGCAGCTTCCTCCGGGGCTTACAAAGTATCAGTTGGCAAACTATACATCCGCATTAAATTATTTTGCAGAAGAAGCAGAAAAGTTTAATATTGAAAAGGAACACTATATTGCATTGGTCGAAGGTATTCTTGCAGCCCAGTGTGGCCCTGAAGCAAGTTACATCCAACTATTAGAAGACATGAGTGCAGGTGGTATGGCTGTTGCTGGTGATTCGGCTGGTTACAATACTGGTGGTGTTTCAGGCTTTGATCCAGTAATGGCTCCAATGCAAAGACGTAAACCAGTTGCAGATAATATGTTCCATATGTTTGATGTATCTGAAAATGATTTTTCAAAAATATCAAACAATCAAATGAATGATATTGAGTATCTTCGCAGATTTGGAATTCGTAATCCTGAGTCTACATTGATTGTAAGAAACAGCAAAAATGGAAATCTTTATACTGTTCCCAAAAAAAAGAAACTAAAAGAAGAATATAATTTAAATTTTTTATTTGAACAAAGTGAAGTTGAACAATATACCGATACAGTAAACGATACAGGAACAAATGTGTCAACTCTAAGAAACAACGAAGAAGGAAAACAAAAGATTGCTACTGGACAATCTTTTCACGATGCATTTGCAACTCATTTAAAAACCCAAGGGTATGCACAAATATCAGCTCCACAAGAACATCATAAAAGAGATAGACAAGCCTTTGATACATTTCATAAAGAAATGCCAGAAAAATCATTTTATGTCAGTGAAGATGCCAGTGTATCTGGTGGACATGATGCTTTTGTAAAAGTACACCATGAATTATCTGCTCCCTTTGAATTAAAGGGATTAGGTGAAAATGTTAGTTCTAAAAAACCAGAAATCACTCCCATCAGCGTTGGTGAAGGACTATTTAAAAATGGAAAAAGTGCATTGGAAAGAGGAATTAATTTAGTTGCTAAAAAATTAAAATTAGATGTATCCAAAATCAATAGCAATTTAGAAAGATATAGAAGCCGTTCTCCTGGTTCAAGCAGTTCCGTTCTTTCTGTATTTAAACAAGGATTGGGAATCCCATCACAAGAGATGCGCAACATATCTCAATCAATTGGTGGACATGTTGATAAAATGCTCCAACAGGGAGAAAAAATATTTTTAATAGGAAATAAAAAACGGGGTTTGATGGCTTTGTCTTCTTCTAAATCAAGAACTACTAGTTCTGAACAAGGAGAAGAAATTCCACATCCTCTTTATGGAGCTCATGATAAGATTTTAAAAGAAATTGGATTACATACAACTGGTTTATTTGGAGAACATGTTGATTATGCAAGACCTCCAAGATACAAACCCGTCACTAAAAAAGAAAAAGAATCTGGTAAAAAATCTAGTAAAAGAATTATTGCTTCACTAGAAGCTGTGTTTCCAGAAGAAACACACCCAAATTATAAATCTATAAAACATAACGCCGAAAGAATTTTCGGCGTATGATTGATCAATCCTGAATAAAACTTTTACAACACTTCGGTTTAGTGCAGCCAGAGTTTGCTCTGGCTTCATTGATGATCTTATTGTGGGCATCCTCCCAACCCGCAAGCCATTCTTGCCAATATACAGAATTAGATTCAAAAATATTAGAGGCCTTATCGCCGCCATTCATTCTAGTATCATACCCCTTTTTATATGCTGAACCTGGAACGTAATCTGTCATGGCTTATCCTTTGGATCAATTGGAACCATTACGATTTGACTAAGAAGTTTATCAAGAGCCTTAACGTGAGCACGTTGCTCAGTAATGTTTAGATATCCACGAATCTCAATAAGTTTTTCATAATCTTCACGAGAGAAGGTGGTCGTGGTCTTTGCGGGCTGTGACTTCTTCATTGGACGACGATTGTTCATGGGATTCTTGGGCTTAGAATTATTCTTGCTCCATTCCTTCATGATGTCATCAATGTTAAGATACTCTTTCATACTTTCAGTGAAGTCTTGGCCACTGTTGATATCATTCCACATCTTACGAAACTCTGGCCCCATGTTGCCATAGAAGAAAAACCCATTGGAATTATTGTTTGGGTTGTTGGCATCATCATCGTCGCCATTCTGCCAGTTCTTGAAATCATTATAATCAGAATTATTCATATTTTTCCTTAGTTAGTGTCAAAAATTTGTTCGTAAACCAATTTGCCCCGATTGTCTGTAACAGAGACATATCGAACGTGACGGCTCATTGCATCACTGATATTTAGTGGATCCTTGGGACCAAATGCCATGTGCTTGATCCAAGCAGGACATCCACCAAGGGAAATACGAACTTCAGCACCTGTTGCATCAGTACCATAAAAATCAAATGCAGCCTTCTCACCATCATAATAGGTGAAAAAGCAATCAATAGAATCATACTTCTTGCGAACATCCGCAAGAGTCATTTCTGTAGCGGTTTTAGCCATTAGGCAATCTCACTTGCTTGATTGAAATAGGTAGTTGGCCATTCGCGTCAAGCGCACGAAGAGTACCAACTTTAGCCTCCATGAGGCTCTTGTGACGGTTATTACGAAGACGGGTTTTGCGCTTTCTGTGCGCCCGAGCAGTTACACGTTGTTTTGAATTAGGCATATGAATAGTATACTCCTTATTTATGGTCTGTCAAATAACAAAACCCCCTTTGAGGGGGGGTTTTGGGTCGATTCAGATGCGGGAGACCAAACCCCACTGCTTCAAGCAGCCATTGCCATATAGTTGGCAATTATTTTTGCAACTGTTTATTTACGACACTTGTTACCCGTGTCGGGTATCTCCTTCTTCATTACTTTGCGCCAATCGATTCCTTTCGACCCCGTGACCCGAAGCCTAGGACTTCGGGAAATGCCCCGCTGCTACGAGGACTTGGTTCGCCGTTTTCAGAGAATTGCAGATTCTCTGACTTAGGCTAATGGAGTCGGGGGGATTCGAACCCCCGTCTTGTACGCATTTCAATCCGATATCAACAATACCATTATTATGTAGTAGGCTTTATATCGTAGTAATAATTGTCATCGTCGCCATCAATGATCCAACGATCACTCTCACCTTCGCACTTCCATGTCTTATTGTCAACCTTGAAGTCAGGTTTTTCCGGGAATGGTTTTGTAACAAACGACATGTTTTTCCAAAATATTCTGTTATTTGGTTGGAGTGTATAGTTTCCGTTGTCCAACGCAATCATATGAAGGCACTTATATTGACTAGGTTCCTGTGAATAGGCATTTCTATACCAATCAAAGGTCATTTTATAGTCGCCCCAATGCTCGGTTTTGTCTTTCAAAACAACTTTTGCCCTGCAATCAAAAAGAGCATCATATTCAACAGTGGATACATTTTCATGAAAACAATCCCAAAGTTGAAGATGGTCTAGAGGCATCAAAGGGGCCTCTGGCTTCCAGCATAACATATGAATAGGGACTCTGCTACGAACGATTCCGTAGTCAGTCATGACATGAAAGGTCATGGCATATCCAGCGCATGACTGTGCGCCAAATACTAGAACCTTGTCAAATTCTCCTTTATGTTGCTCATGTTGGTACATGTGTTCTTTGCGAAGATAACAATAAAAATGTGGTATATTAACGTTGTGCATAATGCGAGCTGAAGGATTCGAACCTTCGTAGACAAATGCCAGCAGATTTACAGTCTGCCCTCGTTGACCGCTTGAGTAAACTCGCTAAAGTCGGGCATTGAATCCTTTTTCCAGCCCTGATCAAGGTCTGGGAAGTATAGTACTAGCCCTGCGCGTTCTTCTAAGGTATCCCGCGCCCCACCTCTGATTACTGCTAGGGTATCAGTTATCCCTATACAGTTTTATAGTCTTTAATTGTCAAAAGCGAACGATGGGATTCGAACCCACGACCATCGGTTTGGAAAACCGAGACTCTACCACTGAGTTACATTCGCAAAAATTTACTTCTTAACCTTTTTTGACTTCTTCTTTTTCTTGAAGATTGCTTCAAAATTCTTACCATATTGCTCAAAATTTACAGGTCTTGGAGAACTTCCTTTTCCAGCACCATGCGATCCGTAATCCATGCCACTAGTATATATCATGGATACATTAAGTCAAATATAAATATTTGTATGGCTCATAATTTATCTTCAAATCAGCAATATTTGTTATCGATGGTTCAACAGAACAATCCAGAAATTTTATCTAAATTTTTGAATGAAGGACGAACAAATAGATCTAGAATTCATTCTAATCCTTATCATACCGACATTAGTCCTGAACAGCGTCAAAAATGGGCTGAACGTGATGCTGCTGCCGCAGACGCCAAAGAAAAAGCTAAAAATGATCCATATGGTGCAGTTCAAATGGCAAAAGCTCGCCGTGGAGAGTTTGATGCAGATCCAACTACAGCAGATGCAGATCCAACTACAGCAGCAGAACAACAAAATAGATTAAAACGTTCTGATGAAAAATATAAAGCAATTGATGCACTAAATCAAGAACATTATACAGAACTGTTACAAAGAACTGCAAATATGGATCCAGAAACAATGGATGCCAAAACTGCTGGTGAGCTTTTAATGTATAAGATACAAAGTGGTCAAACTAAAAAATCAGCAGCAGAGAGAATGCGTGATATTGCTATGGGCGGTGCTCTTAAAAAATCACCAGAGCAAGAAAAAAGAGAACAAGATTTATTACATACTACAAGTATGCCAACAGAACCCGGTACATTTGGTGAAAGATTTAAAACCATGTCTGCAGATGAAATTGGAACTATTGCAGCCAGAGCTGCAAAAAAAGAAGCAGATGAAATTGCAGGCAATAAACCCATTTCTCCTTTCTACAAAACAACTCGTAATGAATTTAAAGCACAATTTGGAAGAGACTTTGATGCATCAGGTGGTGCAACTCCAGCAAATATGAGAGGGTTGGTAAATATTAAAACAAATTTGGCGGGAAGATTAAAAGATATTGAAAGTGGTTGGCAAGATAAAATGTCATGGGAAAAACAACTTGCTGCTGCTGGTAAATATAAAAATCCATTTGCAAAAATGGCAGCATCATTGGTAGCCAAAGGAGAAGCCGAAAAAGAAAATCCAGTTTACGATTACATACCAAGTGATTTTGATGTTCCCGAAGTCGGAAATCCAGGAGAACCAGAGGGAATGGAACGCACTCTTCCAACTAAGCCTGTAGATACTGGACGTAAAACAGAATGGCTTTTTAGTGGTATGGGTGAACCTTTGGCGGGAGATAAACAAGCATCAAATCTATCAGGTAAATCAGTAAACCAAAAAATCAGTAGAATAGCGTAATTTAAAAAAAGATAAATATTATTATGAAAAACAAAGGTTATTATAGCTGGATCCACGCCATCAATCAAGCTGGCTTACAAGCCCAACAAAATGGGCGTGATATGCTTAATGAAGCCAAAGGGAGACCTGCCAAACCTGATACTGTTCAACGCGATTCCGAAGCGGAAGCACAAATTAATGACCAAATACGTGCTTATGGTGATGAAAGAACCAATGTAAAACGCCGCACAACTCAATTAACAAACTTTGGAAAACCAGCAAATTTGGAACCAATTGGCGATGCAAATGATGAAGCTGATCAACATGATGAAGTTGGTGAAATGTTAGACACCAGCAATACAGAAGATTCTGATTTAGCTGATTTTTTCTTGCAAGCTAGACAGGCCAGCGCAATACGTAAAGATGCCGAAATAAATCAAAAAGCACGTTTAGCGGAAATAGATAAAAAGAAAAAAGCACGAGCAGCATATGATGAAACTTCTGCTGAATTTGCAGATGAGATGACTGGAGCAGGCCAAGGACCTCTTTCAAGAGGAGCGGGTCTGCACCCATATGCTCCAAACTTTGAGCAATTACCAGAATCTGTTTCTCAAAAGATCAATAGAATTTTAAAGGGTTAAAGATCAGGATACCCGATCTCTCGGGACCATTCCCATTCTTCCCATAGCAATCTAGCAAATTCGTCGTCAGGATCATGACGACGAATTTCTATTTCTGCAATCCCTTGTGCTGAGATGGCAGCATCCATTTCCCAAGACAACCAGAACCATTCCTTGGGCCGTAGTATCTGATTAGTTATCAGACAACGGATTTCTTTTGGCATATTATAACAATATAAATGCGCAAACACCATTAATTGCAGTAACGGCATATGCTTCAATTGGAATGATGTCTTGGCGAACAGTTGCAGCATTATAAGTTATAGGAATATTAAATGTTGCTCCTGCTGATGGTCTGGCAGGATCTCCTGAAAATGCCCAAAAAGTTAAACCTGATGGTCCTGAACTAGCAATATTGGTAATTAATAAACCTTTATTTTTTGGAAGTCTGGCTGCGTTTGCGGTTGCACCGATTAATTGAGTATATTTGTCGTACATGTTATTAATATTTATAATAACATATAACAACCTTTATAAAGGCACTTATTCAAATTTCATATCCCAAAATTTGTCTAATTCTTCTTTGGTTTTGGCATAAGAGGCTATCCATATGCAATGCCAAACTTCACCATTTTGTTTTAGCACTCCCACCTGATATCCAGAATCGATGCTGTACTGAACAGCCCTGACAATGTAAGGTGTCTTTTCCTTCACCTCATTAATGAAGTTTTGAACATAATCGGGATAGATTACTTCAGGAAGTTTGGGAGCCTTTTTAATTTTGCGTTTTGGTTGAGTAGAAGTTTTTCTGATTCTTGGCATGATAAATATTTTTATGAAACAAGTAAGTGAAGATAACGTTTACAATATGGAAACGTCTTACATAGGTCCAAATAAATCAAAAGTTGGTCTACAAAATTGGTCCACTGAAGTTCGTAAACAATTAATGCAGCATCTGTCTGATAAATCGCCCGAAGAAGTTGAGAAAATTATTAAAGCAACATTTGGGGATGTGTTAGACAAGCCCAAGGGTTTTTGACAATTTTTTATTATTTCCCTTAAAATGGCTATCAAAATAATCCTTTAATTCTTCTTTTCTTTTCAAGAATTTGTTGTATTCTTTGGTAGTGTCTTTTCCATCGGTTTCAAGCCTACCAAGTTTGTACATAATATGGCCATATTCGTATATGAGTTCTTCTAGATCCATGCATACATTATACCCTACCGGGGAAACGAGTCAAGAAAGGTATAAATATTTTTATGACGCATCCGAATAATGATTTTATCAAGAGATTTTTGGGGGAAGACAAAGTATCTCCAGAACAGCAGAAGGCTTTGTTGAAAAAACAAAGAATGGAAAATTACTATAAGTCTCTTGAACAAAAAAATATATTAGTTGAAGAAAATAAAAAAGCAATTGACTATACTACTCGTAAGATTTTTTCAAATACCAAACCAAAAACATTGGTAGATCTTCAAGAGGCAAAGAAGGCTGCTGCACAGTGGATTGAAAAGTTAACACCATATGGTGTGTTCTTTTATAATAAGGAACAAGATGTATGGATGAACAATTTTGGAGTAATTAAAAAGACTCTTGATGAACTTATTCAAATGGTAAGTTCTGAATATGAAATTGTTTCTGGTGGCTCAAATGAAACTCAGACATTACAATCCTTCTTTTCAGACAGTGGATCAAAGTTGGCTTTGTTCAATTCTTCAGAAGAAACAGTATCAGTGTATGGCATATCGTATTCACCAACTGTTTCTACCACACTTTTAAATACAGTTAATGTTGGTGGTATTCCTTTTAGTGCAGCTTCAAATGAAAAATGTTTTGTTTCGGATGATGGAGAATATTTAGTTCTTTCATCACCAAATAACAAGTCAGTATATTTCTTTGATGTGAATGAAGATGCTTTGTTGCAAACCGTAACAGAAGACCAACCTTTGTTTGGATCTTTGATTGCTGTAGATAAAGATTTTTATGGCATGGCAATTTCTAGTACTGAATTGAATAGAGATCCAAGTATATATGATACAAGAGCAACTTCCTGGCAAGTTTCTTCTTATATACATTATTATAAAAGAAATTATAGATCTTCACTTACTCAAAAGTTTAAAAAAGTATTTTCAAATAATGCCCATGCTTCACATAAAAAAAGTGGAATAGATACAGAAACTATATTGGCTTTTCAGCCAACGGGATTTCCACAAGCAACTCAAGGTGCTGCAGATATGCAAAGAGAATCAGCTGCATCTCTGGATGCTGCGGTATTTAGATTTTCTGATTTAATTTGTAAAGGGTATAATTATGCTTCTGCAAATTTGATTCTTAAACAAGACCAAATAAATTATAAATCATCTTTTTTAAATGCATATTCTCCTCTTTATGATAGATTTTATGAACCTGGATGGACAACAGATCCTTCTAGTGCAGATCTTGGTTTTTCAACTTTTATGCAAGCAAGAACATCTGTTAATAACAAAACCAATATTTTGGAAGGATTTGATCCTTTGCCAACCGATGAGCAATCTGAATCAATATTTACTATGACTTCTTTGCCATCTATAAAACAGTTTTCAATGACCAGAAAACTTTCTGAAAATGTATATTATGATGACAAATCATATAGATCTTTAGCAGAAAACTCACCAATATTATACTGGAAAAATGTTCCTGCATTTGGCATAGTAGGAATTGATGCAGGTATTACATTTTTTAATACATATATTAAAGGTTCATTTGCAGAAAAAACTTTTATAAGAGGTTTAAATGGATTAAGAGTACTAACTGAAACAAGTCCATCTGTTATTAATAATATTAAACCAATGATTGATGAACAAGTTTTAAATACAAAAGTTTCAATTAATGAAACTCACACATACAGTGTTTCACAAATATTAACTTCACAAACTATTAAAAATATAAGAATATATAGAACTTACAATACAAGTGAAGATGGCACTACAACATTTTCATTCCAAGATTATAAAAAATTAGAAGGATTTACACAAGGATCATTTAGTCCAGCGATTGATAATACTGGTGTAATTAAAATATTATATAATTCTGCAGATGCAATTGCCTTAGAGAATAGTTTCTTTGATTATACTACAACTTCAAATTTTAATAAAATAAGATTAGGCGTATGTGCCAGTAAACCATATCTATCAAATCCAATAAATTGTCCTTCTTCTGAATTTGCATATACAATTCCTTCATCTATATTAAATCAATCTCTTGTAAATATTTTTGTTAGTGATAATTACTTATTTTTAAATTTTAATACTAATACAGTAATTTTTACTATTGATAATTCTTTATCATATAAACCATTAATTTTTAAAAATACAATAAATTCATTGAATCAATATAAATTTACATATAATATTAATGGTATATTCTTTACAGATAAAAATAATATATACAAATATAATACCGTCACCGATCAATTAGATTTAATTAAAGTAATAGAAAATTAATTATGGCAACAATAGATATAATTTCTACCGGAAATCCTGTTATAGGTACTCTTTATACAGGTCAATTACCATTTACATATAATGATACATTAACAGTTGGGTATCCAATTTCATTTGCATTTAATTTGACATATTTAAATGAACTTAGACAAAATATAAGTGCATCAAATATATCCAGCAGTGATATCAATACAAATCAATATTCTTTGCAAGTATTTTTATGTCAATCCATAGATGGAAGTAATAATTTAATAAATGTTTCATCTGATAATTTATATAGTTTATCTTCTACAGATTTAACAAATAATTTCTTATCAAAAAACATTTCAAATTCATTTTTTTCAACACAAGAAGATTTGGGTTTTATTATGACTCAAACCGAAGTAATGCAATTGTGTAAAGAATATAAAATTGTTTTAAGAATCACTTCTTCAAGTTCTCCAAATACCACTAGAGTCGTACAAAATGGAGATATTGTACATGATTTAAAATTGATGTTAGATGTTCAAGATTGTGGACCTTATGAAACAGAATTTTCAAATATAAATCTTTTAGATAAAAGTGATTATACTGAAGCTGAATGGAATAATATTTTTGAAGTTAATTTTCCAATTGTCGGTAACCACAGTTTACGAGCATATTATCCATCCAATTATAAATCATTATCTTCTTTGCCTATAATTTCAGTAGTTCATGGACAAAACCATAATGGATGCATGTATGATGGTTATTTACAACATTTTGCTTCATATGGATATTTTGCTTATTCTACTATAAGAGAATTATCTTATATAGGAGCTGGTACTCGTTACGGTGGCTATTCAAGACAGGCTACAACATTATATCAATTAAAAAATTATATATCAAAAATTTCAAAAGGTAAATATAATGGAATTTTAAATTTTAATAAAATTATAATATTTGGTCATAGTTTTGGAGGAGGAGATTGTGGTGTTTTTCAAGATAATCTTAAAAATTTTATTCCAACACCTCAAATACCAGGATTGACATACAATGATATAATTGGTGGGATTGCATTAGAAGGCGCTGGTGCTCCAGAAGCAGATACAAATGGACCTTTAATTCATATAAGTTCCGCTAATTGTAGATACGCAAGTGTAGCTAATGTACCATATAACTATTCAACATTGTTGGATATTCAATTTAGAAGAAATACATCCATTTATATAGATGGTGGTGTTGTATTAAATTATGGAAGTCATGAAGATGTTGCATATCCTTTTTCAGCTGCAAATGATGCAACTGAAGGCGCTCCAGTATTATTTAATGATTTAAGTAAGATATCAAGTTCTAAAATTACAACAAAATTAATTCCTCTTAATAATCACAATAAATCTTTAACTAATACTTCAGGATTTATAGTAAAATTATTAAGTCAAAATTATTATAGTAAAATTAAAAATTCATTTACTAATACGTCAAATCAGTATAAACCAACTATTATAGCAGAAAAAGATTATTTTAATACAAATTATTTTAGATGGCCGTTGAGTGGTATAAATGGTATTACATTTATTGATGATTTAAAAAATACTTCAAAATTTACAACAAATATATCTACTAGTGATTATTTTATAGTAAATAATAATAATGGAATATTACCAGTTGTTAATAATAATTATCAAAGTACAACGGCATTAAATTTATATAAAAATGCTTTAAATTCAAATGAAACTTTTGGTACAAAAAATTCAAATTATTGGGAAAATGGAACTTATGTTTTTCCATATAACTCAACCAATTTAAATATAAATTACAATTTTGCAAATAATTTGAATTTATCTGGTAATTCATATATTGGATTTCCAATTGGAATAATTTATAGTGCAATTATACAAAGTCAAGCAACTATTAACTCATATCCAAATGTACTTACTAAATTAACAAATTCATTATATCAGCATTTTATTGTAGAATTATCTGATTTGGCAGGAAATAGTGCATGGATTTCTAGTAAACAAAATAATATGGGAATGATTGTTCCTCTAGGGCGCACAAACAGCACAACAATATCTACAGAAATTGGTAGTAATCAGCTTACTGCTCCCAATAATACCGTAGCCGTAGCAACAACCTCACAAGATTCTATTTTAGAAAATATTCATTTTAAAGTATCAGATTTTAAACAACAAAATCCAAATTTAAATCTTAGTACCATAAGAGGATTAAAAATATTATTTGGGCCAGATAAAGGAATAAGTGGAGACGTAGGTGGAAGAATAATGTGGAATGGAATATTTTTAGTTTAAATTTACCCAAATATAAATAATATTATGAAACACCTTGAACAATATTACCGTAATCTTTCCGAGCAACTTGAGCGCCAAATTGCCATTCTTGAAGCCAAACTCAAGGATAAGAAGAAGGGCAAGAAAGGTAATAAAGAAAAGTTAGCCGATAAAGATTACGACAAGGACGGAGAACTTGAAACTTCCAAGGAAGAGCACAAAGGTGCTGTTGATAATGCTATTAAGAAAGCAATTGCCAAGAAGAAGGGTGTTCTCAAAGAAGGCCGCGAATTCTCAACCGGAAACATCGTATATGGTGGCTTCCCACGAGTCATGAATGAATCTTCAGGCTCTTATCTTGATCCTATTCAATCAACCCCAAATTCAGGTGCGGTTCCACCCCAAAAGCCAACCAATTTAAGTCCAATGGATGGGAATAGTAATGGTATCCATGATACATTAGATGCAATAACATGGAATGCGAAAGCATATGGCACACCATATCCATCAGAATCATTTGCTGCTGCTGCTTCAGCTGCCATAGCTGCTGGTGATGCAGTAGGAAAACTCCATGCTACTGCCAGAACTGCAATGGGTCCAAATTATCAACAAAGAGGCTTTTTGCAAGATCCAGCATTTTTAACTGCACGTGAAAAACAATTAGCAGCAGAAGCAGCAATGAAAGCACATCCACATTATGGTGAAGCTCAAAAAGGTCATCCATCAACTCGTAGAGGTCCTTTAACAGATGAAGAAAGAACTGCAATGCGTGGTTACGGAATGCCCGGTTCTGGTTCCAGATATACTGGCGACTAATCCCCTGTAAAGATCTTACGATCTTTCGACCCCTTCTAATCTCTGCGCAGAAG
>Ga0181357_1000661_pt1 | contig 13235 bp, 8 predicted proteins | sample Fa13VDMM110DN_FD_130094 | JGI IMG/M metagenome (GOLD analysis project Ga0181357, IMG submission 130094) | Freshwater viral communities from Lake Michigan, USA - Fa13.VD.MM110.D.N | ecosystem: Environmental > Aquatic > Freshwater > Lake | place: USA: Michigan | collected 2013-09-24 | reverse complement strand
TAAATTATAAAGGACATTGCACATTCACCATATTCTCTTCTAACTGGTAATTGTAGAATTGGCCCCCAAGGACTATATGGCGCAGTACTAAATGATCTTTGAGGTAAAGTCACCGATTCTGGATAGCACGATAAACTATTTAATTTACCATCTACCATCTCGACTATATATTTTCCGGGTTGCTGAATTCCTTTTCTTGCAATTACAGCATTTCTGAATTCAGTAATACTTTTTGCTTGATAATCTGCAAGATTAATATTTGACATTTTAGAATAGATCCTGTTCTGTTAAAATTTTGAATATTATTCCCTTTTCGGTGCAATAATTTTTTGCTGCTTCCCACTTTGCAGTATTTATTGCATATGTCATATTTTCCATTAATATTGTTTTTTTGTGTTTTTTATTGTGTTCTGGTTGTTTTGTTTGCTTTAGGGGTTTTATTTCTATTAACATAGTTTCAACTATTCCGTCTTTGTTTTTTGCTTCTATAAGGAAATCTGGAATATAAAAATGGACTTTATTGTCCATCGGAGAAACATAAGGTATTCGTATTGCCTCAAATGCCCATCTTACTATATTTTTGTTGCTATCCAGATACTTACAAAATCTTCTTTCCCAGAGAGAACGGCATAAAATTGAATTAATATTACCTATATATTTTGTGGGATTATTAGGTATGTATTTAGTCTTATATGCCATATTAAATATATAGGAGCAACAATGCCAGGATTAGAAGCACTTTTTTCTTCAACTAAGATATTCCCAACCTCCCCAGAGGATCAAAGTAAGATCCCTTTGTGGTTAAAATTCTTTTGTTATGACTACACGGATAATTCTTTACTAAGGACATCTGCTAGTCTTGGAATAGGTCCAATGTTGAAATGCATTATGTTACCAGCACCCAAAGAATTTGTTACAAAGACAGACAATATTTACGATACAGGTATAACTCCCGTTAATGTTACCCAAGCAGATCCACAGAGCTATTCTAACGATTCTGGTAAAGTTATGGCAAATTATGCAGCTGCAATTGCAGATAAGACGGAACAATTTTTATCTGCACCTACTTGGGCTGCAGAAAGTATAGGAATCGGGGCAAAAATTGATATGGATATGTCTGATACCAAATTCAGAGGAACCAATAAAAGAGTCTATGGATTTAAAATAATTCTAGCAGCAAGAAGTACAGAAGATTCAAATGCTGCATCAGAAATATGCGAAATATTTGAATCATTTTCCTTACCACAAGCAAGAAATGGATTATTTTCACGGTTTGTGTGTCATCCGCCTTTATGGTTGTTTGGTATAGGGCCAGGTCAAAACGCAAACATAGATCGTCAGTGGTCAGGTCAACCACAATTATCCGTTCTTGATCAAATCACCGTCAGTAAGTCTGGATTTCAAGATTCTTATGGTATTGCTGATGAAAATGGGGAAATAAAACCACTAGCACAAACAATTAATATGACATTTGTTGAATTAGAACCTGCTTTACGCAGTTCTTTGATACAGAGTAGTACTATAGTAAACAGATCAACCTCCTTCTGGACATTTGGCGGCGCCGGACAAGATATTGCCAATATTGCTGGTGAGATTCTTAGATAAAAATAGGAAATATAATGTACTTCGACTATTTTCCAACACTTGAATATAAATTTCAAAACGGTAATACTTTAGAATTGGTTGATATTTTTCGAAAAGTATCATTTACTCAAACCACGTTAACAAATGATTCTATTTTTGACACTTACTATTTAACAAACGGTACAAATCCAGAAATTACATCTTTTAATTTGTATAGTAGCAGTGAATATTCGTGGATGTTATTTGCATCAAATAGAATATTAAATCCCCATACAGATTGGCCGAGAGAATATACGTCCTTTCTTACTGAATTAAATTCAAAATATAATGGAACTGCATATTACATATGCAGAATACCGGACTTACTTCCCGGTGATGTAATGATCAAAATAACAAAAGCTTCTTGCTCTGCCACAACTGCTAATGAAGTTTATACTAATTGTGTTTTTTCTTACGAAACTACAATAGTCACTTATAAAATAATAAAAGAATGGAATCAGAAATTTAGATATTTGGTAGGGGTTGGTGGAGGAAGTGGTTCTTTTTCTGTAAATGATACATTTGCTGTTCTTAGAAAAGATTCGAATGGTGATTATAACCCAGTAAATTTCAGAATACCTGATCCCACCGCAACTTACACAACTAAAGTTACTGGCCCTGATGGTTTTACAAATATAACAATTGATGGTAAAGAATTTACTATTTTTAGAATTGCAAAAATAGATGAAGAAAAAAATGCAGTAGTTCAGTTTATGAATAATGGTGCAGTAGAATCGCCCTACAGAAAAGTCAGTTCAGTTAATACTACGGGATCTCTTACTGTATATTATTCAAATTCTAATACTAATATTAATAGTTACCAATCCACTACTCCTGTAGTTGAAAATACAGATGATTTTTCTGGTACTGTTTTAGATGCATATGTTCGTGGTGTAGTACCTTCAATAGTAACAGCAAAAACTCCATTAACTCTTCAATTGGAAGAAAACGAAAAGAAGTATTCTGTTAGGGCATTAAAACCTAGATTCCTTTCCGGTGCAATTGGTTTATTTGAAAAAGCGATAAATAGTAATCAAGGAAGAGTTCTTTCCATAGAACTAAATGTATAATGCCTGAACAAAATATTGAATCTTTATCATCCGGTTCTCGTACCCCATCTTTTTTAGTCGGTGTAACTATAGAAAGAAAAGACGGAAAGGGAATTTTTGATTTGTTTTCAAATCAAAGTATGGGAAAAGGAAATGAACTATTAACTGAAATTAAAATAGTTCAAAGTATTTTTAATCCCTATATTTCTGGTTATATTGAATTATATGATAAAGGCGATTGGGTAGGCGAACTGAATATAACTGGTTTTGAAACAATAACATTGAAATTTGGTGCAGATGCAGAATCTCAAAAAATCAAAGAAGTAAAAGCAAGAATTTACGAAATAAAACTAATAAATGATTTAGCTCGTTCTCCTAAAATAAATGTTATTGAAAAAGCAAATTTATATAGATTAGAGTTTATATCTGAACAGATATTTGATTCTCAATTTACAGAAAATTTCCTAAAGAATAAAGATTTCGTTGGAGTAATTTCCAAATCAACAGAATCGAATTCTAGGATCAAAGGATTGATAAATGAAATTTCAGATAAGTATAATCTAAAACCAATAGAAATTCAAGAAACACAAAACGGTGTTTGGATTAAAAAAGATGAAATATCAATTTCGGTCAGTAATGAAAAAGGACAATTTGAAATTGTACATCTATTAAATTATGTTACAAATTATGCCATTTCTCCCGAAAATCCATATGCTGTTAATTTCTTCTTTTGGCAAGATACAGATGGTTGGCATTTTAAATCGATAGAAAAATTAATAAATGAACAAAAAGATAAAAGTGATGACGAACTAACTTACTTTGTTCTTGGAACAGAAGACGAAGTAGATCCAAAAAGAGTAAGATCGATGGTTGTCAACAACCAATACAATTCTTTAAGTCTACTAAACGATAAAACACTTACTAGTTTTTACAAAAAAATAGAACCAGACTTTACCAATCCATACTCTGATTTTTTGAGTTCTTCTGATGGGTTTACCTATAGTATTATAGATTATGACTATCATCGGGATTTCAATAAAATATCTCATATAGAATCTAATAAATTAGTGTCAGAGTCATTGAACACCAAATTATCAGATCTAGATGTGTCTAGTTCGAACAGCCGTATATACGATGATCTTAGTTCGTTCTATGACTTTAAAAAATATAATACTCCATTTCAGCACTGGACGCAACAATCTGCCGAGCGTGGGTTTGGCGCACGACCAGAACAAACAGCAACAATTTGGTGGGATTATCTAGGAAGAACTGCCGATTCTAGATGGTCAAATGTATCATGGCAATCTCAATTTGATATATGTGATTTGGATTTCTTAAAGTTCAATGACATATACACTAAGATAAGAGAACCATTAAAGATTAAACGTGAACTATTCAGTCACAAAAAGAATATAAAAAGAAAATGGGAAGCGTATAGATGTGCAGTATGTTGTCTTGGATCTTCTAATTATGGGGGAACTGGTGATATTAAATTACTGAATGAATTCCGAGATACGAGTGGAATTACTTTTAATATTTTATTTGGTGCTACTGGTATATTTTCTGACGTTGGTACTGAGTATAAAATTGCTGCAGCAGGATCATTTACTGATGTTGTTAACTATGATATCAGAGATACTAAGAGTGAAAATGGTCTGACTCTTTCTTATGATTTTACAAAAGAACCATATAATAAAACTATTGGTGAATTCTATAATATTAAAGAAGAGATACCGAATTTTGTCAAGTATTCATTAGAACAAAGTATTGCTCTGTACGATCAAGCAATTTCATTTTACGATAAGAGAATACAAATAATTCAATCGTTCTTAGATAATGCAGATGATTATATTTCTTCTGCAAACTCTTACATTTCACAGAACACAAAGAACAGTGAAGGGACTAGTGCGCCAATCGATCCGACAACCGGCCCAACCCTTCAAACTACATGGAACGGTCCAAAGGAATTTCCATTTAATCCTGAACCACCTGTATTTTATGCTCCTTGGATGAATGGAACGCCGTTCCCATATAGACAACTACGAGAAGGAACTTCTCTTTCAGCATTTAATTATGTTGATGGTTTGGAATATGTTTATGATGATAACCTTAAAATTATTGATATAAAAAATAAACCAACCAAACCAATACCTGATTTTGTTAGTAGATGCTCTAAAGACAAATATATGCCAGGAAAGGCACATATTGTAAGAAATTTAGATACCTTTAGACTCACAAACTACGGATCAACTACAAATCAAACATCTGATCAAGTTTTCTTTATAGAACCATTAAAATATAATATTTCAACTAGTGGTATTTTAGAAGGGTTATATTACAATCAAATGAGTAATGATCCTTATTCTGTACCAGATGGAATAGAATCACAATATGAGGAAGCATCTAATAGTTTGAGACAATGCATTGACGACGGAAACTGTTTCAATACATTATGTTTTGAACCGCTGATAATAGAAATTCAAAAACGAATAGGTGAGCAGGAAATACAAATTGTAAAATTTGAAAGAGAGTTATACGTTTATCTCAGAGATCTTGCACAAAATACCTTTATACCAAAATGGAAAGAAATGTATTCTGAGTGGTGGAACAGAAAAGCATTCTTTATTTCCAAACCAGTTGGAACTAGTATTTTTACTGGAATAACTGGTGGAAGACAAAATAAATTAATTCAACCACTTTCCTTACAAAACATAAAATCAATAAAAAGAAAAGAAATAAAGGGAAGCAGATATGAAATTCTAGCAAAGTCTAAATTGGGTATAACTGGTGCTTCGGCTGGCCAGTGGTTATATGATATTTACTTTGCAAATAATGCAGAAAATAATCCAAATGAATATAAACCAGAAAACGGAAAAACATGGTGGGAACAAGATAATAATCACCCATATTATAGTCAGGGATATGACACACGATATGGTAAATCTGCATTTGTTACAAAAAGAAAATTAAATAATTGGTATGAATATTATGATGCAAATCCTTTAAATAATAAACCATGGCAGACTAATGATGTTCTACCACTAAGCAATAGACAACAAAAACAAACTGCCTTTGTTATAGCAACAGAAGAACAAATACAAGATTTGGATTTAAATATCAGTAATTTAGGATATGCATTAACTCATTTAGAATCTATGCAACCTATAGTTGAAGATTATTTTATAAATGCATTTAATATTTTTGATGAAAATATATCCGAAAAGAAACCACCTAATATAAAAAAGGAAGAACTAAGTTCATATGTAAGAATAGAATTTATCAGTCCATTAGGGTTAGATCGAATTGCTGATTTCCCTGATGGATTTGTTCGTGATTCTGGTTCTGAATATTTCTTACCATATCTTGTTCAATTAACTGCTGGTCCAAATGGAAGACAAACTGTAAGAAATAACATTGCAATTATTGGCATGGATCCATACGGATTTGATGTTGCAATTAAAAAGCAAAAAATAGAAAATAGATACGAAGCAAGAGAATATTCTTGGTGGAATAAATATTCACCTATTAATTTTGGTTCAGATTTGAGTGATGCTGGTATGGATCTTTGGCCAGAACAAGGGTTTAATGTAGAAACTCCTTACTATACAACAGATATAGAAACAAGTATACCACAAATCAAAGATGGATATTCTTTTGAGTATTATTATTGGGAACGTGGTGGACCAAATTCAAAGAATCCGGGATTTGAATCAAAGGGTATAGACTCTCAATATAAACAAACTGCTCTAGGTAGTGGTTATTTGATGTCGTCCCATAAAAAAATAAAACCACATAGATCTTGGTGGTCTTTCTATATTCCAACAAATCTATTTGTTAAAAATAAATTATTTAATCCAAGTCTTGGATATGCAAGTGGTGCATTAAATCAATTTTCTTTTAATAATTTTTATGGTTATAATTCTGATGCTTGGTTTGGTCTAGGATCATATAGAGGTCCTCTTTTAGATTATTCTGTTTCGAATAATACTAATAATTATGGTTATTGGTATAATACTAATACAAACGACCAATCATCTACTAATAACAATCGTTTTGATTCTCGTTGGATTGAACTTAATTATGGTGAAGACACTATACAACTATTGAATAATTATGATCTTAATGGTAAATTCATTAAGAATAGAGCAATAGATGGACAATCTGAAAATATATTACCACACACAGATACTTCCATAGAAGACATATATCCTGAAATTAAGAAGTATTTTGGGAATGATATTTTACATTGGTTGTCTGCTGATTATGCTCTCTATAGACCCGGATTGGTTACAGAAGATCTATGGAAATATGACTTGAGCGGTGAAACTGATTACGGAATAATCACACCACCCATAAATGAACCAAACTATGATCTATTTGATCAAAATTTTGCTGCACAATTTATGGTATATGCAAAGACAAATAATCTTTGTAATAAGTTTACCTGTGCAAATCCATTAGGCATCACAGATTCTTCTGGTTGCTCAGAAGATAATCCGTATTGCAATTGCCCGGCACAAGATCATATGCCAATAGAGCCAGAACCAACCTATCTAGAACTCTATAGTCTATACAACGAAATAAGAGAATGTGATTTAATTGAAGAGACTTTAGGCAAAGATTATTTAGGTTGTATTTGGTCAGATCCAAACAATCCATGTAGTTGCAATTGTCCAGAAATAGGCAAAAAATTTGCCGAGTATTTAAAATATACAAGAACTTATGCCACTTTCTGGGGAACACCAAACCATGTTCCATTACATAGAATGGCTCTTATGAATCAATTGTCTAGTCAACAGATGTCAATAACTGTTGCAGCAACGGATACAGTCAAGATCGGTGATATAGTTCGTATATATCATGAAAACCCACAAACTCCAACATTATACTTAAATAAAGAAAAGGTACTAAGTGGAAAATGGATGGTAATTGGTATGAATTATAAGTTCTTGAAAGAAACAGTACAGTATTTGGAATTGGTTTTGACTAGAGATACCTTACCCGTTTCCCCGGACATCGGAATAAGTCCAATAACGGCATATATGATATAAATATAATAAATGAAAATAGTAAAAAATAATTTTTCAGATCTTCCAATGTTTTTAAGTAAAAATTTCTTTACTAATGATATAAATTTGAAAAAAGATGCAATGGCCATTAAAGAATCTATTAAAAATATCATATTAACTAGATCTGGTGAAAGACCATTTGATTTGAATTTTACTGGATATATCTACGATCTATTGTTTGAAAATATTATTGATTCACAATTGGCACAATATAAAGTACATATAGCAAACATAGTTGGTCTATATGAATATAGAGTTAACGTCACTGATGTGATAATAGAAAGTACAAATTTCAACGTGGATATAGAAATAATATACGAAATTAAAAGTTTTGAGAAAATAGATAGCATAAAATTAAGTATTGAGAGGACTCGTTAATGACATATCCAAACACACCACCACAATTAGGAGCATTAGATTTTGATAGCATAAAATCTAATCTTACTTCTTTTTTAAAACAACAACCAGTAATTAAAGATTATGCATTTGAGGGTTCTGCGATGCAGACCTTAATAAATCTCTTAGCATATAATACATTCTATTATGCATATTACATGAACATGGTTTCTAGTGAAATGTTTTTAGATTCTGCACAGAGAGTAGATTCTATAATTTCATTAGTTAAACCCCTCGGTTATACCGTACCTGGTCCAACCACATCAAAGTCTAAATTGATACTAACGGGAGTAACACCTACCGTCATAGGTAAACACCAGACATTTAGTGCAATAACTTCAGATGGCGTCAACTATACTTTTTATACATTAGAAGATTATAATGTCAATGTGGACGGCGCAGCAGAAATAGAAATATATGAAGGAAAAGAATTAGTTTATCTAGACAATCAGGGTGAGGGTTTCGATGTTCAAACTATAGTTGATCTTACTCAACAAAAATATTATATACTAAACAAAAATGTAGATTTGTCTACTCTGAAGGTTGAGATTAAAAAAGACGGAGAATCTTCTTTCTATGAATGGAAACTTTCTTCGAATATAGGCTCACCTTACGATGTAGATCAAAAAATATATTTTGTTGAAAGACTTAGTGATGGTTTTGCAATACAATTTGGTAAAAATAATCAATTAGGATTAGCATTAGAACAACGTGATATGATAAAAATAAGATATTTGACATCAAGTGGTTCTAAAGCAAATGGTATTTTTATATTTAATGTAACTAATCCCAATTTTACTTATGGTAATTTGGTTGTCAATTTGGTCAATTCTTCAGAAGGTGGTCTAGATGAACCGTCTTTAGATTTAATTAAATTCTTAGCACCAAAATTATTTTCTGCACAGGGTCGAGCAGTAACTAAAAATGACATAAAGGCTCTTTTAATTGAAGCACAAAAGGTAAATAGCACAAATGAATTTTCTGTATTTGGTGGTGAAGAATTATATCCTCCTAGATACGGAAGAGTATTTGTTTCTCTAAGACCCGGTACTTCACAAACTATAATTCAAGATATTTTAAATTTCTTGAAAGAGAGATGTGTTATAACCATTTTACCAGAATATGTTGAACCAAAACAATTCAATTTATTCATGAAATATTCTTTTAATTATGATAATAGATTTGCAAGTCAAAATGACAGAGAAAGAAAATTAGAAGAAGTTAAAACGTATGTAAGTAATAATTTTCTTGAAAACAATATTTTTAACTTAAATTTAAATTTTACTGATATAAAAACACAAACAGATAGCAATTTATCTTCTGTTAGTTTAAATTCAGATTCGGTTGAATTATATTTTAGAGAAACAAAAAGTCCATCGAATGGTCAATACTCTTATTCGTTCGGAAATGAAATTAAAGCAAACTTAATAGATGATTATGATATTACTTCTACTTTTGTATTCAAGAATGGACTTTCTGGAACATTAAGAATTAAAGTAAACCAAACTTCATCCAGAACTTCTTTTGTTCCACTACGAGCATTCACTACAACAGGAAACGAAATTGAGGGTGATTTTGGAAGAGTAAATATTTCTAAAGGCACAATTGAGATTTACGATATTGCACAGACTTCATATATTTTGACACTTCCTTTCAAAAATAAGAATTTCAATTCTACATTAAACAATATAGTAAATATCTATCAAGAAGGAATATCGATAACATGATTGTAATCAATCCAAATCCTAAAAATATAAATCACGCGATACAAACGCTGTCAACAGCAATTGCTTCCGAATTATATGATTTGGATATTTTTTACAATACTAGAGGTGAAATTGAATCAGTAGGAACAACCACAAACAAACCTAAAACCCCTGTCGATACTATTCAAAATCCAAATTTTAACTACTCTCTAAATTCTCAATTCTGTGGAACTAATTTTGATATCAGTCGGTATGTTCCCTTGTGGGTTGTTTACGAAAAACAAGAAAGAATAAACAACGGAGAAACCACACCAATAAGTATTTTTGATTTTTTACAGAAATACTACAACTGGCTGTATTGTGATCTTGACGGCGGTGCTCAATATGATTTATCCCAGGCACTTATAGATCTAATTGATATAGAAAAAACCAAGAGAGAATACTATAAAAGATTTTTGTTTTCCTTTGTACCGGGGGTAGAGGAAACCGTTCTTGATAATGTAACAGATGCATCATTTGAAAGATTCATCAAAGATATACGAAAGAATCTTTATTTAAGAAAGACAAATGTAGATTCCATCATCTATTTCTTTAAAACTCTATTTGAGGTAGATGAGAATAATATTAAAATATATTTTCCAAAAGAAAATATTTTAAGATTAAACGGTGGTAAGTTTTATAATGATATTTTTTCCTTTGGTGGAGATACCGGAAACTATTCATCTATCAATAATTTAGGTGGTAGCTCTTTAAATTTAGCAAGATTACAGGATAGCGATTGGATACAAGATTTCTCGTATCTACTCAAGACGGGATTAGACCAAGATGTATATGTGGATATGTACAAAGAAGTCCTACATCCTGCAGGATTGAGGGTGGTTTTTGAGAAAGAAATTTCTGATTATGCAGGACCGGGTGAGGGCGAAGATACCAATCTGATTTGTGAGTTTCCTGTTCTCAAAAACTATACACCATATAGATTAGGCACAACTTATAGTACAGTAGTCGGAACTATGACAGGAATTACCCTGTATGGTCTTACTTGTTGTGATGGGTTTAGTTCTGGGTTTACTTTGGGGTTCACCGGACCAACATATAGATTCCCAAATTGGAATAGTTCGCAGGATATATATCGTTTTGATGATATAAATATATTTGACTTTTTTACAATGTGTTTTATTGGTGGATTTACTAGTCCAAACGAGGGAGTAACTTGTACCCCTATTAGTTGCGGCTCCTAATACGAGATTAAAATGGCAGAAAAAAAATCAAATTCAGTTAAAACATATTTAAATAGAATAGCAACCAAGGAACAACTTTACTTGTTGCTAGGATCTACACAATCTACCATTCAAGCAAATGATACAAATGATGCTGCACTTACTATGTGGAAGGACTCTGAAATTGCATATAAAATTTCCAGAGGAGATACAGTTGCAGTTATTCCGAATTACACATGGGCAAAAAGTAATGTTTACGTTCCTTGGTCATCAATAACTACCAATTCTTCCAAATATTATGTTTATAATAAAACACAAGGGATTGTTTATCTTTGTATATCAAACAATCAATTGAATAGAAAAGATTTAGAAACAAAAAATGCTTCAACTTCAATACCTAACCATGAATATGGTGTATCTCGATATGAAGATGGATATGAATGGCTGGCTTTATTTAAGATAACTCCATCCTTATTGCGTTTTGTGTCTACAAATTGGATTCCCGTTGTTTCCTTAGATGATTTCTCAGAAGATGAATCTCTGAGTCAATATGGTGAACTTTCTAATTTTTGTGACCAAGTACCAACAAATACTGGAAATTGCGGTGTATATTTCAAAGAAAACTATAGAGTTCCAGCTAGTTCTGTTTCTGATACAGTTTATGCACAGGGAGATTTATATGCCACATTAGCAAACATGACATGTTCCCAGTGCTATATGCTCTTCCAAGATCCCGAAAGTGTATATGTTTCTGAATTCTTTGGTTCTTATACTCCCGATAGTACAATATCAATTACAACAACACAATCAAAAGTTAAAGATTTGATTGATAGAAGCATACTTTCGACTGCATCTCCTTATTATTGGTTGTATTATTTTGCAGAAAATGGTGTTGAAGATGGTGCAGTAATTTCTTGCTTAATAGATTTAAGCAGTTATAGTGAAAGCGAGTTATATACTACTTCTGCAAATCCATCGTTGACTATAACAAGTAGTACAGGAACAGATGCAACTATTAATTTAAAAACCTATGTCAATTCTCTAGGTGAATATGTAATCGAAGGAATCGAACTAACAAATAGAGGATCTGGTTATAAAGATTTTCACTTAGAAGTACCTTCTGGTGTTTTGAAAAATATAAGTTCGTCTACTCTAGTATCGTCAATAGAATTAAATTTAGATGAAGTAGATGGTCTAGGAATTGATCCAGTAAAGACACTAGATGCAAGACATGTATCAACTAGTGCAAGAATTTCACTGACTGAACTGGCAAATAGTGACATATCTATACCAAGTAGTATAAATTTCTATGGAATAGTAAGAAATCCATTAGAAAGAATTTCAAATACAACAACTGCCGCAGGAACTTCTGTCGGTAAATATAAATCATCAATTTCACCAACTGTTGTGAAAGTTACCGTCAGTGGTTTGGTTATAGAACCAACAGTAGATGAAATTGTGTCTTTTTCTTCACTTTTAGATAATAAAATTTCGATAGGAGATGTTGTTGTTACGGGTAAAGAAACTGCATTTGTTGGTACAACACTAAAATTAAAAGCAATAGATGATCGTGGAATTGCCAATGTAGATGTAATGACATATGATGGTGACGATTACCCTATTACTGGGTATGAATTACCCGATTTAGTATTTTATAGTGGTTCTACCGAAACCGTAAAAAAAATAGATCCAATATCCGTTGGAACCGATACAGAAAATACTAAATATTTTAGTATAACATCAATCAAAGCACTATAAGGATTATTAATGCCATTTCCATTTTCCAATTTACCTTTAAAAGTTAGTCCGTATTATAGCAGAGTTTCAGATTTAACTGCAAATACCGCAACTCCATATAATTATCCTTTAATTGCATTTACTCCCGGATATGCTCTTCAAGCATCTGAATTAAATGAAATACAAGAAACTTTTTATGTTCAACAATCATTATCTCAGGGTATGTTTGCTTATTGGCCACTTACCGGGGATGTAGGTAGAGTGGGTGCAACTTTAAAATATCCAATGTGGAATGGTGCTGTACCATATAATCCAAATCTTGTAACATTTGCAAATGGTATAGTTACTGTTGCAAAAGGTTGGTACTTGGTTACTGTAGGAAATTCTTTAAAATATTGGTTATATAATCAAAACGATTTAACAACAACTGCAACT
>Ga0181357_1000659_pt1 | contig 13240 bp, 5 predicted proteins | sample Fa13VDMM110DN_FD_130094 | JGI IMG/M metagenome (GOLD analysis project Ga0181357, IMG submission 130094) | Freshwater viral communities from Lake Michigan, USA - Fa13.VD.MM110.D.N | ecosystem: Environmental > Aquatic > Freshwater > Lake | place: USA: Michigan | collected 2013-09-24 | reverse complement strand
ATTGATCTTGGGGTTCAGTGGCAACTAGGTATGCCGCGTTTAGATGCTCGTCAGGATGGTTCACGCTAATGGCTATGGATAGATTCCGGTTCCCGCCGTTACCCAACGCGCCGTCTGAGTACGACGCGCAATACATACGGCAATTCCTGCGCACACTGGAGAACTACTTCTCACAGCTTGACTCTAACACACCAAACAACGCTCAGAAGTATACGGCTGATACATTTAATGGTATCATGGCAACTAAGAACGTAACCACAGCAGAGAAGAATGCGTTAGCCCCAAGTGCAGGATGGGTTGTTTTTGATACTACTTTGGGTAAACTTTGTGTATATAACGGTACTGCTTGGCAGACCGTGACTTCGGTTTAGGAAATAACGATGGACTTTCAGCAGATGGAACAGCCATATGGTGGGATGATGCAGGGCGGTGGTTTGCCTGCGCTTAGCGCTCCCATGGCTCCTATGGCCCAACAGGTCCAGTCGCAGGGTCGCGGCGAAGACACTATGCTTGTCCACATGACACCTAATGAGATTAACAGCCTTCAGGGTCTAGCTATGGCACATGGCGGCTCACTTACAATCAACCCAGAAACAGGTCTCCCCGAAGCTGGTTTCTTAGGTAATATCCTCAAGAAACTAGCGCCTACACTCCTTGGCGCTGGCCTTATGTTTATTCCGGGCGTGAACGCAATAGCTGCGGCTGGTATTGTTGGTGCTGGCTCTGTTCTTAAAACGGGTAGCCTTAAGAAAGGTCTAATGGCCGGTCTCCAAGCTTATGGCGGTGCTTCACTTGCTGGTGGCTTGGGTGCGGGTACATCGGCTGCTAAAACGGCTACCACTGGTTTTGGTAAATTTGCTACGAGTCCTGAGCTTTTGGCTCAATCTGCCGCAGAGGGCGGTGGGGCTGTTGGACTTGCTGGCACCACTGCGGCTAAAACAGGTCTTGCGGGTATCGCTCAAAACTTCGGCACTGCTGCTAGAGCCGGTATCCCCAGCGCCGTTCCAAGTTTTATTACTAAAGCTGCTCCCATGATTGCTGCTTCTGGGCTTATGCAGGGTGTTGGCGGAGCGTTTACTCCTTCTGGTGGCGGTGGTGGTATACCCGGGGCAGATGGTCGGGTTGATAACTCGTTCCAAGGTCCGTACTACGCGCAGCCACGTAAGCAAATATTTTCGGGGACGACTGAAGACATACTTGCAGGTGATGGTGGCCAGCAGCGGTTCTTCGATGTGGATATGCCTGAAATCTATAATACCATGGGTCAGGTCGTACAGCCCGGTTCCCATACGGTTCGTGGTACGCAGATCATGCAGCCAGTGTTAAACCCGAGTTCTAAGAAATCAAAGGACGACAAGGGCAAGCCGATGTACTCGTTTGTTCCTGTGGAATACCAAGGTGGTATTGCCCCTCCGCAAGGTATGGTTGCTCCCAATCAGGGTATGGTTGATCCCAATCAGGACAACATGTATAACTACACGGGCTACGCTCATGGTGGTGAAGTAGCGTTATCTGACGGGGCCTTTGTGCTCGATGCTCGCACGGTATCTGAAATTGGTAACGGTAGCAGCAACGCTGGTATAGAAGCCCTTCGTGGCCTTGGAGGCCAACCAGTGCAAGGTCCGGGTGATGGCGTAAGTGATAGTGTGCCTGCTCGTATTGGTAAGCGTCAGCCTGCTCGTGTCGCTCGGGATGAAGTAATTATGCCTGCTAATGTGGTCCGCCGCCTTGGTAAGGGTAGCTCCAAGCGGGGTGCAGATAAGCTATATGCTCTTATGAATAAGGCGCATAAGGCACGTAAAAAGGCAGGGCGCGGTCAGGACACTAAGCTACGCCGTGGGATAGGATAATTTGTAATGGCTACTAGTACACAAAATGTTACTAATGTTACATCGAACATCGGTGCGTCCCAGCAGCCGTATTATAATATGGCTATGCAAGGTGCAGCGGGGCTGCTTACTGCCGAGACCCCGCGCTATGTAAATGCACAGGGCCAGCCTATTGGCCGTATTGCTGGGTTTACAGGGCAGCAGCAAAACCTCCAGAAAGAGGTTGCGGGTATGCAGGCACCGGGCCAGTTTGGTCAGGCTACAGACCTTACAAACCAAGCTGGGGTTGCTGCGCTCAATGCCGGTAACTACGATCCCGCTGCTCAATACAACGCTACCAGCTACGCTCCCGCTGCTCAGTATACCCCTTCGCAGTTTACTACACAGCAAATTCAGGATCAGGACTTAAACTACTTCCAGATGGGTCCTGCTCAGCAGTTTGGTAACGAACAAGTCCAGCAGTATATGTCGCCCTACTTCCAGAATGTACTGGATGTTCAGAAACAACGTGCTCAAGAAGATGCTCAGAAAACCCAGTTGATGCAGAACTTGGGTGCGAGCCGTCAGGGTACTTATGGCGGTAGCCGCCAGCTTCTTGCTGGGCTTACCCGCGAACGTGATCTTGGTCGCCAGATGGGTGATATCCAAGCCGCAGGGCAACAATCTGCTTTTGAGAATGCGCAGCAACAGTTTGAGCGTGACCGCGCCGCAGGGTTTAACGTCAATAACGCTAACCTTAATGCAGCACTTGGTGTGCAGGAACTGGGAGCTAGGAATAGGCTTCAGGCGCAGCTTGCTAACCAACAGTATGACTTTGAAGCGCAGAAAGCCGGTGAACAGTCTCGCCAGTACGGTTCCGACTTTGGAGAAAAGTCCCGTCAGTTTGGTGCTGAGCTTGGTGAGAAGTCTCGGCAGTTTGGTGCTGACTTTGGTGAGAAGTCCCGTCAGTTCGGTGCTGAGCTTGGCCTCAAGGGTGCCCAGACTGCTGGCGATATGGCCCAGACACTTGCCAATATCGGCTCGGCCCAGCAGCAGGCGGATGCCCAGCGTATTGCATTGCAGCAGCAAACAGCGGCTCAGGAACAAGCGCTTAACCAACAGAAATTGGACCTAGCATACGGTGACTTCCAGAGGGAGGCTGATAACCCATACACGCAGCTTCAGCGGTACATGAACCTTATGAGCGGTGTGCCGGTGGCTACGAACACCACGACAACGACAACTGCGCCATCGCCGTCACTAGCTTCCCAGATTATGGGTACTGGGTTAAGTGCAGCTAGCATATACAATACTGCCAACCGGGCCGGGGTAATTTAAGATGGAAACTAAACCTTACAGCCTTCAGGCTCCTGAGCAGATCGCCAAGGAGTATGGTGGTAACAAGCAGAAGATTGCTGAAGCCATGCAGATGGGTGTCCTTGACCCCACCGCTGGTACGCTGGCGGGTATGTTTATCGACCGGATGCGGGCTGCTGCGCAGCAAGAACAAGCTCCTACACAGACGGTAGCTGAGCAAATCTTTGCACCTCCTGCCCCAATGGGTATGCCCCCACAAGGCGGTCTACCTGTTGCGCCTCCCCCACCTATGGGTATGCCTCCGATGGGTCCTCCGGCTGGTCTTGGTACTACGCCAGAAGCTGCACAGATGCCGCAAATGGGTATGCCCCCACAAGGTATGCCACCGATGGATATGCCTCCACCAGAACAGCCACCAATGGGTATGGCTGAAGGCGGTCTTGCTACACTTCCTCTGCCTAACGCTATGTTTAATGAGCCTAACAACGGCAGCTACGCTGGCGGTGGTATTGTTTCGTTTGCTATGGGCGAAGAAGTAGAAGACGAAGACGAAGAAATAATTAGAAGCAAGGGTACCACTACGGATATAGTAGACGAATCAGCCGTAGAGGCCACTGGCGGTATCGGGGTTAGCAAGCGTAAGGCTGCTCCTCCTGTAGTTACAACGCTGCCCGGAACAGATTACGCGGTGCCAAGTGAAATGTACGGTCGTAGCGCTGATCCGTTTGCCAACTTTGATAAGTTTGACGAGATGGCCCCCCGTAAGACTACACGGGCTGAGCAGCTTCAGGCGTACCTAGACGCCGCGCTCGACCCCGCGACGAAGAAGGCCAAGGCCAAAGATGACTTCATGACTGCTATTGGTATGATGGGTGCTAAGATGGCTTCCACACCGGGTTCACTGTTCCAGTCGTTTAATGCTGGTGCTGCCGAAGCTATACCTCAGTTATCTTCTACCGCCGCTGCGCGTAACGCAGCAGAACGGGAAGCCATCAATACGTTGGTCGCTGAAGAGCGGACAGGGAACACGGAACTCCAAGAGCGCGCTAATGCCGCTTACGAGAAATCGAAAGACTTCGGAACCTTTGCTGAGGCCATGAAGGACCGTGAATTCAGGACTATACTTGAGCGCGAAGGGTTTAACGTTCGTATACTTGAAGCAAGACTAAACGCTGGGGCTAGCATTAAGAATGCACTTACCGCAGCAGGCGCTAGCATGTATAGCTCTGATCGTCAGATTGAAAGCGATAGATTCCGGTTTAATACCGAGGTAGCTAGAAATGTGGGCGAACTTACCAGTAAGGGTGGCGCTAACTACCTACCATACCGTAACGCGGTTAATGCGGGTAAGGGGAATCAATATCTTAAAGACCTCACTGAGGCTCTTGGTGGGGGCAATGATCCATTTGGTTTCCGTCGTTAGAGTTATTAGTATTTATTAGAGAGAAAATATGGATAATCTTGCCGACTTCCGTCGCCAGTACCCTCAGTACAACGATATGAGCGACGTCGAGTTGGCGGATGCGATCCATCGTAAATTTTATTCGGACCTGCCAAAAGCGGAGGTCTTTAAGAGGCTCGCGGTAAAACCCACCGCGCCTATTGCTGCGCCTACTGCCGTACCTGCTAACGCCGTGCCAATGGATGGCGTGGCTCGGGATGATGTACCTACCGCTGCGCCCGCAGCCCCCGCTCTAACACCCGCCCAGAAACAGGCCAAAGCTCAACTTGAAGCCGAGCGTGGTTTCTTTGGTGGTATATATGATACCGTCATGGGTAATGAGATCAAAGCCCCTGAGGTGTACACCGCTAAGGAACTGGCTGCACGGCAAAAGCAGATTGCGACTACCCAGAAGAAGTTTGCAGCGGATGCTGCTAAGTTTGATAAACTTGCTGCAAAAGCAGCTAAGGAAAACCAAGGTCGTGGTGCTGCGGAAGCTTTTGCCGCGTACAAAGGGAAAGCAGACCTTGCTCGTAGAGAAGTAAAAGCACTCCAGAATGAGTTTGATACTATAACCAAAACGGGGCTTAAGGCTCCAAAAGCAAACAAGTTCCGTGAGACTCTCAGTTCTACCTTACGTGTTCCTACTGAAATAATTGCCGGTATCCCCGGTGCCATTGAGGCTACTGCGGGTTACGGCCTTGGAACATTTGGCCTCCCCGGCGCTGAAACTCTCAAGGCTGCGGGTAAGTCCGACCTCGACGCAGCAGGTAAGTTTGCTGCCGATGCGTTTGGCGCACAGGGTGAAGCCCTTAAGTATGACGCCACTGCAAAGTTCCTTGCGGATGTTGGTGGCGGTGTAGGTAGTGTCGGTACGTTCTTAGGCCCCGGTTTGTTGTCTAAGGCTGCTGGTGCCGGTAAAGGTCTGGTAGGCGCAGCGCGGGCAGAAGCTATTGCTAAAGCTGCCCGCCCACTTGAGTACGGGCTTGGCACCGTGCAGGGTGCGCAACAGGGCATTCAAGATATCCAAGCTACTGAGCAGCGGACAGGTAAAGTAATCCCTGACGCGAATGCGTTTACTGCTATCGTGTTAAATGCAGGTATGGGCGCTACTGAAGTTGGCGCGGCAAGACGTATTTTTGAAAGTCTCCCTGTCGCTAAACGTGGCGCTACTTTGGATACCGTTACCGATATCGTGCGCCGTGGTACTGCTGGCCGCGTAGACCCTACCATAATTAGTAAGTCTATCTCGCGTGCCTTAAATGCGGTTGAAAGCCGTGCGGCTGGGCGTATTGCTGTGCGCGGTGCCGGGGAAGCAGCCCAAGAAGGTGGCGTACAACTTGGCACCAACGTGATCGCCAAGGGACTATACGACGAAGACCGTGACCTTACAGAAGGTGTTGGGTACAGCGCACTCATAGGTGGTATCGTTGGTAGCGGTCTGCGCGGCGTCACTGAAGTCGCACAAAAGGCCATGGGGAAAGCCAAGAAGCAGGGAGTAGACCCTGCGGCTGTTATGGCAGAGTTTCAGAGCCTTGCAGCGGAACAAGTCGGGAAGGTTATGAAGGCTAACCCCGGCATGAAGAAGAACGATGCTGTTAAGTTTGTCGAGGATAGCGCTGAAGCATTATTTAACCTTGCTACTGCTAACATAGTATCAGGAACCAGAGGAGTTCTAGATGTCCCAGTTACAACTGGTACCGGAGTGGATGTCGGCGGAGGAAGTGGAGCAGGCACTGCTACTGATCGAGAATCCTTGGCGACCAAAGCCGGTACTACAGTCGCTGGAGCGGATGACGATGGACGATTGGACGGGTCTGTATCTAGCGTATCAATTCCTACAACTGGCACGGGAACAGGAGTCGGTACACTAATTGAGCCTACGGCTAAGCAAGTTCAAGCTGCGGTACCCATCATCGAGCGGGTATTTGCAGCCTCGGCTCTTGATTTTGTAGAACCTTACGGAAGTGTTCTTAACAAGAAGAACGAGCTAAACTCCCAGCAGAAGACGCTGGCTGCGCGTATCATAGTCCAAAGCCCTGAAGTCGATCCATATGATGCCATTGGGTCAGTGCTTGACCGTGGCTTGGAGACACTCACTGGTAAGCCAGTTCCCAAGAAGGCACCGTCTACCTCGCGCACTACGGTGGCCGAGGCCGCTACGGCTGAAACTACGCCTGCTCAGTTTAGTCCCGAAGACGGCTGGGTAGAAAGTGTTGTAGAAGAAATAGGAAATCCTAATAATACACAGCAAAGATTTGTACGCAATGATAATGATGGCATTAGGAATGTTCGCGTTAAAGATGGCTCCGTTGTATCAGATATTTTGACGACAGATTACGATGCGTTTGACCTTGATGGCGCCCCCTTCCCAGTGCGGGTAGTAAAAAATAACGTCACCGGCAAAGCTAGATTAGCTAGCATAGAAACTGGTCAGTTTATGGGTGACATAACCGCCCTGCTTGAAGCTGGCATTCCAGTTGAAGAAGCTATTCGCCGTATGATAGACACTGAGGGGCCACTTCCCACTAAAGCTGTGAAAACAGGCCCTACTACAGTTGTACCAAAATCTGTACAGGAAGCTCCGCTTAGCCGTGAAGAGAAAGAGATTTATGACCCCGCAGATTACACCCCACAGGAAATCTATGACAACCTAACGCGTTTTGGGTACAAAGAAGCCGAGCGCCGTGGTTATATGGTTAACACCGCCGAACACGGTATGTTTGGTGAAGGTGTGCGGGAAGCAAAGAACCCCGATATTAAGCCTCTAACTGACGAACAAGTTCTTGCCTTTGAGCGGGGTAGCCCCGAAGTCCTCGCTGCTTACAAAGAAGGCCAACAATGGGGGAAAGAACAAGTTGCTGCTACGCAAGCCGCCCCGGTATCCGTTGCTGCGCCTACTACGGCAGGAGCAAAGCCCTCAAAGGCACGCGGCCCAAGTAAGATCAAGGCGACTGGGGATAAGGGAGCCAAGGGTAAAGCTGTTAAAAAGGTTATTAACAGTAAGCCCGGTAAGACTGTGGCCGAGAAAATCTTCAACATGGCGCAGGCAGAAGTCGATGCCATGCCGAAAGAAGAACTAGATGAGCAGGCTACACCGTATAGCCCTGAGTACGAAACAATCCGAGCTACTCCGGGTATCAATACGAAGCGCATGGCCAAGATGCTTGGCCCGCAGCTTTATGGTGACCCAACCAATATGGGTCAGGTTTGCATCAAGGAAGTGTTGCAGAACTCGTTCGACGCCACCCGCACTGCGGTGGACAAGGGGCAGATTACGCAGGGTAAGATCGAAATATCTATCTCGCGGGATGAGCGCACCCTGACGGTTAAAGACAATGGTATCGGTATGACACCCGAACTGTTAGGCGGTAAGTTCCTCCAGATTGCTGGTACCGACAAGGAAGGCGACAAGAACGCTGGCGGCTTCGGTATTGCCAAGATGCTCTTTCTGTATGCCAACAAGAACATCCGCGTGGTTACTGCGCGTGATGGGCGTATTGCTGAACTTAACGCTACAGGCGAACAGCTTTTTGATGGACTGGATGACCCTGATGCCCGCCCGTTCATAGATATTCGTGACTTAGAACCCGCTGACTATGCGGCGTTCCCTAACGGCCATGGTACCATTATCCAGTTGACTATCCCTGAGGAGTCAGGGGATTACAAAATTAACCCGCTACCGTGGCAAGCACAAAGTGTTCCGTCTTTAATGCTTAGCCCGCTATTTGCGGATATTGAGGTGTCGTTCTCGGACTATACAGGTTCGCGTGCTTATGCGGTGGACATTGGTAGCAACTTCCCAATCCAAGATTACACCCAGTTTGTTGGGGTCAAGTTCCCATGGGGTACCGCCAAGGTCTATGTAACACGTAACCAAACGACCCAAAAATACGGTCAGAATATGCACATCCTATCGAACGGGTTGTGGCAATTCTCAAACTCGGTTAGTAAAGACCCATCCAACATATATAGCGATCCCGTTCCGTACCGGTTCTACGTAGACATCGTACCGTCTGTGAAGCCAGATGAACCGGGCTATCCATTTAACTTTAACCGCCAGAGTTTTACCGACGACGCCAAGGCCGACTTTAATAAAGTTAAGGCGTATATCGACGCCGTATATGCGTATAAGAGTCGTGCGGGTGAGGCTACGTCTTTTGGAGTTATCCAGTACTTCGATGAAAATGGGCAGCTTACTGCACCTATAGACCTCACACCTGACATCCCAGTCGTAGATACGGCCTTTACGCGGATTGCAGAAGGTGACATTATTAAGATAGACGACGATGGTTCGTTATTGGTCAACGGGCAACGTATGCCTGAGCTAACCCCTGAAGAACTAAAGGCGGGCATCCCAAGCGCAAATGACCTAAGAATAAACCCTGATCTAATTGATACCAATCTGGTTATGGTCCACGACAACGCTGACGTAGTTATAAAGTCTACCGGCGAGAAAATGCCAATCCCGGACTTTATGCGCCGCCAGTTTGGCGAGCGCTTTGATGACTTCATGAGCTTTAATGGTGAGGCATTCCTCAAGCTACGTGACGAAGTTGCGCGTGTTATGGGTTATCCCGGCTTACGCGATGAAGCTATCGGTGTATCATTTGACCCTGAGTATCGTGGTGTCTCGATCCGGCTACCATTCTCTGGTAGCTTTATTAACCCACTGGTACCCAAGTATGCGGACGGATTGCGCGCTGGGTACGGCATCTTCGGGACTATGATCCATGAGCTTGCACACTACAAGGAGCGTAGCCATAATGCTAGATTCCCAGCAGAGTATCAGGATATAGACTTAAACATGGAAGCTGACACAGGGTTCGCCTATCGTCGGTTTAAGGACAATTTTGCAGACACGATTGCGGCAGATTACGCCGACATCGTTAAACTTGGCGTGGAGCTTTTTAATGGCCAAAACTCAGACATTAGCATCGAGTATCGCGGAAACAAATTTACGGATGGCGATGCAGAGCAAACATCCGATGGAGATGGCGATAGGAACGCTAGGGACGTACGCGGACCTAGCGGAGAAGGAGGCACCGGGGAATCCTTACTCAGCCCATCTTATGAAGGTCGTGACCGCACTGGAGAACGGGGCGACCTTGGAGCAGGCGATGGAGGTGGCACGGAACCCCTAACTGACGCCAATGTTGAGGAAGCTGTTTCGGTTAAGCTGACTAAGGCGCAGATTAAACGTCTTGAAGCTGCGGCTGGTATCCGAGGTAGGGACGTCAATAAGCTTCAGAAGCGCATTATCCAGAGCCGCAACAACAGCGAAACCAAGGGGCTTATTAAGCGCCTTGTGGAGGCTATGCAGAACCCGGGTGCCAATAGTGGTATCATAGCATCTCTTACTCAGAGTATGCCGCTTTCTTTATATAACTTCGTACTTGGCTTCCAACAGATCGAAGATGTTTTCCGTTTGGCTAAGCTTGCTGGTATGAAGTCGATTGGCAAGATCGATACTATGATGCGGGAGGAATATATTCCGTACGTCAACCGTATCGTGCGGCGGGCCAGTGCGCTTGAGCAAGAATGGGCAGCGTTTGCTGCGCGGAACCCAGATGGTAATACAACTCTAGATGACAATATCATGTACTCAAACATGCTGGATGCAGACCCGAGCTTGGCTGCGACTGCGGTGGAGTACATGCGTATCGACTCCAAGCTTAAAGAGCTTGAGGCTAGTTTAGCTACAGAAACTAGCCCGGGTAAACGGACAAGCCTGAAGGGGCAGATCACCAGACGTAAGGAAGCCATTAAGGACCTGTATTTTGGTGGTACACTTAAAGATGACAAGGGCAACCTTGTACTTGATAAAGATGGAAAGCCAATCACCGTCCAAGGTTGGAACGACTTGCCGCCAGAAGGTAAGAAAATCTTCAAGGCTGCTCGTGACTTCCACCGCGCCAACTTCAATGAGCATTACCGCCTGCTTATGCAGCGGATTGATGACGCTAAGTTTGACTCCAACGATGCTGTAAAACTTAAGTCTTCCGTTGAGCAGATGTTCAATAAGGCTCGGGAGCGCACGATCTACTTCCCCGTTAAGCGGTTCGGGGAGTATTGGCTTAGTGTGGGTAACGACTTCTATATGCGGGAGTCTGCCGCAGAAATAAAGGCATTGCAGGACCAACTTAAAGCTAACAAAGACACCCGTCCACAGGTAGCGGGTACTAGCCGTGCGGACCTCCGCAACACAATCGCTAGCAAAGACGCTAGTTCAGCGCTCAAAGGTATTTTGGATGCCCTCGACGGTAAAAATACCAAGGGTGAACCTAAGGTTCAAGATGGCGATATAGAGGGCTTGCGCGACCTCATCTTCCAGATGTACCTGACCGCACTGCCTGAGGCAGACATGCGGCGGCGTTTTGTCCACCGCAAGTTTGTAACTGGTTTTAGTACCGATGCGCTTCGCACGTTTGCTGCTACGGCAGTAGCATCAGCGAACCAACTTGGACGTCTGGCGTATAACTACAAATTTCAGAACATCATTGGAGAAGCTAAAGCAGAAAGCGAAAGCGACGAACTGACACCCTACCGCGACGCGCTCAGGTCTGAAATTGAAGAACGGGTAAAGAGCGTGATGGCTCCTGACACGAATAGCGCCTTCCTTAATGCCGTTAACGCATTTATAGCATTTGGGTCCAAGGTTACGTTCTACCATCACTTGTCTTCAGCAGCCTCTGCTATGATTAACCTTACCCAGTTGCATACTTTAGGGCTTCCAGTCCTATCTGGCGAATTTGGGGAACCTAAGACTATTGCTATGGCTGCGCGGTACACGACTTCGTTCTTGGCAGGCCGAGAAATCCCCAACCCGTTCCGTGATGAGGATGGTAACCTTGCGCTGCAAGCTCCAGAGTTTAAGTTTGAAAACAGCGCCTATATGCGTAGCCTTAAGAAGAACGACCCGGATCGTTACAAGCAGACGGTGGCTGCATGGGAGTACGCGCAAGACCATGATGTCATTGAGAGCACTTTTGCCTCAAGCGCACAGCTATATGATCGCAGCAACACACCTACCGGAGACTTTAATTTCCAGCAGGCGGTACGCCGTGGTGAATTACTAACCGCAGGCCAGCGGGGTTCTGCTGCCGCGATGAATGCCATGGGTTTCATGTTCCATTCTACCGAAACAATCGGGCGTTCGATCATGTATATGTCCAGCTTTGATCTGGCCTACGAACGGGCAATAGGCCAAGGTAAGACAGCAGAGCAAGCGGGTATAGAAGCTCGTGAGTTAGCGGCTGACTTAACTAACAAGGCTATGTTTGACTTCACAAACTGGAATAAGTCACGCTTCGCTAAGGCTCCTGCGGGTCGTTTTGCGCTTCAGATGACCTCGTATATACATTCGCTGTCGTCGTTACTGCTACGCAGCTTCGTTGGTATGATACCCTTCTTAAATAAGGAAGGTAAAGCAGCCGCAGCCCGTGTGTTCTTTGGTTCCGCTGCCGTCACCATGCTATACGGCGGTATTCGCTCTACTCAGTTTTACGCTTTGGGTTATGGCGCTTATACCCTTGTTAAGTTTGTCGAAAGCCTACTTGAGGACGATGATGATGAGGAGAAGGATACCAAGGAGGGTGTCCTCGGGGAGAAAACCGTCGAGCGTCAGTTCCTTAAGTATGCTGATGAGAACGGGAACGAACTAGGTAAAAAGGATATGGAATACTATATCCGATCCACTTGGATTGACGATACATTTGGTATGGGTAGTACCATGCAGAAAGCGTTTGGCCTTAGCGATAAGTCAGCAGCCAATCTAGCAACCGCTGCGGACATGGGTATACCGGCACTTTTTGATGTGGATATATCTGGTTCTGTTGCCATGGGCGACCTGCCGTTTATCGGGAGTAATTTGCAGTTAAAGGGTGATACATCTGAAGTTCGGGCTTTTGAAGCTATGGGAAAAATAGCACTTGGCCCGTTTGGTAGTGTCTTGATTTCGTACGATAGGGCGGTGAAGGCGTGGAACGCTGGGGATATTGACCAAGCGATAGAAGCGGCTGTCCCAGCGGTTATACGCAACCCGCTGAAAGCCCTACGTCTCCAAGAGGAAGGGTTGAAGATTGGGAAAGACAAGGACATCCAGCTTAAGGACCCTAGCTACTACACAACACCCAAAACTATTTTGCAGGGCCTTGGCTTCAAGGACGCCGAGACATCACGTAACATGCAGCTTGATATGCTGGCGGGTGACGTTGAGCGGGAAGTTGCGGCACAGAAGACCGAGCTTCTTGATCGGCGGTACCGCGCTATCCTCAAGTACGATGCAGACCCATCGCCTAAGAATGAACTGGCGTTGCAGCAGGTGGAATACGACATTAACGTGTACGACGAAAACTACCCGTCGAACTCAATGTCCAAAGACACCAAGCGGAAATCGTTCAAAGCCAAGGAGAAAGATGCTTCTGACAAGAGCTACGGTCTTGGGGTTAACGAGAAAATACCGATACGGGATATGCTACAGGATGAGCGTATCCGGCAGCTTCTGGAAGCTGAAGGACAATAAAAACCCCCGGCTGAGTGAGCAACCGGGGGTAGTGAGTGATGCAATGCACCGAGCGGAAGGAGCAAACTTCCGAGGTCCGTATACTTACATTCGCCATACCCGTAAACCCCTAATTCCACTTTCGATTGAGGGCTTGACCAATATCTTGAT
>Ga0181357_1000658_pt1 | contig 13240 bp, 8 predicted proteins | sample Fa13VDMM110DN_FD_130094 | JGI IMG/M metagenome (GOLD analysis project Ga0181357, IMG submission 130094) | Freshwater viral communities from Lake Michigan, USA - Fa13.VD.MM110.D.N | ecosystem: Environmental > Aquatic > Freshwater > Lake | place: USA: Michigan | collected 2013-09-24 | reverse complement strand
ATGCGACGTTGCCGGGAATAGCTGCCGGGGACAAGTGCGAGGTTGACCCTTGGGGGCTGGTGACTACTACGCAGAACGCACTGGTACTGCCGAGCGGTCGCCACATACGCTACCCGGCGCTTCATATAGAAGAGGGAGGGAATGGCCGAGACGAGTGGTGGTACGGCACTGGGCGCAACCGGGCGCGGATATACGCCGGGAAGATCGACGAGAACATCGTGCAGGCGCTGGCCAGAGACATCATCGCCGAGAACGCGTTCGCGGTGTACAAAGAGTTGAAGGTACGTCCCAGCCTGATGGTGCACGACGAGCTGGTGTATGTGGTGCATGAAGACCAAGCGCAGCACGTACTGGATGTGGTGCAGCGCATTATGAGAACGCCTCCAGTTTGGTGGCCGCAGCTGATAACATGGTCGGAAGGTGACATCGCGGATAACTACGGAGATGCTAAGTGAAGAACCCAACGTGGTCGTTCAGTGCCATTAAGTTGTTTGAGCAGTGCCCGAAGAAGTACTACCACCTCAAGATTGCTAGGGACTACTCCGAACCATCTACCGAGGCTAGCTCATACGGCGAGGAGTTCCACACGGCAGCGGAGTTCTACGTATCGGGACAAGCCGACTTATCACCCCACTTTGAGTTTGCCCGAAGCGCGCTAGACAAACTTAAAGCAATGCCGGGGGAGAAGTTCTGCGAGTACGAAATGGGTTTGACTGAGGGGTTGGAGCCGTGCGCGATTAACGCCCCCAATGTGTGGTGGCGGGGTATTGCCGACCTCGCCATAATCAACGGCAGTTCAGCAAAAGTAATTGACTACAAAGCGGGCAAGAGCGCAAAGTACGCTGACAAGGATCAACTGGAGTTAATGGCGCTGGCGGTGTTCAAACACTTTCCGGACGTTACAAAAGTTGATGCTGCGCTGTTGTTTGTTGTGGCTAAGGCTTTCATAAAAGGCCGCTACAACCGCGACGACGCGCCCGCTTTGTGGGCTGCTTGGTTACAACGGTACAACAGAATCCCCGCCGCTAAAGCTAACGGCGTGTGGAATCCTAAAACATCGGGGCTGTGCAAAGCGCACTGCGTCGTGCTCAGCTGTCTCCACAATGGGAGGAACTCGTGATGCCGTACAAAAATCCTGAGAAAGACCGCAACTACAAGAAAGAGTACCAACTGCAGAAAGCACGCGGGGAGCATGATGGGCGGATGGAGCGCCAACGCGCACGCCGCGCCTATGACGCCAAAGGGATAGACCGCACGGGCAAGGACGTTAGCCACAGAAAAATGATAATGAACGGTGGTAAAAACTCAGACGGTACCTATCTTGAGACTCCCAGTAAAAACAGAGCGCGAAACGGAAAGTCAAAAGGGAAAACGTAAATGCAGATTATAGACAACCGCGCTCTCCTGATGCGCGTGCGAAACCCCGGCCTAGTAACAACAGCTATTCCTAAAAGCAGAGAGTTTCCAAACAACGTAGTCGTTGTGCACTGGGGGCTGGACGAGGCGCGGGTTCTTAAAAACATCGGCATACGCAACGTCCCCTCTCCAATTGAAGGTCGGTACGTGTGGCCCGGGCAGTACAGCCCCTTTGACCACCAAAAAAAAACAGCATCTTTCCTGACGCTGCACCAACGCGCGTTTTGTTTTAATCAGCAGGGTACGGGCAAAACGATGTCTGCTATCTGGGCGGCAGACTACCTAATGAAGGCTGGGGTTATAAACCGCGTGCTGGTTATCTGCCCCCTGTCCATCATGGATAGCGCGTGGCGCGACGACCTGTTCAAGACCGCCATGCACCGCAGCGTCGACGTAGCGTACGGCCCAAAGTGGAAGCGCGAAGCCGTCATCAACTCCGGCGCGGAGTTTGTCATCATCAACTTCGATGGCGTGGACATTGTTCAAGACGCCCTCATCAACGGCGGATTCGACCTTGTTATCGTGGACGAAGCCACCGGCTACAAGAACCCGCAAACTAAACGATGGAAAGCCCTCAACAAGATCGTTACCCCCGATACATGGTTGTGGATGATGACGGGGACTCCTGCGGCGCAGTCCCCCGAAGACGCATTTGGTTTGGCAAAACTTATTAATCCTAAAGCTGTGCCGCGATCTGCTGGCTCGTTTAAAGACATGGTGATGTACAAAGCGGGGCCGTTTAGGTGGGTTCCAAGGCCGAACGCAGGGGCCATCGTCAATCAGGTTCTGCAGCCAGCAATTCGATTTACGAAAGAGCAGTGCCTCGATCTACCGGACATGGTGTACGCAAAACGCGACGTGCCGCTAACCAAACAGCAGGAGAAGTTCTACAACGCCATTCGTATACGTATGCGAGCGGAGGCGTCGGGCGAGAGTATTAGCGCGGCTAACGCTGCGGTGAACCTTAGCAAGCTGATACAGATAAGTGGAGGGGCGGTTTACTCCGACAGCAAGGACACCGTGAGGTTCGACGTTTCTCCTCGCTACGCTGCACTGATGGAGGTGATAGCGGAGACCGACAACAAGGTTCTTGTGTTTGTCCCGTACACGCACACGGTAGATATGGTTGCAGAAAAACTAACCGCAGACGGAATAAGCGTGGCAGTTATTGACGGCTCGGTACCCGCAGCCAAGCGGACTGATATTTTCAGGGCTTTCCAAAGCGGGCCTGATCCGAAAGTGCTGGTCATCCAACCCCAAGCCGCAGCTCACGGCGTGACTCTTACGGCAGCGGACACCATCGTATGGTGGGGGCCTACGTACTCTGTCGAGATATACGAGCAGGCTAACGCTCGGGTGCATCGGCAAGGACAGGTGAATAAGTGCACGGTGATCCAACTGCAGGGCAGCGCGGCAGAAAAGCGCGTGTACGCAGCGTTAGACAAGAAAATAGACTCTCATTTAAAGATCGTAGATTTGTACAATGAAGTGCTTGAAAGCTAGTAAAAGTTCACGTACATTAAACAAAAAGAAACATACGGCGGCATACAATGATGGACGGCATAGATGTAAACAAGCTAGTGAAGGTTTTCGTTAAGATGCGAGACAAGAAGGCAGAGTTGACCGCTGAGTTTAAAGCGGCTGATGACGCGCTTCAGTTTCAGATGGACACTGTAAAGCGGGCGCTGCTGGATTACTGCAAGGACAACGGCGTAGAATCCGCCCGCACAGACGCAGGGATGTTTTATAGAACAGTACGCAGTAAGTACTGGACTAACGACTGGGAGAGGATGGGCGCGTTCATTGTGGACAACAAGTGCCCTGACTTATTGGAAAAGCGCATTCACCAAGGCAATATGCAGGCGTTCCTGCAAGACAACCCTGACCTGCGCCCGGAGGGTTTGAGTATCGACTCCGAGTACACAATAACTGTAAAAAAAGGAAAGAGCTAACATGAGTGAAGTTCACAACAACGGCTACGTCACCATCGATGAGTTTGCGAGCTATCTGAAGGTTAAGATCAGCACCATCCGCACGTGGATTAAACTTGGTAAGCTGCCGACGGATTCGTATCTGAAGGTTAGCAACACGTACCGGTTTAACATAGATGAGGCCGTTGCAGGGTTAAAGCGATCCAGCGCAGCGGATATGGCCGCAGAAGCAGCAGCCGCGTTGGTACCTCCTCCAGATATAGCACGAGTGAAGGAGGTGCTTGTTAGAGCAAGAGCTGCAAGAGAGGCGGCGCCTGTCAAAGAAGTACCCGCAGAGGTACGCTTGGGGGGCCAGTCCTTTACAATAAAAACAGAAGATAGTGACATTGATCAATTTATTGGAGGAACACGATGAGTAACATAAGTTTGTTTGAAGGTATGCCAGATAGTTACAGGGCACTGCTTGCTACACTCGCGCCAGAAACTACAATCGCTGGCGGGTCCGGCTTTGGTGGGAGCAGGTTAAGTATTCGCGGTGGGGTTTTTCGCAAGATCGTAGCGGGTGAAGAAGTCGGCACGATTGACTCCAGAACCCTGCAGACAGTCATTGTTAAAGCGGCCCCCATCTCCCGCACTTACTATGCGGCTACGTACTCAGAGGGCTCTAACCAAGGCCCTACCTGCTGGTCTGAAGACAGCAAAGTTCCGCACGCCGCCGTGCTAGCCAGTGATAAGCAGGCCGTAGACTGCAACAGCTGTTCTATGAACATCAAAGGATCGGGGACGGGTGACTCCCGAGCTTGCCGCTTTCAACAGCGCGTAGCTGTACTGCTGCCGGACGGAGACAATAAATTTGTTTCTGCTGCGGCTTACCTGTTGTCGCTGCCCGCCACAAGTTTGTTTGGCGACGTTCCCGACAAGATGCAGATGCAGGCATACGTGCGAAAGCTGCACGCCCACAAGACGCCACTCGCCGCGGTAGTTACGGAAATGCGTTTTGACACTGACAGCTCAACGCCAAAGCTGTCCTTCAAGCCCATCCGCGCCCTTACGGAATCGGAGCTTGGAATGGTTGCTAGGTTGCAGAAAGACCCAGAAGTTGAAGAGCTGATTCGGATGGACTACAAGCCGACGGAACAGCAACAAGCTACCCCCGACTCCCTGTTCGCACCTGAGCCCGCGCCAGTAAAAGCCAAAGTTGAAAAGAAGCCAGCTCCCGTTGTTGTGGAAGAAGCTAGCGACGAGGACGAAGAGCCAGTACTCAAGCCAAAGGCTAAAGTGCAACCCACCCCCAGCGTCACGCCGAGCCTGTCGGACATGGTCGGTAACTGGGACGACTAAGCCCCCAATCCGAATACAACTACTGCCCACCTAACACGACGCGGAGGTCTTCTCCGGGCTTCCGCGTCTCTTAAAAAAGTACAAAGAGATACTGAAATGCTAACAAAAACCTTTCTCAGTACTGTGCTTGCCGACGGGGGCGAATACTGCATAGTTGGGATAAACAATGGGACGGCGAGGCACAAGTTTGTAGCTGATATGGATGCTGCGGCGACTGCGGTAGCGCAGTTAGACCGCCGCGGGACTGATGTATACACTGCATTGGCTACGTTTAACAGCGCGTCTCGAAAAGTGGCAGACATAAGAAGCATGAAGTCCTTTTATATGGACTTGGATTGCGGCGACGGAAAAGGATTTAAAGACCAGAGTGACGCCATGACAAGACTGCGGGCCTTCTGCACCGCAGCGAATCTTCCGAAGCCAACGGTGGTGGTAAACTCCGGACGCGGGCTGCACGTCTACTGGGTTATTGACTTCGCCATTGCCTACCTTGAATGGGCCCCCATTGCCAACGCGCTTAAACGCGCCTGCGTAACTCACAACTTCCCGGCTGACCCAGTAGTTACTGCGGACGGCGCGCGTATCCTGCGCGTCCCCGGTACCCGTAACTTTAAGACCGACCCCCCTATGCCCGTAACGCTCATAGGCCATATAAACGAAACCTACCCGCTACACAGATTCAGCTCCATTCTAAAGTTAGAACCCCTTCCTACAACCAGCTTTCCGGAAAGTGCCAGAGAGCTGAGCGACGAAGATAGGGTTACGATGAACAACCTTCTTGGCAACTACACCAAGAAGTTTTCAAAGATACTTATTAAAACTATGGAAGGTAAGGGCTGCGCGCAGATAGACAGCGCGGTTCGTGCCCCAGCCAGTTTAGGCTACCCCCAATGGGTCGACGTCATATCGATTGCCAAACACTGCGAAGAAGGCAGCATCGCGGTGCACAACATTTCCAAGGCGCACCCGGACTACAACCCGGCGGAGACGGACAAGATTGCCAACTCCATACGGTACCCCCACCTGTGCAGTACCTTTGAGCTAAACAACCCAGCAGGGTGCGCTGGGTGCCAGTTAAAGGGCAAGATCAAGTCCCCCATCACGCTGGGCATGGAAGTGAAAGAAGCGACGGAGCAGGACAACATCGTCCACGTATCGGTTGAGAAGCCGGTTACTTTGGAAGTGGCTGCACCTGATGCGGATAGCCTGTTTGAGTCCGCGTCTGAAGAAGATGAGCTTCAGACATACGTCATCCCCCCGTACCCATACCCGTACTTCAGAGGCGCTAACGGCGGCATTTACCTGCGCCAGAAGAACAAAGACGGCGAGGAGGAGGAGCTTGAGGTGTACCACCGAGACATCTACCCGGTAAAGAGGATACGCGACCCAGTGTCCGGCGCGTCCACGCTGCTGCGGTATCACACAAAGTTGGAGGGTGTGCGGGAATTTGTTGTCCCCAACACCAAACTCTTTAGCCGCGAGGACTGCAGGAAAGAGCTGAGCTTCAACGGCATCGTTACGCTAAACCCGGAGATGCTGCTTAAATACTTCGCTGCGTGGGTAAAGCGCATGGAGCCCGACAAAAAAGAAGAAGACGCCGTGAGTCAGTTCGGGTGGACACCGGGCAAGGACGCGTTTGTGGTTGGCTCCCGCAAAATTAAAGTGCGGAGTATTGAAGACAACCCGCCGTCTCCGTTTACGCAGTTGCTGTTCCCTGCGTTGGAGCCAAAAGGAAAGCTGTCTGAGTGGGTCAAGGCTACGGAGTTCTTAAACCGACCGGGGTTTGAGCCGCACCAATTTATGTTGGGGCTGTCGTTTGGCTCGCCGTTGATGATATTTGCTCCGGCAATTAACGGCGCGATATTCAATTTATACAGCGGTAAATCAGGTTACGGTAAGTCACAAGCGCAGTTCTTGGGCGCCTCGGTGTGGGGTAACCATTCCGGTCTGGTACTTAAAGGCACCAGCGATACTGAAAACATGATGTGGAACCGCGCAGAGGTGTACAAGAACCTGCCGCTGTACGCAGAAGAGGTGACTAACTTTACGTCGGAGATGGCAAGCGGGTTTCTGTACAAGTCCGGCGAGGGGACTCAGAAAGGAAGGATGTCAAACGCGGGGCAGAACCGAGAGAGGTATCGCGGTTCGCCGTGGCAGTTGTTGGTGGGGCTGTCCTCCAACGCTACGCTGGGGGGCAAGGTAAGCCAGAAGAAAGCGTCTCCGCAGGGCGAGTTGCAGCGCATAATAGAGGTTGAGATATTCAAGCTACTGGACGACAGCGCGGAGTCTACCCGACAGGCTAGGGAGTTCAACGAGCTGTATCAGAACAACTACGGTGTGGCCTGCGTGCCGTACATTCAGAAGCTGCTCAGTAACATGGTCGCCGCAAAGAAGTTGGTGGACACGATGTCGGACAAGCTGGTTGAATCGGCGGGGCTGGGGCCTCAAAACCGAGGCTGGGTGGCACAGGCCGCCACTACTCTGGCGGGCTTACTAGTAGCTAAGACAATCAAGCTGCATAACTTTGACATGGACGCGCTTTTTGCGTGGACCGTCAAAACGCTCAAGCAGAAGAAAGTAGAGGCCGCGCAGTACAACGTCAAGATTGAGGATTTGATAGCTAACTACATTGCTGAGAACATTCGTGGGGTGTTGAGAATCAAGAGCACGGCGGACGCTAGGGGGATAGACGACCCGTCCGGCGCAGATGTCCTGTCTGTTCCAGACGCCACTCCTATGTACCGCTGGGTAGCGCGGCACGAGTACGATCAGAACCGGTTGTTCCTCCTACTGAACCCATTCAAGAAGTGGTTGGCGCAGCAGCAGCTTGACTACAACGAGATGGAGGGGCTTATCTTTAAGGAGATGAACGGCGTTAAGGAGAAAGTTAGACTCGGTAAGGGGACTCGGCTGAGTATCCCACCAAGCTACGCGCTTGTCTTGACGTGGGCGGACGGCCCCGCTGATGCACCCCCCAAAGGAAACTTGTTCGATGTCTAGGGCTCGCCGTCAGTTAATCTACATCCGCCCCGACGGAGTTGAAATACGGGTGGATGTGGGTAATTTTACACCGGGGAAGTCCTTGTTTGTGCCGTGCTTGAAGCACAAGCTGGCAGTCGATGGGGTGATGAAGAACTTGAGGCGAGACGGCAAGAAGGCTACCAAGCACGAGATACGCTGGTGCCCCGCTATCTACAAAGGGCACCTAGGCGTACGAATCTGGTGGGTGTAAGTTGTTTTAGGACGGCTGGCCGGTTACTATAGTCCCTGCCATCGTAAGTAGCTCCCTCTTTGCCCCCCTACCAAGAGGGGCATTTTTAAAACCCATCCTCCATGTTCTCCTGCAGCACCTTTGCAAACCGGCGACGCCCCACCGTGATACCACCAAGCTGCCGCGCCATCTCGTCAGTGATTCTGTGTTGACGGACGGACGCCTCGATAGTATCAGACGTAATTGCCACCTCTGGGTGCTTGAGGCTGAACTCCAACATCTCCTGCTGCGCGTCCATCATGGTGTTGAAATCAAATTCACGCATGGCGATGTAGTACTTCCGCATCAATCGGGTTTTCGTCTCGGAGATGTTACGGTCGACCCGCTTCACCATCGCGTTACGCTCAAGCTGTCGCGTGTATCCCGCCGGGGCAAAGCCAAGGGCTTGTCCAAAGGCGTGCCCCAGACCTATGTCTTCCGTTATCGGGTCTCCTCGCATTGTATTTGCGCCTTCCGTTCCATACCGGTACGCCTTCATGCCGTTGGCTATTGGCGCCGGGAGCATTTGCTCCGCTCCTCGGCGTATCTCTCCGTCGCGCATGAGCTTCCACCCGTTGAACACACGTTCAGCGATGCCCGCTACCGGACCCGCCATGTTAAACGCCTTGTCTCCCAAGCTGGTAGCCCGTTGATTTGGCAGTGAGCGGAACAACAAGTCAGTCATCCCGATACGCGGGGCAATATCAAGGCCAAACGTGTAGTTGAGTATTCCGTTAAACGGCCCCTCGCTTACGTAGTTTTGCAGAATGGTATCGGCGTCTTCCTCATCCTCTTCCGTGAACATGTTCCACACCATGATGATCAAACCCACCATCGGCATTCCCCGGATACCGGCAATGGCGCCGGAGGTGAAGAACAACCCGAGTATCTGCCGTTTGGCGATATTGCGCTCCCGCTCGTTGAGATTACCTGCTTTAAGCGCTTGACGGAGCATCCTGAACTGCAGGTACAGCATGGAGACGCCGAACCGTTTGTACATGAACAGAACGCTGCCAACGCTGGTCTGCGATATTCTTGGCGCGGTCTCGGCCATCGAGCCGGAGTTGGTGAGCTCGATTGTTTCTATGGCGTAGTCCGCCGCATCCTGCATCTCTTTTTCCGTAGCACTGGATACAGGACGCCCTTTCAGAATCGCTTCAAGCTTCAAGTCGTACGCCGCGATCCCGCTGATACTGCGGTTCATGCTCTCGCCTTGGTGAAACATTAAGCCGCTCAGGTTTACAATCGTGCTATAGAGGTTTTCTCCATTGAACTCGTTCACCTCCGTCAACATAGACCGGTTGCTCTGTCCGCGAGTACGCATCGCCTCCTCCAACGCCGCGTAGTGACGCATGTTTGCTGGCACCTTGCTCAAGTCGGAAAAGTCTATGTTGCTCAGGTTGGGCGCGGATACCAACTCCGTGTCGACCCCGTCCGGCCCGCTCTGGTTCAGCTTGTCCATGTACTTCAGGTCATACGAGCTGCGGCGCTTGGTGATGTATGGCACCATTGTTTTTTTACCACCGGCGCTCATGTACACGTTGTGCGCTCTAGTCATCGCTTTGAGCGCCTTGTCGAAACCAAACTGCCCACCCAAGTACGGGTACGTCACCACAGCCGGGTTAGTCATGTTCACGAGAACGGATGACACGTTGAAGCCCAACGTGTACAGGAAGCCAATACTCTTGAAGCGACGCGCCCACGGCGCGATAAACGGCGCCCGAGAGTAGTCGATGTATTTCGTGAAGCTGTCCATCCACACTTCTTTTTGCGGGTGGTCAGACGCGTCTACGTCCTTCTGCATCTGCGCCAGTTGTTTGGCCAAGGGACCGTCGTACTCAAGGTTCGTTATCTGCGTAATGATGCTGGGTGAGCGATCCTGCAGAACGGTGAGTGCGTCAATTTTGAATCCCATCGTACCGGCACGCGGATTGAACATACGCGCCAGAGAGTTCTCCGGCATCGCGTTGAGCAGCATCTCGGTGATCATTTTCTGAACTGCATCGGGAGCTTTTAGAGCCTTCATTTCGTTCAGGATGCGAATCGCAAAACCTGCAGGCACTTTTTCAAGCGTTGACACGTTCTGCCTACGCTCGTAAGACTGCACCTCTAAGGTCTCGCCCTTGAGCCCCCGAGCTTTAAGTTTGTTTATCCGCGTAGTGTTGTTACGCTGTTCGTCCCTTGCAAGGTTACGATCAGCCTCAGAGTCATAGCTCTCCTTAAACTCTTTCACTTCGCCCGTGTAAGGGTCAATGCCCGTGTACTGCAGCCAGAATTTACCGCTGCGGGACAGAGGGAAGTACGGCTCAATGGATTCTTTTGCCAAGACGTCTCTGAGCAACGTGAGCTTAATTTTATCTTTTTGTTCTTTGTCCGTTACCATCGCATCAATCCGTGCGGTTATCAGCTCACGGATTTTTTGGTAGCCGTCGGCGTAATAGTCACGCAGCTCTTTATAGGCTGCCTGCTGCGCGGGCTCCAACTTCGACCAATAGTTCTTAATCATGTCCTCGTACGCCGCCATCTTTTCCGGGTTTTCGCCGTATTTCTTTTTAGCCTGCGCTGCGGTGAGGGACGGGTCCACTTTAGCTAACGTAGAGTACGCTACGATGTTGTTGAATATCTCCCGCAGTTTTGCTTTACCCTTGAACGCCTTCTCAAGAATCTTCTTGAGTTCCTTCACCTTCTGCATTTCATTCTCGCGGGTGCCCTTCTTCAGTTGCAGCAGTTTAAACAGACCTTTGGAGGACGGAATAATGTCTGCCGCTAGCTCTAGCTGCGCGTTCAACGGCAGCAAGTAGGTCATCAGCTCAACCTGCCTCCTAGACATTATCGTCGACATAACGGTTCTGGCGCGAGCCAACGCCTGCGGGTCGATTGTTGTACTGGCCCCACGGAACGGAGCAAGTATGGTCGCTATCACCGGGTCGGCACTCGTTCCACCCTCTGCCAACATGGCGTACATCTCGGGGGCGTTTCTGACATTCGGCGCAGGAGACAGGATGTTGCGGATCAGCGCGTCCACTTGAGTCAGCGCGTCCTCTTTACGGTCGATTGCTACAGTCGGTCTGCCCATCAGCGTGCGCAGCAGGTTACCCACGGCGTTCTTAAAGCGCTGGAACGCAGTGATCTGCTTACCGTCACCAGCAGATACCATGATGGCCGCGAGCTTCTGACGGAACTGCACGTTGCTGAACGCCTCGGCGACAAACTCGTCCAGTGACGTAGCGCCGTACTCGGTGTCGAGCTGGCTCTTAACGTCGTCGAACAGTTTGGTCAGCGCCCGGGTTACTGGATGCGACTTGTTCTTCAGGGTGTGCGACGTGGCCGCATGGGTCGTCTCGTGCATGATGGTGTGCGGGCGCAGCATGACGCGACTGTTGAGCTTGATGGTGTTAGTGGCAGGATCGAACAGACCCGCAACCTGCTTGCCGTTAGCGCCTATAAGTCCATCCACAACCTCCAGTTTAGTGTTGCCTATGTTGGCTTTGAGCGCCTTGGCCATACGCTTCACGTCTGCGTTGTCGTTGGTGTCCTCGATGTTCTGCATCACGCCCGACAGGTCGCCATTGTTAGCAAGGTCGATTTGAGCCTCGGTCATGGGGACGCTGGATGCGGCGGCGGCGTCGAGTTCTAGGTACAGCTTCAGATCGCCAAGTGCGTCAGTTCTATCCAACCCCAGATCAACAGCCCTGCCTTGTAAGCTTGTTTCTTTTTCAGATTTTAAAAACTCTGAATCGACCTCTAAGTCGCCCTGTAACGATTTTGCGTCGGTGTCAGCCTCAACATAGTTTACAAACGAGTCTTGCGAGTCTTGCAAATCATCGGCGCTATCCACCAGATTGGCTCTCAGCTGGCGCTTATCTGGGTCTTTCAAGTCCGCTTCGGCGCGTTTCTGAATCTCCGCGTTCCCCTCGGCTATAAGCTCCCTTTCCACGTCGCGGCGTTTATTACGCTCGATGAGCTTGGCGTCTTTCTCCGCTAGTAGCTTCTCCCCCCTGTCGCGCATACCTTGAAACTCGGCAATCTGCCGGTCAACAGCGGCGTTTGCTTTGCTGGACAGGTTACCCTTTACCCATTTTTGAGCTTTTACAGCGCGGTTATACTGCGCCTTATCAAGTACTGCTTTTCGGAACTCTACCTTTTCCTTGGCGTAGTAGCTTGGGTCGTTTGAAACGATGTCATACGCAAGCGCACGTAGCCCTAAGTCTAGGCCGTCCTCCCGCGCATACTGGTCCAGTTCTCTAAACCCACCTTCTCTCCCGCCTTTTACCCTCTCTCCGTTTTTATTAAGCTCCTTGTTGACTGCGGCCTTGTCCTCCTTTGTTGCGGGGATGGTATCCAGTCCCGCCTCCGCTTTACGTTTCTCGGAGGCTTTTGCAAGTGCCTCCGGCGAAAGAGCAAACTTCTTGGCCTCAATCTCTGTAATTTTATCTATGTTTGGCGCGCGCAGTTCTTTTTTCTGCAGATCGGTAAAAGCAGTGGACGCTTCTATTTTTGCATTTTCCTCGTATAACAACTCCAGCTCGGCTTGTTCGACAATGTTTAGCCCCGGATACTTCTTGGCATACAGCTCGTCGGCTTTGTCCCGCAGTTGCTTGACCAGCGGAGTATCGGCTTCACGGGAACCTCGGGCCTTGCGCTTTTCCGCGTAGAGCTGCTCCGACTTGGCATCAAGCGCTTCCATAGCCGCTTTGTATTCGCCCATTTTACGCGCTTTGGTTTCGGAGGAATCAAAGACGTTGGCGTCCTCATCCTTTTGTCGACGGGCACGCATCTCCCGCATCTCGGCGTACGTTTCGTTCAGCTGTTTATCAATGCTCTCCAACAGCGGGCGGTCAGCGGGCAACATGCGCCCACCCTCCTGCTCTATACGCAGCGCGTCGTAGACTTCCCCAAGGTCGTCACTTTCTAGCGCCTTCTGCGCTCTGGTCTTGTCAGGAGTAGCCGTAGCGGCGGGCTTAGCAGCGGCCTCAACAGGTGCAGGGGTAACGGCCTCGACGGTAGGCTCGACGGCAGGCGCAGGGGTAACCTCAACAGGTGCAGGGGTAACGGCCTCGACGGTAGGCTCGACGGCAGGCGCAGGGGTAACCGCCTCGACGGCAGGCGCAGGAGTAACGGCCTCAACAGGCGCAGGAGTAACGGCCTCGACGGCAGGAGCCTCAGCCGCAAGATCGTTAGCAGCAGTTTGTATCCCGGAGGTAATTGGAACGTCGCCCTCCATCTCTTGGTCTTCTTCCACTACAACCTTTTCTTCCGCCTTGAAGCCCTGAGCAAACAAGTCATTTTCGTTCACTGGGGT
>Ga0181357_1000656_pt1 | contig 13301 bp, 12 predicted proteins | sample Fa13VDMM110DN_FD_130094 | JGI IMG/M metagenome (GOLD analysis project Ga0181357, IMG submission 130094) | Freshwater viral communities from Lake Michigan, USA - Fa13.VD.MM110.D.N | ecosystem: Environmental > Aquatic > Freshwater > Lake | place: USA: Michigan | collected 2013-09-24 | reverse complement strand
TCTACAAGCGATGTGTAGTTGTCAATTAATCTTGCAACTTCTGATGTGTATGTCTCAATGTCAAGTTCTGGCTCTTTAACGTCTGACGCAGCATCTTCTAACAAAAATGAAAGACTTTTGCGTCTAAGACTTTTAATCGAGCTTTCGCCAATTTTATTGGAGCCCTTTTCAATTGCTTTTTTCTCTGCTCCAACTAAAAATTTTTGAATAGGATCTTTTAAATCTTTTGGGTCTATCTTTGGTTTTGGCGGTGGTGGTGCTAGGGCTGCAGGTGGCGCTCCTGGAACTGCGGGTGCTCCTGGAACTACTGGCGCTGGCGGTGCTCCAGGCATGGGCGCTGCTGGTGTTACTACTGGTAGAGCCCCGGCTGCAGGATCTACAGGCGCTGCAGGATCTACAGGCGCTGCTGGCGCTGCAGGATCTACAGGCGCTGCTGGTGGCACTCCTGGAACTGCTGGAGCTGCTGGAGCTGCAGGGTCTACAGGAGGCGCTGCAGCCGCAGGATCCGCAGGTGCTGCAGGATCTACAGGTGGAGCCTGCTCATAAAGAAATCTTAGGCTTGTTCCGTAAAGCTCTTTGATTATTTCTTTGCGAAATTGTGATACTTTCACTTTGATGCCTCAATCATTCGCTCTGCTTTTCTAATGCGCTCTTCAACCGTTGCCCACTTCAGCTCTTTCATCATTGTAAAGACATACGCACGACGATCTTTTAGATAGTCACGATAATATGAGTGCTCCCAACAATCAATCACAATAATTGGAATCGATGAAAATGGCACTCCAACATTATGAAGATCAACAACAATATTCATATATCTTTTTAGAAAAATGTTATATACTGTAACTACCCAGCCATTTCGAGAAGACAGCGCACACGCGATAAAGTCACGTTGCCACGCATCGAAACTACCCCAGTCACGCTCAAGTCTCATATGCGTTAGTGAATCCATTGACAAAGTTGAACGTAAGTCTGAGATATTCTCAAAAAACATTGCATGAAGAAACGCTGCGTTTAGATTATATGTTTCGTCTACTTTTAAGCTACGAAATGCAGAGTTATTCGGGTTTGCGGCGTCTCGATCAGCAGTATCAAGCGCAGCAGAAATCTCATTTAGTGCCTTCGCATAACCTTCCATCAGCTCTTGATGAGCAGTCTTATTCTCTTCGCTTAACTTCTCAGTAGAAAGATTGTATTTTGTTGTTGAAACAACATATGATTCATTTACAATCTCTTTTGCGTCTTTCTTCTTTGGAAGTGTTAAAGATTCTCTAATGACGTTGATAATTTCTTCTTCGCTCACGCCAGCGATTTTACGTTTATCTTTCATTTGATTTACACCTTAAAATTCTTTTCAAAATCTTCGATATCATAAATTTGTGGATGTTGTCCAGGCGAAACGACTGTCGACCCGCCAGCTGACGTAATTGGACCTGTGACATTTTCTGGTGAGACAAGACTTACAGTGACATGCTTTCCGTGCTTTTGAACAGATTGAATTGTAAATTTTTCACCTGTCTTAACATTTGTGACTTCAAGACCTGCATCAATAAGAATCTTTCCACCAGATGATACTACGTCCATTTCTAGAAGAGTAGAATAAATGACTTGTTCGTATTGTTCTCTAATCAGATTAATAATCTTTTTCTCTGACATGTTTCTCATTTCGTTTCCTTAATACCAGCGAGCTTGCACCATCGATCTACGCTCTCAGTGAACATAACGCTTGGACCAACGAATCGGTTTAGCTCTTGTCTCAAAGCGGCTTTATCAAGTAGACTGTCAAGCGTAGCTTTATTTGTCGCCTTTTCAGCAGGTGTAGCTCCATTGACAATGCTGGACGTATTCAAAAAGTTATTTAAAGAATGACTTCTTATAGAAGGTCCGCGGCTTCCACCAGAACCACCGCCACCGCTTCCACCTGAGCTTCCGCCGCCGCCAGAACCGCCACCACCGGTTCCACCACCACCAGAGCCGCCGCTTCCACCGGTTCCACCACCACCAGAGCCGCCGCTTCCACCAGAGCCACCACCGCCACCAGGACCGCCGCCGCTGGTGCCTGGGCTTCCGGCCCCTGATGCTCCACCACTTGACGTTGGTGATATTATCCCAAGCCATGCCGCGATTCCGGCGAGACCTGTTAAGGCAATATCAGAACTGTCAAAGTCGGTTATACTTCCACCACCGTTTGATGTTTTTAAAATAATGTCTTCAAAAAACTTCTTAAAATCTAGTAACGTTAGTTCCTCGAGCTCTGCAGAAAATACGTCTACTGTTAAATCTGTAGGCTCTCGAATGTTAGTTGTAATGCCTGCTCTAGCGCTTATGCTGTTAAGGAAACTGACTATCAGTCTTTCCGCCTCATCTGGAAGTTTTAAATTTGCTGTTACAACGTCATTAAGTACAAAGTCATTCTCTCCAGCAAGTTCACTTATTTTTTTGCTAAAAACGCTTGGGCGTGCCGGAACAGCAACATTAGTAAGATACGCTTTTATTCTTGGACGAAGTGGTTCCGGATTGCCTTCGCTATCTTTTCCAACCAGATATGACTTTCCAATCGGAAGATTATTAAAGGGTGTAGCTGTCGCGCCTGTGGTCGTTGGTACAAACGTAACATTATAACCTTCAGCGTCTCCGGCTGGACCGATGGTCATCGTGCGGACTGCTTCATCAAAAATGTCAAAGGCGCCAATATCTTTTATCATTGAAAATGGCACACGCTGTGGCCGCGATAAACGTGCAGAACCTCCGACAGAGGTAGGTCTCTTTAATGTGAGCATTATCGCTTCATCATCAAAAAACCTCGTAGTTCTTTCAAAATCAGAAAGAATCAACATTCTTACTGCGTCCATCGCATTTAAAACAGAAAATTTTAGAATTTCAGATGCTGTTATCGCGTTTATCAATGATTGCTGTGATCTGCTAAGCCCAGCTGCAACCAACACGCTGCTTGGTCTATCTGATATTGCGTCAGTAATTTTTTTTATTGACTTTCGAAATGCAAGCGCCGTTCCAGGCATTTTTGCTTTAATCAAGTCTTCAAAAGCTGACAGCGGTCTAACAGAAGCTAGTGCCTTTTCATATGCAGACCTATCTACAGTCGCAGCTTCTGACAAAAGATATATATCTCTGTCTTGCATAGACTTCGATACAAAAGATTTTGAATGAGATGCTTTTCTGATTTCGCTATTTTTCATTCGCAAAAAATTCCTCTGTTAACACGTCTAAGTATCATACCAAAAGAGCATTTTGCAAATGATATTGAGCAAAGCTCTTTTAGATTTTTTTGCATTCGACGTTTGACGTTATAAATATCTCGTCAGTGCCAAGTCCAGCGTCGTAGTAGTCATTAATAAAACGAACATGCTTAATACCTGCGTTCACAATACGCTTTGCGCACATTGGACAGGGCTTATGAGTACAAATCATAATAAGACCAGCTCGCAGCTCATAAGGCTTTCCAAGATGGAGCAGCGCGTTCTCTTCGCTATGCAAAAAACCAGATCCACCTGTTTCTTGTGAGTCTCTTTTGTTTGGTCCGCCTTTATAGTTTCCGTTATAACCAATTGCGCAAATATCACGAAAATCATCTGTGATGATGATCGTTCCAACTTTAAACTTTTCATCGTATGAGAGCGTTGAAATGCTTTGGCAAATATCTTTAAAAACATTGAGCTTTAACGTTTCTCGTTCAAGCTTTTCGTTTTGCAGACAATCTAAGAAATCATTTTTCTTCATTTATTAAGCCTTATCAAATATACTTTCAATATCGACAGTATCTGGTAATGCAAATCCAGCAGCTTTTCGATGACCACCACCACCCCACCGCTTCGCGATTTCGCTGACGTCTGAATCATCATGATGTGCCCTAAGACTTATTTTTATTTGATTCGAACCATGATCTCGATACCAGACAATAGCAAAATCGCACCTTGGTGCAAGTGCAGCGCCAAGCTCAGACATCCAATGCGGTGAATTTACAACAAGAACGTCCTTTCCTCCAAGTTTTCGTGAAGATGCTTTCTTCGCAATTTTAGAAATGACAGTTTTAGAATACGCTAAGATGTATGCTCCTTGTTCTTGTGCATTGTCGATAACAGAATCGTCAAGGTATTTATCGAAATCGTCAAATGTAAACTTGACCATATCGAATGCTGCTGAGAACTCCTTACTATATGGAATCTCCCATTTCCAAAGGTCACGATCCTCGATAAACTTGATTAGACGAGGAGGTTCTTTGCCCGGATGAAAGAACCTCCAAGAAAGCATTGCACCGCTGCGCGTCATGTCGAAATGTGTACATGACACGTCATGAAGCTCTATCATCGCAGACTTATGATGGTCAATAACCAAAAATCCTTTTGCATCTTGCATCAAGCGCTTTGTTGTTATATTGTCATACGAAAAATCGAGTACAACAACATTCTTTCCTTTTACATCTGGCGGATTTACGCCATGCTTTGCAGCAAAGTATTCTGCACGATCTCCAAGCAATTTCCAAGCAGCCCAAGCTGCTCCAAAACCATCAGAGCAATCTGCATGATAGATAACAAGATCAACGTTTGACGGTTCTAGTGTAGACATATCTTACCCTGTCTTAAATATTATACTACACGCTCATTTAGGTTGCACATAACTGGGTGATGCCTGAAACATCGTGGTTCGTACATCTCTGCGCTTCCGATCTGGATCTCTTGATTATCATTAATAAGCTTTGCTGTGTAGAATGCGTCATCACCGCAGATAGGACAAACTGCTGGACATTTTTCAATGCGTGTTGCAAACGGCAAAAGATCACGTATTTCATCAAACGATCTTCCTTTCGCGCTCAGATCGAGACTTGCGATAAGAACCGTAGTCCCATTTCTAAATATCTCCAGAGCTGCTGGAGCCACGCCATCTATCATGAAGGCTTCATCTATTGCCACTATCGTGAACTCATCTCTGAGTGCTTTGTAGTGTGTCAGAAGTGCAGCTCCAGATGATATGCAGTGCGCTGGCCACTTCGCGCCAGCGTGTGTGCAAATATGTGATTGCGAGTATCTTGAGTCCATCGAAGGCTTATAAACTACAACATTTTGTCCTTGATATTTCAATCGCTCGATGGATGAGATAAGTCTTGATGTTTTTGATCCCCACATCGGTCCCGTGTAGATTATGAATTCTGGATTTATTTTCATGTTCGTCCTTTGTTTGTTACGCGTCCATAATCGTCTTCTAAAAGAATAGGCACATCATCATTTCTATCTCCAATCTCGATTATTGTGCAATCAACGATTGCAGTGATTCTATAAGGACATTCAGATTGGACTGTGAGCACGTCACCGGCGCAAATAATCCGTTGCTCATATGGATACCGTTCTGGCTTAGCTAATGTTCTTGATGTTCCGTGCTTAACTAGAGCAGAGCCGCTTAAAACGAAGAACGTTTCATTCTTTAGCTTATGATATTTTAGACTTGTTTGTTCGCCCCTTCTAATCAAAATCTTTTTACCATAAAACGAGTGAATTGTGCTCCACGTTTGCGTTTCGCCCCATGGCTTCTCTTCTGAGACTGATTTTGATGTCCACGAATGCTTAGGAGACGGCATCGTTAAATCCCCCACCATTTAAATGTATTTTTTAAGCCTTCTTCAAACATGACAGCTGGTTCAAATCCAATAAGCTTTTTTGCAGCAGAGACATCTGCAAGAGTGTCCCTGACGTCTCCAGGTCTAACAGGTGCATTTTCTATTTTAAGATTCTTAAAATTTAACTTAAACAAATCAAGAACTTCAACATTAGATAACGACTTCCCGCTTCCAATATTGAACGCATGACCTGCCCAAGGCATGTTTGATTCAGCAGCAAGGCGGTTTGCTCGCGCAATATCGCCAACATAAACAAGATCACGAGTTTGATATCCGTCGCCGTCTGATCTAAGCGGATGACCTTCTTTTACTGCAGAACACCAAGCTGCGACAGCAGTTGAGTAAGGAGATTTTCCTCCTTGTCCAGGGCCATAAGCGTTAAAATAACGTAAGCAAACACTTTTTTGACCATATAAACGACCGAAAAGTGTAAGATAGTCTTCGATCATCCGCTTTTGCAAACCATAAGGAGATTGCGGGTTTGAAGACGAGAACTCGCTTGTAGGTAAATTGTCGACCTCACCGTAAATAGCAGAAGACGACGAGAAAATGACCTTTGTCCCGTTTCCTCTAATAACTTCTAAAAGAAGAAGTGTTCGAGTAACGTTTACGTCGTTTGCCTCAAACGGATTCTCAACAGAGAATTGAACTCTTGGTTGAGCTGCAAGATGAAAAATTGTGCCATACCGACCACTCTTTGCTCGCTGCAAAATTTCGACGCACGCAAAATCACCTTCGATTACGAGAACAGAACCAGGGAGTCTGTTTGTTTCAGTATGCTTTTCCTCAAATGCGTCGAGCATTGCTGCTGGTGCAGTTCGAAAAGTAACGCCGTTTAGCGCGTCTAATGAGCCGTTTGACATATCATCAATAACGTCAATGATATAATCGTGCGCGATAAGCTCACGCACAACATGAGAACCGATAAATCCTGCACCACCTGTGCACAATACTCTTTTTTCTCTCATAAACTACCTCTTAAAGAAATGATATTCTGTGTCTTTAGTTTGAAGAATCTTCAACTTTGTGAGTCTTTCATCCTTCAACTTTCGAGCACGATTTGAAAGCAAAATGCTTGACCAATCGTCAACCAGCGTTAAAGCGACGGGGTCTGTTAGGGAAGCCTTCATCTCAGGTGAAATCGGTGAAATACCATCGCGAACTTCGCCTTCGTTCATGATGTTAATAGAGTTCTCAACACTAAGCAATTCACTGAGCGGAAACACTTTCGGATAAGGTATCATTCCGGTGTCTGAGGATACATTGCGACCTTCTTCAACAATGTCGTTTAGCATTAAGAAATCGCGTTCATAACAATGTAATGAGTTTGACGTATGAACATACTCGCCGAGACTGACACCAAGTTCATTTGCAAGAATCTCTTGCATTGTTGTAAATGCAGGAATGTCATATGCTATGCCAAGGATAACATCGCTTGAGCGCATATTAACATGAAGATGAAGATACCCGTCACGGATGAAGAATTGCAGTGCCAATGTGCAAGGCACATCTTTTGACAAAATAACAGAATCGCTTGGTGTTCTAATATGAATGACTGCACGACGGCTGTCTGGGTCACGACGAAGCTCTTCCTTTACATATTCCCATTGAACAAGCTTGCCGTCGCCGATTCTTGCATGTGGCTTAAAGATTCGTGCACCGTATGCTGAATTTGCAGTTTTGCCGTCGTCACTAATGTCCCTCCAAAATGAAGCGTAACGACTGATCCAGTCAGTAGAATTAGAACCAGACAAATACCACAGTGTCTCTGCAACAAAATATGTTAACGAGAAGTTTCGCGCGTTAAGCTTTGGAAGACGATGACGTACATTTGTTATTCTAAATTGAACGCCTAGCTTTTCCTTGACTCGAAGACCGCGTGGTGCTGTGTCAAATTCTGATTCGTCACGAATTTGCCTGCAAAGATCAATGTATGCTTCTGTAAAACTGTAATATGTATTCAAGTTTTTAACCATTCTCTAATTTCGTTTACTTCACGCTCAAGATTTTCATCGTCTACCCAGACTGTAAGAACTTTGCACTTGGTCCACTTTGCAAAGTCATCGTAAAGTTGATCAAGTCCTTCAAGCGCATGACAATCAACGTATGAATGAAGATCGTCTTGAATTCCATTGTAGCTCCTACGACGACAAAGGATAATCTTACCGTCTGCTTCAGCAAACTTCTTGTCAATCTTACGAATAATTTCCTCGTTTGTTTCACGATTGAAGAAACGAGAATAAACCCATTCAGAAGGATAATAACGGTCAAGAATTGCTGATGGTCGCGTCTGAAGAATGAAATCGATAAGGAATGTGCCACCGTAGATGAGGAGATTCTTAAAGTATGATGGGTCCTTGAGGTCGGTTGACCATTCTGCGGTATTCTTGAAAACAGGAATTCCCAGTTGACGGGAAAGCTCTGCAGCAATCTGGGTTTTGCCGTTCATGTCGCAACCTTCGAACGCGAGCAAAATACTCTTCTTCATATGACTCCTCCGTACAAGATAGTAATCTTGCTTCGATAACTTTTCAAAGTATTTGAATGTTCTGGCCTTTATGATACTACGCTTTGATGTGTCCTCTGGCAACTGCTTCTATAATATCAACCCTGTGCTCGGGACGAATGTCTACAACTTTTCGAAGAGATCGCTCCTGCTCCTGAACGATCTGGTTGCGACCTGCAGCTGACATATTATTCAGCATGTTTATACAACGAATTACGTCTTCTGGACTATTAACAAGGAACTCTTTTAGACCAACTGGTCTCGCGTGAATGTATTCATTAGGAATAAGCGCGACAGTTCCAGCCATTACAGCTTCCATAAAACGCCCAGTGATGTTTCCATACGGCACATACTCATCTTTTGTGATGTGCGTTACAGCAATAGAATTATTGAACGCGTTAAAAATCTCGTTGTATGCGAGTCTACCGCCAATAGCTATGTTTGGGTTCTCTTTGAGAAGCTCTGATGGATCACGTCTTTCTGGACTTCTGTCTAGCCAGTTTCCATGAATCATCGTCTGCACCCCACGTTCACGTAACGCTCGCGCAGGTAGTCCGTAATATTTCTTAAACTGTTTATCACGCTCGTAGTTATTTCCAACGTAGGTGTAGTTGTAAGAATAATCGACAGTCTTCATTCTGCGATTAAGATAGTTGCACCAAGGAAGTGTAATGCGCCTTCTTGTTTGAATCTGGGGTTTTGCACATGCGTCTGCAAGCACGGCGTTTGGAAACATGAGTTCTTCAGCTGGTGTCATCTTTAAATCGCCATCATGAATAATGATTGGTATGCCTTTCTTATGATAGTGCTGCAAACACTGCAGCTGACGATGATAATCGGGTTCTGTTGCCTTGTCACCCCCGAGCTTTTGGTCGTTCTTCCAAGTTGGCCATCGCCACTCAAAATATGCAACGTCTACGTCTGGTATATCACGAGCAGCGTTGACACAAACATTTTTGTATTGCTTTGCGTCACGTTGAACTTGAAGCCGCGTAACTTCGTGGCCACGCTTTAATAATTCTTCAACGAAATCAACACGATTACCACGCTCACCATCAGGCGTTGCCACAATCGTGTTTTCCTCGAACGGGGTGAGAAATCCCCAAAAGCTATACCCTATCTTCATTTTAACTCCATACACAGATTGTAACGTTAATCGTGCGCGTTTACATCATTTTGATCTTTTTGCCTTTTGTTGACATTCCAAACTCAGAGCAATCTACCTCTGCAACACATAACGTATATGGTGCAAAGCTAAGTCGCCCATCCCAGTCCCACAGATACATTCTTAGTGTGGTCCCAGATTCACCGACAATCTGTAGCAAAAGATATGGTTTCCCATTTTTTGTCTTCTTCTCAACGCTGTCAGTTACGATAAACCAATACACATCAAGCTTGCTCCAAGCATCGACAGACGCAACTTCTCGATTCTCAAACTTTTGCTTGAGCTCTGGTGGAATAAGAGAAAGCGGTTCAAACTTTCCAATGGTTTCCACTTGAGCTGTTGCAAGTTCACGGCGCGTCCACTCAGGCATGCCTGCAGTCTCTACCAGTAACTCCTTGAAATTGTTTTTACCGCGAAGAGGGTCTTTCATCACCCACTTCTTAATTGCTTCAGAGTTTTCGATAAGAACATGATGCATTTGTTTTAAAGAAGAAAAGAGCTTGCCTTCTCCAACTACGTTCATCGATTCAAACGCGTTCGACTTGATGAGGGCATCAAGAGATCGCCGCGTAAACTTTGACGGTCGCCAATGACCATCAGGTTTCCAAAGCATTTCTTCAATGCTTTTATAAGGTCTGCAGGCGAGAATCTCTTCGATAGCAGTTTCGCCGACGCCTTTAACAGTATTGAAAGAAGGAATGAGAATCTTACGAGCAGCGTCGACTGACCACTGGTTCGTGGAGATGTTTATGTCTACATTTCCAATTTCGTATCCCATCTTCTTTACATCAGAGATTGCCTCTGCGCGATTATCAGGATTGCCAATCATTGATTCCATGTAAGCGCAAAGCCACTCAGACTCGTAATAAGTCAAAAGCCAAGCGCAGTAATATGAATCAACAGCATAGGCAAGGGCATGGGAAAGATTAAATCCGTAACCTGCAAAATACAGAATGTCGTCCCACAACTTTGAAGCAACAGATTCGCGAATACCATTCTTTACAGAGCCATCAACAAATCCTTGCTTCATTGCAAGCGCTTTCTTCTTTGACTCTTCAGGATTTCCACCAGTTCGCTTCAGGATGTTCTTACGAACCTTATCACACTCTGACTTTGGAAACCCTGCAACAATGTTGCAAAGAGACATTAATTGCTCTTGAAAGATGATACAGCCGTATGTAGGTTCAAGGACTTGCTTAATAAGCGGATGCTTGTAGTCAATTGCCTTTGGGTCTGCCTTTGATTCGAGATAAAGCTTATCTACTTTTGCGGCAAGAGGACCTGGACGAAACACGGAAGTCAGCGTTGCAATGTCGATAATGGAGCGTGGCTTTGCATTCTTGAAGAGACGCTGGGCACCTTGGCTTGTGAGCTGAAAGACACCAGGAGTTCTTGAAGTTGCTTCGTGATACACATTTTCATATGTCTTTTGATCATTAAAGTCAATAACATCTGTTGCCATGTTTTGATCAAACCAGAGCTTTACTTCTTTGAACGTCGGGTTTTTGATGCCATGATGATTTTGGAGAATCAACTCAATTGTGCGACGAATCATTCGCAGAGTTTCAAGACCGAGAAGGTCAAACTTTACCCAACCAAGCATTTCAAGATGCTTGTAGTTCATTCCCTCAACCCAAGGAGTTTGCTGTTCACCGCGAGCCATGATAAGCGGCATGCGATCTGCAATACGCTCAGAGATGATAACACCACCTGCATGACGACCAAGTGCTTTATTTTGACGGAATAAAACCTTGATAGACTCTGATACGTGAGGATATTTGTCAATGAAGCTCTTAAAACTTGGCGAATGCTCGTATGCGTCATCGTAAGTTAGAACAAACAGATTCTTGTCGTCGCCAGTCTTTTTGGTTGCCTGTAACACTTCTTTTTCAACAGTCTTAAGTGCAACGTTAACGTCTTCAAGCGGAATATCATACAATCGAGAGACATCTCGAATGAGTGTCTTCAGCTTAAACGTGTTATAGTTTGAAATTGGAATGACATTTTCGGTGCCAAACTTCTTTCGTAGGATCATCATCAACTTTTCGCGGTCTTCTACGTCAGTATCAATGTCTGGCAGGCCTTCACGATCAGGTGACAGGAATCGTTCAAAAAGCAAATCATACTTGATTGGATCAATTTCAGTGATACCAAGAACATAACAGACAAGAGAGCCGCAGCTGCTGCCGCGACCAACACCAACAAACATTTCTTCTTTTGCAGCCATGATAATCTCACGCATTGTGAGAAAATACGTGCTAAAATCTTTCTGCTCAATGACATCCAGCTCATAGCTTGCGCGCTCAACATAGACAGGATTCTTGTCAAAGCCTTTCTTTTTCATGCCGTCAGCCACAAACTCTTTAAGAGCTTGAACGCTTGTCTTTCCCTGCGGAATGACATAACTTGGAAGCTTCACAGAACGATCAGGTTGCACATCACCAATTTCGTTGTGCGCAATATCCCAAGTCCGTTCAATTGCGTCTTTAATAAGGCCTTCTTCGCCGTGGTAAAAGCTTTCAACATCACGAGATTTTAGAAACTCATCCCACACTTGGACAGAATTCTTTGGGTAAAGCTCACACTTAAGTTGATCTTTACTTTTTGGAATTGAATCAGCAGAAAGTTCTGTGTAATTAAGCCAGCCAAGCTTCTTGTAGATTTCGCGCTCTTTCCAGTGTTCAGGACGGGCGTAGTGAGAGTCGCAAGTAACAACAAGTTGGTCTGTCATTCCCTCGCGCTTTGCAAACTCCATGATTGCACGATTGACAATGTGCTGCGCAGAGAGCCGATTAAACTGCAGTTCTAGTAATACATTCTTGCGACCAACGGCCCATGCAAGCCCTTCAAAAGAATTTCCAACGCGCTTGATTACGCGCTCCATGATAGAGGCGTCATCAAGAAGCTTGCTATTGATAGAGTCAAATGAGTGCTCTTGAAGCTCACGAAAGACTTCAAAAGCCAAGCTTCCACCTACGCATGCAGTTGATATAATGAAGTTGTCATCTTCATTTGCTTCTTTGATCATTGCAAGATCAACACGAGGAAACTTATAGAATCCTTCTGAGTATCCCCTTGAAACAAGCCCGAAAAGCCTTTCAAGACCCCTGCTGTGTCGTGGGAGGACAACAAGGTGGTGTCGACGATTGATTGGATTAAAATGCTTTGTGGATTTTGTTTCATCCTCATTTTCAATCGTTAGAGCAGAACCCTCCGTGTCAACGCCGATTGTCTCATCATTTTCATCAGTAATCGCAATAATTGGAGTGACAATATTTTCGGGGCGCTCTTTGAGCTTTACGCGAGTTGTCTTCCTATTGCTCTTTAAGTCTTGCCACTCTTCATATTCACGTTTCCAAGACTTAAGGTCAGGATGAATATACATTTCGCAGCCAGGAATAAACTTAAAGTTTGCGCCAGCTTTCTTTAGCTTGTCTGCGTGCAGCTGCGCATGACCGAATCCGTTCATTTGACCGTGATCAGTCAGTGACCACCCGTCAAGACCGTTCTCTGCGCAAAAATCCATATGCTCTTGTGGATAACCCAAGCCGTCAAACGTGCTGAATCCGGAGTGAGAGTGGAGGCCAAAAAACTTTTTAGGAGGAGTAGTGATCATGATAACATAATAACATGACCAGCACAGGTTTGCATGCTTTGGTAAAAACCCGACTTTAGGCTAGAATGTTTCTTGTTAGCGGCCCATCACGATTTGAAGCTTACGATTGCGGAGTCTTCTTGACTCTGTAACTGCATCATTTTTTTCGCTTGTGTCAACGTCTTTTCTTTGGCCCTTGTCTTTGCTTTGGCCTTTGTCTTTGCTTTGTCCTTTTTCAATTTCTCTAGTTACAATATTTGCACCTGACTCTTTTGCAACTTTTATAATTTTTTCTTGGTCGCCAGAAGTAAGAGAAGAAACTGCGTCAGTTATATCTTTATGATGCTCTTTTGCTTCCGGTAAATGCTCTGCAACAACTTTCATAATTGCCGATGCACCAGTGTTA
>Ga0181357_1000653_pt1 | contig 13314 bp, 15 predicted proteins | sample Fa13VDMM110DN_FD_130094 | JGI IMG/M metagenome (GOLD analysis project Ga0181357, IMG submission 130094) | Freshwater viral communities from Lake Michigan, USA - Fa13.VD.MM110.D.N | ecosystem: Environmental > Aquatic > Freshwater > Lake | place: USA: Michigan | collected 2013-09-24 | reverse complement strand
CCTTTCCAGTAAAAGATAGCCATGCTAAAATCCTCCTGTTAAACCAGTAATTTTCCATCCTCCATTAACATTTTGAAATGTCAAAATCCATATTTTTGCCGCAGTAATAATTTTACCAGTTGTAACCATATCAATCAAAGAATCAGTAGGTGTTGCCAACCCACACTTTAGCGTATAATCTGTGGTAGCATGACCTTTAATCCAAAGAGTTAATTTATTCCCATCCGATCCACCTGTTATACTAGCAATTGTAGCATTTCCACTCATTGTTCCACTCTGAAGACCACCCGTAGCAAATGCCAATGCTATACCAGTAGTATTAAAAGTAATATTGTTTGGAGTAATAGTCTGAAGAGCTTCATTGATCTGTGAAGCCGTCATCAAACTTTCAGTAATTGATCTTAATTTATTAGCATTGTTAAGCATATTATAATTAGTTAATTAATAAATTAATTAATAACTTGCATCTAAATAAACATAACCGGAAGCATTTAAAACATTCTGAATATTTGCTCTAATCCCATTAGAAATTGGGGTATTAAAAGTTGCTATACCTCTCACGCTTGATCCGGTTAAAGCTAATGAATCTACAATATAACCAACATTCCCTTGTGGATCACGGGCTTCCAAAATAAAAGTGGCACTAGAATTTGCACTATTTCCACTAATTAAATAGTAAACTGTATTTTCTAAAGTTTTATCTACATCAAAAAATTCGCCGCTAGCGGCAATGGCACCAGTAATTAAAGTATAAGAAGCTGTTTGAATATTTGCGGGCATATAATAAAAGTTAAAGTCTGTATAATTTACACTTTTTAAAGAAAATTACTAATTTTATTTTTAAATTCTTTAATTAATTGGTCAATTAAATTATCTCGATTTTCGCGTGGTAATACATAAACTGATGTTGCATGTTGATCTAAATCAATTTTATTCATATTTTTGATTTGATTAGTATATTCTGCTAGAGAAATATTATTTTTATGATATTTTTTTTTCGCGCAGTCGATTTCTTGCTCGTTCCATATTTTACCATTAGCAACGGACATTTCATTAAAATTTTTATGTTTACGTCCCATAAAATAAATAAATTAAGAATTAAAAATTAAGAATTAACTAAAGAAATTAATTTTTTGTTTAACTCCGGCGAGATTTGCTGAATGCTTTCAATTTTATTCTTACCTTTCATTAAATACATTTTAAATAATCTAATTAATTGCTCAATTATAATTTCTCGCGGAACTTCCGGGCTAATATTGTATTCAAAAGCATGTTTTTCTAAATCAATAGTTGTCATTTTTTTGAGTTTATCTTCGTAGTCTTCTAAATTATCAAGTTTGTAATTCTTCACTGAAAGTCCCCATAAACTATCTATTGAAGAAATCCCTCTGTTTGTGATGTTAGGTGTGATAGTTAAATTGGTAAATTTGGCTTCCCCGGATTCTTTGTTTTGTTTAATTTTTCGTTTCATTTTTTTATTGTTTGTTACTGACTATTGTTACCTACCTTTACACTTTTTTTATTTAATTTTCTAATATATTTTAATTAAAATAAATAATATGTCTTTTTACTGTCAGTAAAACTGCTTTTACTAATATTTTTTTTATCAAAAGAGTTTTAAATTTGTCCATTTCTATTTAAAAAAAGACAATAAAAAGCCCATTATTTTTAGTAATGGGCTTTTTTGGTTATGAATATTAGTTTGTATTATACAATCAAACCTACGATGAAACGGTTATCCGTAATCGTATATGCTATTTCACGTTTGAAATACCAGCCGAGTTTTTCCATTCTCGTCGCGTAGAATTGGTTATCTACTTTAACGCTTACCGTGCTAGTACCATCAGACTGACCTTTAACTGGGCTAATACAGTTGTCTTGGCTCAAGTCCATACCTATTACTAGATCATCCGTAGCAGAAGTAAAGGACGGCGTATTCGTAGTAACGGCTTTGAAAATGACGTTTAATTTGCGACCATCACCAAGCTCACGTAGTTCATGAAGAGTAATTCCTTGGAATACAGATAAGCCAGCGCCATTGAAGATACCTTCACGAACCGCATCGGGAAGAGCAAGAGCAGTGGACGTAGTAGCAGCAGAGGGAACTACAATCGTGTTAACAGGATTGTAAGCTAAGGCTCGTAAATCGGCCATACGTTCCGGTGAAAGATATATATCTGTTAAACCGTAATCCCCAGCGATAGAACCACCAGCGAAAGACTGATAAAGCCGAGTAACTAGAGTACGAAGACGATTGAAGTCGTCGGGCTGTAAACGATTTGCGGTAGTAGAAGTAATAACGTGATTCTTACCTTGAGTGTTAGTGCCCGCAGCAAGAGCGGTTAGAATTGCAGTCCAACCAAGACGTTCCTGTTTAGCAACAAATTCCTGAACAACGCGATTCATAGCTTTCGCCATTAGATCGAGTCGAGCATTCTCAACGTAACTTTTATCTAAATAAAGAGCAGAGTCTAAATTAGAATAAGTAAACGGATACTCGCTAAGACCTTCGACGGTCTGACTGGCTAGACCGCCAGCTCTATTTGTTGACCAAACATGGAAGTCACCCTCATGGTAATCGGCATAAGGATCAATCGGAATAGTCTGAGGAGCACCGGCAGCAATAACTTCCGTGCGGAAAATATCACTAACCGTAGCTTTCTGGTCGATTAACCGTTGAACGATAGGGCGAAGAAACGTGGCAAATGAAACCTGTGATTGATACGCTATCGACATATCTTCACTAGCCATAAGTTTAAATAACTCAGAGCGTTCAGGGGTTGAGGCAATTGTAAATTTTTTCTTTCTCATATATTTATTTTTTTTTCTAAGTTATTTTTGGTTTTTTAAATAATTTTTATTTTAATCTTATTACCGATTAGAATTCGGGGTTAAATTTCACAAGTACACCGCCGAAAAGGCCGGTAGAAGTCATAAAGGTTCCAATACGAGTTCTTACTTCATTAGCGTTAGCAGGATTACCACAGGCAATCGTGCCCGGAGTACTATTGGAGAGATACGCGCCTGAACCCGGAGCCGGAGCACCAGAGGTAGTATCAATACCGCTAACTTCAAACCATCCACGAGTTACAAAGGGGACAGCGCGACCGGAAACAACCACCTGCTTTTCAGCAAGTTTGGCGGGATCAACGAAACGAGCATCAACACTCCAAGGATCAGTAATCGTAGTAACTACATCATTTAGAAGTATTCCAGCGATTTTCTTAGAATAAGCAGAGGCCGTCTGAACTTTCCAGTTAACAACATAATCAGCAGAAAACGCATAACCCGGAGTATTGGCGAAAGAAACTCCAAATCCATTTTGGTTATCAGGATCGGCGGACACATATTCAAGAACGGTTCCCTTAGTGAGTTCACCTTCCATAGCTGAATATAAATTAATTACATCATGTTCTTCGTAATTTCTATACTTGAGGAGATTCATTTGATTAGCCATATTATTATTTTTTCTGTATTAGGTTGATTCTAAAATTTATTTATTTTATATTTTTTTGTTTATTTTTATTACTTGGTAACTACATCATTTACTTCAGCTAGACCAGCGAAAGCTTGCGCCCAAATGTCTTGAGTTGTTTTCTTAACTAAGATTTTGTTCTCAATCTGTTTAGTTTCAGCTTTTAAAGATTTAATTTCATCAATTAAAGAGGCGCAAGATTCTTTCTTAGCTTTGCTATCTTTTTCTTTTTCTTTATCGAGTTCTTCTTTAACTTTATCGTAATCTTTAGCTTTGTCGTGTATTTTATCGTGGTCCTTTTTCTCTTGTATTTTTTCCTTAATAAAATCAGGCATTTCTTTATCGTGTTCTTTAGCCACTAAAAATGGGGAATGATCTTCGAGCCAGGAAGCAAAGGTTTCTTCGTTTAGTCCGCGAATTTGTTTAGCAATCGATTTTGCCTGCATGGGGTCCATCATATATGTGTCTTTAAGTTCAGACATGCGAGCATTAAAATCATTTTGAACTTTTTCTTTCATCCGGGCCTCTTCCATTGTATACATTTCAGCTTTTACTTTTTCAAGTTCAGCCATTATGGATTCATTTTTAGATTTCATGTCAGCAATTTGTTTATTGGCTAAATCAGTTTCGGCAATTTTCATGTCACGCTCAACGGCAAATCTAGTAGACTGATCATTCATCTCTTTAGCGAGATCATAAAGGTCCATATTGGCAATAGATTCTAATGTGTCTTTAGTAATGTCTTGTAGTTTTAGTTTCATCGGTTTTTTATAGTTTTTATTTATGTTAGATAAATTTGTATCTCTATTTACACATTTTTTATTTTCAATTTCAATATTTTTTATATTTTCTTTATTTTTTGCTAAAATCTCTTGTTTACTTCTTAAATTATTACAAGAACATTTACAAGAACTATTACAAGAACATTTATCGGTAATCATTATTTGGTTGTCATTTTCTTCTTGGTCATTATATTCGTCTTCTTCATTAACCTCTTCGGTAATTAAAGCTAATAAAGGATTTTCTTTTAAAATATCTAATTTTTCTGAAAAAGTTTTCCCATCCCAATGTTCTTGTTCTGATTGTTCTTCTTTTGATGAATACATAATATAATCATAAATTGTAGACATATAATCACTAATAAGTGCTAATTTGTTTTGAACCCAAGGCTCAAGTATTGTAACTTTCTCTTCGTAAACAGAAATAAACTCAAGAAGTTTTTCTGCTTTATCTGCTATTGCTGATAATTGGCCCTTGTTCATTTCACGAGCTTCCATATCTTTATTATTCATAGTTTCCATATCTTTATTATTCATAGTTTTAACTTGATTTAAAATTGAGTATTCTGGCATTTCATCGGCTTGGCTAAGCGATGCATCTATTTTTAGTAATTCGTTTTGATCAAATTCTGTTTCCCCGTCCCATTCGTGATTTTCGTTTTCGTAATCTGAAGCTTGAGCCTTTTTAAGAGCCTCTTGAGAAGGGCGACCGGGGGAACCGGGTTTTACTGGACGATAATTTTTACCCATTCTTTTTTTCTTTTGCTGGATATTATACCAAAGTCCTTTGTTTTTAGCTTGTATATCTTCTTGTAAATTCACTTCTTCTGCTTCTCCGCTAATTATTTCGCTAACCGGAGTTACGCTCCACATTTTGCAACTCCAATAATTGGCTTTGTATTTGGGACCGGGATTCTCACAACCATGTCTCGCCCTGTAAGATTTTCGTCTTTCTAAATTATCCCTTTTGATGGACATATTAGGATCACCAAATTTAACTATCACTATATTACCATTTTCATTTTTAACATAAACACCAAATTTCTTCTTAGAACCAGAAGGTAATCTAAAAGGTTTTCCGAGCGATTTCTTTTCGGCTTCTGAATAGTCTATATCAAATAAATCAATATTGAATTGTGAATCTAAATCTATATCTGCTTCAATAAAATCAATACGAACAAGATCAAAATCTAAATCATCAAAATCACGGAAACAATCTTGCTGTTTTTGCTCGTAATAAATCTCCTCGCCTTTCGCTACGTCTTGATCTGCTGCTCTATAAGATTCTTTAACCTGACCACCACGCATCATCTTCAAGAACATATTAACCCTAGCCATTGCCCAACTGTTTCTTGACTGGCCGGGACGATGAGAAACGGAAAAAGCTCCAAGACCGCGACGATAAACTTTCTTGAGTTGAGAAAGGGTAACTTTCTTACCTTGCTTTTCATTGTGTTCTTTGACTTTGTTTTGAAGAGATTTAACAATTTTTTCCGAGAAGGAAATTTTACCTCCACCTTTCCCAGCGGAATCTTTGGGGTTTTTGTTAGAACCTTTGCGACGTTCGGATTTGGGCGCTGGTGTTTGCGCTCCGCTTTTTGGCCCGGGGCGCGATATAGCTGCAGATTCGATAAGTTCTCTAATTTTTTCTGAAAAATCCATTTCCATACTATTATTTACACTATTTAATCTTTACTCTCTTGATCAAGATCATCAAACCTGTCCATTAAAAAACTATGAACGTCCTTGATGCCATCTGTTGAGGTGGAAATCTCATTGTTAGCCCAGTCGTGACCATCAGATAAAATTGCATCAATTATTTTTTCATCCATAGAAAGTAAATGGTCTATGTCACTTTTAATAGTTTTTAAATTCCGAAAAAACATATAGTTTTTTAATTCTGAATCACCAGAAACTATTTCGCTAACTGGTTTAGCTGACCACATTTTGCAACTCCAATAATTGGCTTTGTATTTGGGACCGGGATTGTCGCAATTATGGCGAGCGCGAAAGCTTCTTTTACGAGCAGGGTTATCTCTTTTAATCTCCATATTAGGGTCACCAAAATTCACTTTAACAATATTACCTTTGTCATTCTTAACATAAACCGAGAATTTTTTTGGACCTTCGGGGGTTCTAAAAGGTTTGTTTAATGTTTTATTTTCTTTGGACAAAGAATCAGAATGTTGACCGTTTGAAGAGTTTATTTCTATAGTCCCCGTCGCAATTTGTTTTATTTCAACAGCATCGGCTACGATAACTCCTTTTACGTCCGCCGCTGGGGACTTAACAAAACCTACACCTAAAGGATACATATCTCCAACAATTTTTCTATAAACAGGGACTTTATCTTTAGTCATTCCAGAACCTTTATTAGCTTTTAGAAATTTGGAAAATTCAATAATTTGTTTTTCATCAGTAATTAATTCAGCATCTCTTAAATTTTTACTACCTAAAAGAATCTGATAATCGCTAAAAGCTAATTCCCATGACATACTAACAGAATTATATAAAATAGAAGTTTCGTCGGACGCGTTAGTTAACATATCCGCAAAGTCTTCATTTAATATTCTCCAGACAACCGACGCCAAACAAATATTAACCGGGTCTTTAGAATTTATAACATCTTTCTCGGTTAAAATTTCATTAGAACCAAAAGCACTAAACCCAGCATTTATAATAGAGCCAACAATTAAATTTCTTTTATGTTCAAGATCACAAAATTTATAAATAAAGTTTTTATAGATATTTAAAGCATCAATATTATCTATAGAATCGCCGTTTTTGTTGACTCTATTAATGACGGCAGCATTACAAGAACTAAACACAACGTCAGGATTACCATTAAAATCAATCCCGGCGGGGACGATTCTCTTTAACGAATCTAAAGAGGCTAAAGCTAAACCCTTGCTATCATCCTCTGGGTAAATAACTTTAGCGTAAGATAAAAATGGTTCTGTTTTGTATTTGAATTCTTTCATAGTTCTTATTTACACTTATTTGTTATCTTCGCTGAAATTTATTCCAAATTTTTTACCAGCAGACTTAATTTTTGACTTGATAGCAGAAATTTCAGCAGGCGAATAACCACTTTGATTTCTAGGCATATTAATGTAGCTCCAAGCCGCTCTAACACGCGATTCTGTATCTACGGGATATTTATAGTTGGCTGGATCAGCATATTTTTCTTTACTATCTGGATAGCCTTTTGGTGGAGATTTATGAGTTATAACATCTTTGCTTAAACTAATATTAATTTTATCCACTACTCCAACTTCGGAATAATTCTGATTTAATTTAATATCAAATCCATAAATATAAGCTAATTCTTGTAGTTGTTCTTGAAAATCACAATTCATATTATTTTAATTAAAATTTTAATATTATAATTAATTACACTAAAGTTAAATACTGGTCTTGTCTTTAATTTAATTTAACAAATTTTACCCTTTTCTTTAACTGTTAACGGACACGATAATTCCCAGTTATCTTTTTCAATTTCGTTTAGAAAAAATTGCGGACGGAACATACAGGTATGAAGAGGACCGGACACTCGTTCAAACCATGCTAATCTTTGTTCAAGGTAAGATTTTATCCAAATTTTTTCATCTCCGCCTGATCCCGGTTTTTTCTCGCTAAATTTTTGCATTAAAAACGGAGTCATTTGTCCGCTATGTAAATATGAATCAGCTATAACAGCAATAGATAAATTTTCTTTAAATCTGTTAATGTCCGCCCATTTTATTGCCGGACCAAGATATACTTCATTGAAAATTTCATCTTGCGCGTCTTTCATAGCTTGTTCCGTTCCGGCGGACACTAATCCTTTTATAAATTCAGTATCGCTAATCAAAATACCCTTACCAAACTTATCTAACCTTTTCTTAAACATATCGCTCAATATTCCACCTTTTTGAATATATCTAACAACTACTTTTTTAAGGTTGCCGCCATCGCAAGTAAAACCGCGTGACAAAGTTAATTGTTTGCGTCCCCCGTTCCCATCTTTATAAATATAGATTTTATTATATTCGGTTTCTGGACTACCCGAATCGTTTTCGCAAAGGTTCAAAAACCTACTAATAATATTAAACAAGTTTTTAGAAATCATGTTATTGTTTTAATAATTCTCGTAATCCATATCGTTTATTGGAGTAAATGGTCTTTGGATTGGAGAACCTTCTTCTCCTTCATGTTTTACGTGTTCCGTATATTCCTTCGTTATATTAATATTTTGATTCTCAGTGATTTCTTCTTTGCTGGTTAAAATCTCGGATAAAGCGGAAGTAGAAACGCTTGATGAATTATTATTACTTATAGTTACAAGTCCCGACGCTCCAAGCATTACTGAAATAATTAAACCTAAAACAACATAAAAATCATGATGAATAGTTACGAAACTAGTATAAGATTCTTTAGGTAAGAAAAATAACATCGTAGTAGCAAATAGAAATCCCAAAACTATAATTATTACTGCTATAATACATAAAGTAAATTTTGAGCTAGAAAAATGGTTTATTGCCCCCAAAGCCTCTTTAACTGCGGGGTTTTTTACACCCGTTGGCGCGGCCCCTTTTCTTGCCCACCATGTTAAATTATTTACTATATTTTTTATCGAGTTAAACATATTATTTTAAATATTATTTTGTAAACCCTTTGTTAATCCATTTTAATAAACTATTTCCTACGCTAGTAATTACACTAAATAAACTCGTAAAAATATTAATTAATAGTGGGATTGCAGCCGGGAAAAAGATACAAACCGCGATTACTCCCGCGATTCCCAAAATACTAAAAAATTCAAACCCCCATTTTAATCCCGAAAATAACCCCCCAAACCAATCCTTTTTTGAATTGGCGGCTTTCTGAATAATATTAGACTCTTCTTTTATTACCGTATCAACCCGCCCCGAAAATTTTTCATTTTCTTTTTTTTCTTTAATTATTTGATTTTTTAATTCCTTATTTTCTTCAAGTAATTTATTAAATTCTAATGAATTTTCTACTACAACAATTTTATTAGCAGCGATTTCAGGTAAAATAACTAGGTTTTCACCCAATGAGGTTTCGGGAGTTGAGAAATAACGCCCCGTAATATCTACAATTATATTTTTTACTGGATTTACTTTTGTTTCTTTTAATTCTTTTAATTCTCCAGATTTTAGCTGATTTTTGACTGGGGCTTTAATCGGTTTAACTTCAATTTTTTTATCTGGAGGCGGGACTAACCGAACTAATTCTACAGAATATCTAAACGCAATATCGTAACGTGATTTTTGAAATCCATCATGAATGGCATACACGGCCTGACTAACTGCCTCATTTTTTTTCTTGACTGTTGAATCGCAAGAAGTTAATAAACAACTAGTTAAAAGACCTAAATAAAAAATTAAAATAAATCTTTTCACATCTAAATAATTAATTAATTAATTACTCAACAATTTTAAAACCTAGTTTAGGTTTAGGCTCGGGTTCAGGCTCGGGTTCAGGCTCTATTTCTAAATTTGAAATATATTTTTTCATAATATTTTATGTATAAGTTCCATGATGTTTCACAAAAAATCTTGACCATCCATATTGGCTTGCACTTCCTACACCATTTATTCCGTAAACGCCTGTTATAGATCGTATCGTATAAGAATTGTAATAACCAGTATTAGCGTTGCCAGATGTTCCACTATGAATTACTCCATCGGGCCAGCTAACAGCTATTTTTGAAGTAGCACTGCCGGTAGGCCATTGCATAAAATTATTGCCCGTTGAATAGGTAATAATATCTAATTTTTCACCATCATATAATAATATACTAGACTTATTATAAGCTGGTGTTCCATCACTATTACCAGTTAAAAAAATAACTACCGTATCGGATAATCCGCCGTTAATATATGGGGAAGTCATTCCTTGGGCGGACATACCAGAAATCGGACCAATAAATGTTGCATTGTAATTCCATAACCCGTTCACTTCCCTCTCTTGATAATCCAATGACCACTCTTGAGAATCAACTCCGGTATATGCCACCCCATCTGTAGCAAACAATCGGCGCTTATCCCAATCCACGGATGTTAGACCAATCGTGTCTATTAGCTTCTTGTCGTATAATTGAAAATGAACTCCGCCGGGTCTTCCTCCAAGACCTCGATTGAATACACCTGCATCATACAACCTTCTATTTTGCGTGTCCAAACCGCTTGTATATGTCGAATTGTTATCATCGGCAATTGACATCACGGTTATGCCGTGTGGATAAATAGAACCAAAAAAAACGGTGTTGGTACCTCTCATACCAATAGAGGCTGTCATTCCAGTGATTAAATTTGGGTAACCAGTAGTTGCATTACCCGTTAAAGGTATAAATTTTGCATCAGCAGCCCGCTTACTAACAGCCGCCGTATTAACTATATTATCCCAATGTTTTTCATAATTGATTAAAAAATCACCCCCACTAATTGACCATCCTCCGTTTCCAGAAAGAACACCAGATTTTGACCAATTAAGTAATACTTCACTATTTTTAAGTAGTTGTGAGTTGCCCCAATCAACTGTCGTGTTATCATTGGTATCTTTAAGTTCTCTAAAGTGCCACTTAACACTCGTGGCTTCATTTTCATCGAGCAGTTCCCTATTTTGCCATTCTAGTGATAAATCATTTTGGTCATCAAAGAACTCACGTGAATTCCAATCAACTGAAGTAAGATTATCGAAATCTTTTAAGGTACGATTACTCCAATCAACTGACGGATTACCAGCAGTTGAATTAACACCATTAGAAGTATATAGTTTTTTATTACTCCAATCAACGGAAGGGGCATTAAAGGAGTCACTAATCAACCCTGACGCCATACTTATGCTCCCCGAGGTTCCCGTTATCAATCCGGCGAATGTTTTGTTTCCGCTAATTATTTGATTTCCCGTTGTCATTACCACACCAGAAGCAAAAGTAAGATACCCTGAAGGATTATTAATGTATAATGGATCGTTAACGGTTCCTATAAATGTAGCCAATTCTGTCTGGTCTAGCTGTTTTAATTTAATTAAATTCATATTTTTTTTACTTAATTTTAAACGCTATGTTTTACCAATAATTTTAAACTAAAATATCCAAATAAACCTACAAAATTTATAAAACTGTAATTTAAGAAATTTAAAGATAATATTGTCAATAAAATAGATAAAGGAACTGAAATACAAATTGAACAAGTAATTAACTTAATTAAAAATTTGTTTATATATACTCCACGTAAAAATTTTAAATATTGGGATTGTCCGCCGGATTTTATAATATTTTCGTATTCTTCAATTTTAGGTAATTTAATTTTTAATAATTTACTATATTCGTAAATAACATCTGTTTCAAATGAAAAGAATAATATTAAAGATAATAGTAAGGTGAAAAATAATAAAGTCATTGTATTTATATTATATAATATATTTACACTATTTAATAATACAATTTTCTATTAATAGTAATTATGCTATACTCCATAACAGCAAAGCTGCTGTAAATTCATCAACTTCATTTTGTTCTTGTAATTCGGTAGCTAACGATACATTCTCTACATTGGGCTCAGGTAATTCTTTTATATAGCTTTTAATACATTTTGCCCAATTTTCAGGTAATTCGTTGGTAATCAAATGAGTTCCAATAGTTTTAACTTTATCTACAATATCTTCTGAAAAACCATATTTTTTAGTATAAGCCTTGGTTAAGTCATTTGTTATGACGTTAGCAAGTAAAATATTGTTTTTAAATTTATTAACATCAATTTGATATTTTTCTGAAGCTTTGACCGTGATGGTTCGCGGAGCGGTGACTCCTTGTGGCCGCCCGTCTTTATTTGACATAGCTTTTTTATTAAATTTAACTGGTTTTTTAACACCGTCGGCTCCGTCGGGAACAGCATTCGGGTCCGCGCTTCCGCCGACCAAAGGATGAAACAGTCCATCTTTTCTTTGTTTTTTATAAATTTTTTGTCTCTCTTCAATATTATCATTTACGGGTAATAATCCACTTTCTACAGCCTCAAATGTATCCTCTGCGGTTAATAATCCTAACTGAGCTAATTGAGCGACAAACCTATCTGAGTTTGACCGGTCCTCCATATTGATTCTTTGAAATTTAGGCGTAGGAATTTCTTCATCCTTAAATCCTACAAGTTTGCCCACCCGTTTCATTTCATTAAGTAAAAATTCATTTAGAAAAGTTTTTTGAGCATAAACTAACATTTGGACGAAAAGTCTCAATTTAATAGTTATGTTTGCGAGTTTTTTCTCACCATAAAATACATTCATTAAACCATCCATAATATCTTGGTCTAACTGATCATATTTGATACTACCAATAACTTTATTAATATCTGGAATACAAAAATCTATTTTAGTTGTATAATCTGAAATAAGTGTCCGCCCGCCCTGCTTTGTTTTGAATATAGTTTTTAAGGCGCTATCAATTACGGGATTCATGCCGCCCTTTTCTGGCTCATTCCCGTGAGTAACTAACATAATTATAGATTCCACAGTTTTAGCTACTACGGCATCACATTTTTTAAATTCTAACTTTAAATTAATATCTTCCAATACTGGAAAACCCATCGGCATAGCAAAGGGTTGATAGTCTTGTTTTTGGTAAAATAAAGGATATAAATGATCAGGATTAAGTCTTTCGTGAGTCATAGAACCATATTCGTCATTAATTAAATCATGAAGACTTTCTTCTAAATCAATTTTAACTTCGCCTTTTTTAGTTAAGTTTTTTAATTTTTGTCTACTGCCTACATCCATTAATCTATAATAAATAGGGGTGTAATTTTTTAAATCTGAATTATTCTGGATAGATAGTCCAGCCGGGTCTAATACTATATATTTAACAGGAATATCAATAGTTTTAGCCGCTGTGGATTCTTTTTTATCTTTAATGTCCACAGATGTTTCCCCTGTCTCTCCGCCAGTTATAAATTTATCTACTCTATTTGATTTAATTCCGCCATCATATCTATATAAAAATACATTGGAAGATAAAAATAATTCTCTAAAATATTGTTCTGTCAAATTAAATAT
>Ga0181357_1000652_pt1 | contig 13324 bp, 16 predicted proteins | sample Fa13VDMM110DN_FD_130094 | JGI IMG/M metagenome (GOLD analysis project Ga0181357, IMG submission 130094) | Freshwater viral communities from Lake Michigan, USA - Fa13.VD.MM110.D.N | ecosystem: Environmental > Aquatic > Freshwater > Lake | place: USA: Michigan | collected 2013-09-24 | reverse complement strand
CCTGCCGTTGGGGCAGCAGATGCCGTTGTGCTGTAATAAAGTGAAATTGGCGTGTAGGTTGCTTGTGCCATAATTTATTCCTTAAAAAGTCCCGCCAGTAATGTAATTCCATGCTGGCACAGACGCTCCTGCAATCAATACCTGCCCTTGTATGCCATTAGCAATATTTGCTACTGCAACCGTACCGCCAACAGTTTTTAGACTACCAGTAGTATCATACGCACCATCTGTTGTCCAAGTATCCCCAACTTGCAACGTAACTTTAGCAATTGTTCTTAACGTACTACTATTATTATAACTAATAGTTAGCGTAACAGCTGCAGTATCTCTGTTTTCTATAGTAATGGTCTTGACAGTCCTACGAGTAGAAGCAGCAGGAGCAGCAACTAAAGTAACTGATGTCGTACCATTTAAAGAGCCATCATTAGCGCCTTCTGTGAAGGTCGTGCCATTATTATCTGCGTAAGCAGACGTAAAATCAGGGTTGGTTGTAGCCGCAGCCCCTGACATGGCTACTACAATTGATTTTGTGGTTGCGTCAAGGATTAACATATTTTTTCCTAAGAAATAAACCAAGCGAACGCATTAGCTTGAGATGATGAGCCGCCACCTGATGCCTGCCATGCTGCTGTGGTTCCATTAGATGTTAAAACATACCCATTAGAACCAATCCCAAGCCTTGTGGCGCTATTTGTTCCATTCCCTATTATAAGGTCGCCAGTAGTAGTAATGGGAGACAAAGCGTTGAACGCGGTCGCCGCTGTAGTCTGGCCTGTACCGCCTTGCGCTATTGTTACAGCCGTACCTACATCAAGCATCCTGACCCACGAACTGCTATGAGCAAAGTACATTGCCCCGTCGGCATGACTATGAGCCAAAGCTCCGTGATAAGTAGCTGCAGACGGAAAGGCCGCTTGGTTGGCATAATAAAACGGAATAACCGACCCAACTTGTGGAGCAGTAATTGCACCAGTGTCAGAGACTGTGACCAAACTATTTTGTACAAGTTTTCCAGTTACACCGTCAAATCTTGTAATTGCATTGTCGGTGGCTGAGGCTGGGCCAACTACATCGCCAGAACCTGATGAATTAATTGTTTGGTTAGGCCAAGTTCCTGAAACAGTAACATTAGTGCCAGCAACAATTGAAGGGGTGGATGTTCCCGTTCCGCCACTGGCAACGGCTAAAGTACCTGCTATTGTGATAGTTCCTGATGTAGTGATAGGCCCACCAGATGTCGTTAATCCAGTTGTGCCACCAGATACTGCAACGCTAGTAACTGTTCCTCCACCGCTAGAACCGTTTGCCGCCGATGTAAGTCGCCCTTGAGCATCCACAGTAATGTTTGCCGCGGTGTATGAGCCTGCAACCACTGCCGTATTAGCAAGAGAGATAGTACCTGTGGAGGTGATTGGGCCACCCGTAAGACCAATCCCTGTAGCCACGGAGGTAACGCCAGAGCCACCCGTACTAAGAGTTGTCCAAGCGCCGTTGATGTAGCCTTCAAGCAAGCCAATGGTTGTGTTGTAGCGAATAGTTCCATTGGTGGTTGCGCCCCTTTGCCCAGTGGTTCCTGCGGGGATAACAACGCCTCCCGTACCGGGGATTGTTGGGTCGCTAGTAATTGAAATAGTAGGCGTGGTAGTGCTATTAACAACCGTTATTTGGTTTGCAGTGCCTATTACACTAGTAACAGACCCTGCGCCCGTGCCAAAAACTGTCCAAGCACTGTTTTGATAAAACTCAAAATTAACATTGTCTGTGTTGTAGCGAATCGTACCATTTGTAGGTAATGCAGCTCGAGCTGCAGTATTACCGGAAGGGACAACCGCACCAGCTGTACCCGGCAAAACAGGATTACTAGTTATAGCAATAGTTGGATTGCCTGAAGTACCCGCGCCATCAGTTACAGTGATTTGGTTACCTGTGCCTGCCAATTGGCGTATAGTTGCGCCTGTACCCAGCATAGTTAACTGCCCGTAACCACTTAAACCTGCAATAGCTGCGGGAACCCCTGTTAAGGCAATCGTAGGATCACCAGAGACACCACTGCCATTTGTAATGGTTATACCTTGGCCACTGACTTGAAGTGTCCTGGGTGTTAACGTAGTGCTTCCGGTTTTTGCCATAATGCCTGTACTGGCATTAATCAGGCTTAAGAGTGCACCAGTAGTGCCAATTTGAAACAATCCTTGCGCGCCACCGTCAGAAATAGTTAAACCTGAGGCCACGCCTACATAACGACTATTTGCAAGAGTAGATTCTAAATTAACTGTAAGGAAAGTCTGAGTTTGCGCAGGGCTGGCAGCTATGGCGCCTGCTGTAGTTTGTACAGTGACGCCATTTTGAACAATGGGGACAGCTTCAGTACCAGTAATGGCACTAGCTGAAGGTAGTTGAGTAATCTGTATGTTTGCCATATTAAGGACTTAAATTATCCAAGTTTCCATTATTTTCCGGATTATCTTGATTATCTTCAGGCGAGATTTGATTATTCTCGTATGGACCAGTAATCAATGCATCCGGATCTGTACTCACATCGGCATCAGGCCGTGGAAAACGAATCGAAATCTTCTCAGGTTGCCTTGCCGGTAACCTATATGGGTCAAACTGATCTTTACAACCTTGATTACATACTCTTAACCCTGGAAAATTAGGATCTTGAGATAAATCAATATACGCCCTTTTCATACGACAACGATCGCATATCGCTATGCTAATTATACTATTGCCAATAGTATCTAGTGTACGCGGCATTAGCTTGTATAAGGAGCTATATTAGGCGCAAGATAAATAGGCGACTTATCTCTCTCTTCTTGATCTGCTTGATTCCAATATTTATCAGCTTGCTGCTCAAGATATGCAATTCTACCTGTATCAACCCCGGGTAATTCCATAGACATTTGATGGGCAAGCATGTTCTGAATTGCTAAATACCACCTTTGTGGAATTTCTACTTCACCACTTAATGCACCAACATCTTGTATTTGCCGATGGCACCACGCAACAATTTGCTTAAATGGGTTACCCGGGACAGGCCATGTATACATTGAAGGTTGCGGAATAGTTCTATCAAACCAAAACAATAAAGGCTGGTCTGATGTGAAATTCTTATTAGGCAAATTTGTGTAATCGTCACGATTTAAACGCGCCATAGGTATTTCTGTAGGCGCTGTGCCCCATACCAATTCACGAACAGCTAAAGTACCACCACCATTTTCCTTAATTCTCCACAAAGGCGTACTTTGCGAAGGCTCAAGATCATAGTAGTTCCATTTACCATCAACCCAAGTGGTTGCTCCGGGTGAGTATACAGTGGTCCAAGTAATATTATCGGTACTACATTGGATAGCTATATTAAAAGACGCAGAAGTACCTGCCAAAATACCTACTGTCGCAATGTAAATGTCATTTCCTGAGCCATTATTAATGCCAAGATAGCCGTTTGGCGCGCTTTGTTGGCAAATTGTGTCTGTATTACCATCATAGGCGTTTGCAACATTGCCTGAAGAACCAAACATGCCTGTAGTAACGCGAGTAACTGATCGATAATTGGCGTTTAGAACATCAACAGTGCCTAATGGCATGTCATAGATATATTGCTCTTGGTAAAGGCCTTGCACAACTTTATTAATGCACCAATATTGAATGCCACGATTGGCCATATTGGAAAGAACATAATATAAACTGGTCTTTGAAGCTAAAACTTGCTCATTGGTAAGCTCTTCTGCCAATTTACCAGCACGACGAGCCCCATGGTCAATCAGTTGTTGAACCGAAATAACTGTAGTACCGACGGTTCCACTTGTTGACATGAATTACCACCTTCCTGTCTTTTTTGTAGTTGTCAAAGAACCGCCATCAGCGCAATGCCAACGCTTAAGAGACGCAGCTTTTCGAGTAGGCTGACCCTTGTCATCTTTCATAGGCCCCGGCATACCACTCATACGTGCACAAAAAGAATCGTGTCTTGGACCCTTTGCTTGTGGCGCCTTAAGGTTACTACCGGTTGCACTATTAAATTTATCTCGACCTTTTTGAGTAAGGCCGGCGCCTTGGCTTGTAGGCAACTTTTCCCCACGACTAACAGATAGTCTAGGGTCGCCACCTTTTGCCATTTTTGCTGTCTTGGCTGCAGCTTTAAAATCAGCCGCAGTAGGCGCGCCTTTAGCACCAACTTTGCGCATCTTTTCACCAGAGCCGCGCTCAATTCTTTCACGCTTGGCATGAATATTCTCATACAAACCGCCGCCAGCTTTCATTTTCTTTTCGGAAAATAATTTATCCACCATAGCCACCCTTTGAGGTTTTGTGGTTACGTTCTCAATAATTTCTGCACGTTCTGATTTGTTTTTTCCTGCCTCATAAAACCCAGCCTTTTTTAAAGACTTAGTTACTCCACCATCTTTAAATTTCTTACCCTCATCAGCTTTGGCAAACTCTTTGCCAACTTTTTGAGGCACACCGCCATACCCACCTTTAGTGTGAGCTGCAGCTTGCATTAAGCGATGTTGAGCTGGTGATTTGCTTGGCATGATTAAGCCATAGGGTTGACGTAGTGTTTTTGCATCTCAAGAATTATTGTGTATGTGTCGCCTGCAGACCCATCTAAAGTAGTGAAAGTAATCACGCCATCTTTACCAGTGCCAGCGTTATTCCATAACCCACCAAAATCTGAATAATCTTGCGTATAATTTGTATTTTGCGGAATAGTTCCAATAACTACAGGCGTAGTTGCCTTCCAGTTCATTTGAACTTCTAAGCCATGCGTCATAGCCGTACATTTTAAAATAGTCACAGCATCACAAGCGCCACCTGCAACAGAAGATGAAAGTGCTGAAGGCGTTACTTTTGCAACAGCAGACTCATTTTCAGTCGTACTCATAGTTGCGTAAAACTTCATAATGGCAACTCTTTCGCCATCAAACAATGTTTGGGATGTAGCAGTAATAGTCATGTCAATTCCCTAATCAAAAGCAGGGGCCGAAGCCCCTACTCTATTTAGCAAGAGCCGCCGTACTTTTTCTTCATTACGGTATGCCCAAGAGAGTCACATTTCATTTCAACGTGACCACCTTCTTTGTACTTAGAAGGTGTAATCGTGCCACCAGTTTTATAGCCACCCATCATCATGCCGCCGCCCATCATGGCTTTACCACCTTTTTTCATCATACCGCCGTCTTTGTAACCACCTTGCATGTTAGCTACACCACCAGTAGCCTTGTGCATTCCACCATGCTTAAGCTTCAATGTAGTACCTTTGTCACCCTTATGCTCTTGCATATCATGTTGCTTAAAGGCTTTTTTCATCATGGCCTTGTCTTGCATCATATCTGCTTTGCCGCCTTCTTTCATAGCAGCTGCTGCCATTAAAGGCGGGGCTACATTAGGACGTGCTGCACGAGGCATACCCATTGCACCAGTACGTTGGATCGCAGCAGGCATACCTTTTTTCATACGAGGCTCAACTGAAGGCTCAGTAGTCATTTCTTTACGTTCACGCTTAAACTTAGCCATGCTATACTCCTTAAGCTTGCGTGACGCCAAGAGCGCCAACACGGGTTGCATTTGGGCCTGCCGCAATTGCTGGTAGGGCTATTCCCATCACAAGACGTTTGATGCCATCTGCCGCCGAGGAGGGCAAATAAGTACCACGCACATCACCTGTGGTTGTGGTGGCCGTCAATGTAGCGGCAACAGTCATGGTGCCAGCATCTTCAGCCAAAGTATTGTCCCAGCCCGCACGGGTGACGTAGCCCCTATCAGTGATACGCAATGGCGCACCCAAGATGTCGGTTGTACCTACCGCAACAGTTACCACGCTTGCTCCAGAAGAGACAACACTAGAGATTTGAAAAAAGGCTTTTTTACCGCTGACAGTTGTTGACGCTACTGTGCCTGTTGCAATGACCTCGCTCATGGCTTGACCGTAATAGTCAAAACCTGAAACAGTAATGTTCACAGTAGTTGGACTACCAGCGCCTGTGGTTGTAGAAACAGCACGAGGGCAGTCAAGTTGCAAGACTGTTGCACCACTTGTAGTCGTAACGGATGTAACACCAGCACCTGCGGCAAGCGTGAGCGTGGTAGCAGTTGTAATAACAGCGGCAACAATGTTAGTTGTTAGTTTTGCTTGCGGTACAGCGTCCCAAACATAAAGACGACCTAGTGGGCCTACACCTACGCTCATTGGGGATGGGTTTTGCAACAAAGCATTGCCTGAACCAATAATTGTGGCGCTTGCTACAGTTTGTGATGCGCTTACGGTGTAAGTACCTACTCCACCTGTACCTGTACCAAAAGCTGTAATATAAGTACCATTGGTGAGTGATGTTGAGCTGTCAATGAACATACCTACAATAATTGGGTCACCAGAAAGCATTGCGGTGACAGTTAATGTAGTAGTAGCAATTGAGCCAGTAAAGGTTGAAACTGCAGGGTAGGCGTCCATACCTTGTACGGTAATGGCGGAACCTAGAAATAGGTCATCTGAAAATTGGGGCATCGTCTGCTCCTTGAAAAGTTTGACGAATAGTGAATAAAGGGGCTGAGTTTTATCCCAGCCCCTAGTACTTTACACGCCGGGCGTGCCGTATAACGCGCGAGGATCTGTCCAGCCAAGATCGTAACGCTCAGTGCTCTTATAGCGCATTGAGTCAGTTTCGAAATCGCCTTCCATGGTTTTTTCCAAACCACGACGCATCATAAGTTTCAAGCCTTCTGGTGCGTCTGTTTCTACCCACCATGCAGTTGCTGAAGTCAAACGAGAAAGAACAGCTGCGCCTTCTGGCAACAAACCAATTGATTTAACTGGGTTGATGTCGTTATTTGCAGTGCCTGCACGTAAAACAGACTTCAGCAATACTTCAGCTTGAAACACATTGCCCGGTGCAATAACCAGTTTGGTTGGTTGCAAACGGATTTTCTTACCGTTGTTGTCAACTGCTTGACGAACTTGGATAAGCATCTGCTCTAGTGAAGTTTGCGACAAGTTAGCGGCAGTCGATAGCAGATTGCTAAAGTTACCATTAACGATTGGGTGAGTAGTAGCATTCAACTGAACGCCGTCACCGCCTGGGTAGGCACTATTGAAAGCACGATTCAGCACGTTGGCTGCAAGTGTTTCTTTAGTTTCAACCAAGGATTGCGCCAAGTGCTTGGCATATACAGAACCAATACGGATGTGGTCACCATCTTCAACCAGCACTTTGGTCAGAGCGAAGGCTAAGCCATACACTTTGTACACATAGCGTTTGAGGAAGAGGACACCGCCTTGTTGATACGACACTGGAGTACCGTCAGGCAACTCAGGTGCTGCACCAAAACCGTACAGGACTGGCTCTTCGTGGTAGTTACGTGGAATACCTTGTTGCTCACGGAAAACCTCGGACCATTCATCGGTACGCTGGTCATAAACTCCGTCAAATGCTTCGTTGAGAATTGGCTCAACAATCGATCGGAAGTCAGTACTTCTCATTGGGGCTGCCATAGTTTATGCCCTCCCTTAGATAGCGTTAAGAGTAGCGACCAACTGATGGTTAGCAACTTGTACACGAACAATCGTGTATGCATCACCCCAAGCGTTGTCAGCGTACGGTGCTAAGTCTACAATACGCATTTGGCCAAAAGTCGCAGTACCTGTCAATGTAGCCGACATAGTGCACTGTGACAGACCAGTTGTAGTAGAACCAGCAGTTAGGTTAGAAAAATTAGCGTTATCGCCAATCGAGGTTTGGGCTACAGAGCCATCAGCTTGGATTTCATATACGATCAAAGGATCGTTATAAAAATAAGCTATGCAGCTACCAGCTTGGTAAGCTGTATTTGCAGGCCAGTAGTTTGACACACGACGACGACCTGTAGTGTCAGTAAATTCTACGCCGGAAAATGCTCCAACGAAAGCTTCTGTAGAAGATACAGGGTTGATAACACCATTATTGTACTTGACCGGCTGACCTTTGAGAATATCTGTATTGTAAGCCGATGTAATGCCATTAGCCAACGCCTGAGCACGTTCCAATCCCGTAGGAAAGAACGCCGGACGAAGACCGAATGGTGCAGAAGTTGCGCTCATATAATGAGTCCTTTCACATTCGATATGCTAAATTACTCAAAAATTGGTACTTTAGCTGTGGCGTTAGATTCCATGCCTTCACCTTCTACTGATACAAGCGAACGACCCCCGCTATCGCGAGCTCCAAGCAATTGTTCTTGTTGCACCTTAATCTTGTCCTGCTCTTCGAGCGGGGCACGATGGTGTATTTCAAACATGATTTCTTGATAAAGATCCATAGGCATCTTATACAAGATCATTTCGTTACAAGAAACAAAACCTGCATGCTCACCAGCTTTCACTCTTAGATGCTCAAAGCCCGGCAATTCTTCGGCTTTTACAGGCTCATAACCCATTCGCATCCGTTTGTGGATTGGGTCGTACTGATTTGTAGAAGACAACCAGCACAAATGGTAACCCGGAATTTCGGGTGGGGTCGGAAGTGCTTCTTGAAGCCACTCCGAGCGGAACATCTTACGACGCTCCTCGGAAAATACAAAGTTGGTTTCGGGTGCATCGCGCTTACGATCATCGGCAGCACGACTTTCACGTCCTACACCAGCGTTTTTCTTTATTCTGTCATCCATCATTAGCCCCTATTCGGTTTGTTTTGACGATCCCAATCCGCAAATTTACGAATCATCTTATTACGTCGTTCTGTATTATCCCACATGCCTGCTTCCTTAATGGCTGCGACACGATCAGGTGTTAAGCGAAACTCATTAGGTCGTACTCCGCCTGATGATTCTCGCCCCGAACTAGTAACCACAGATCTAGGCCTCTGATTTCTGTTACGCTCATTATATCCTGTGTTAGAACGATGTGGTAAATATTTTTGTAAACGTTCGTCAAGCTCTTCCCAATAATCTTCTTGAGTTGGGTCAAACCCTTCTTCAGTCAATGTGCGGTCAATTTTTTGAGCAATCTCTGAATCAAGATCTTTGCCTTGCGGATCATACCAATTATTACGCCCCATCCAATCAGCAGCCATTCTCTGAACCATAGGGTCAGGAAGTTGTATATTTTGCTTAGGTTGTTGCGACATTTGGCGAGTGGCAGTCTCCTTAATATTACTTAAAGACTCCATCTTACGTTGAGCATCATATAGCATCTCTTGGGCTTGCACCAAAGATTCACCATCTTGTGCAGACACAGCTTCTTTCATCTTCATTTTGGCGTACTCAACTTGTACACCAGCATCGTCGATGGCTTTATCTACACGTGCTAATTCTGCGCCTGATGTTTTCTTTTCCAACACAGCAAGTCTATCCGCCAAGGCATTATTTTGCTTCTTTAGTGCAGAAATAAGATGGTTAGACTCACGTGCCTTTTCACGATGAAGTTGCTTTTTGAGCTTTCTTTCTTCTCGACGAGCTGCTCGAATAGCTTCACGTTCAGGATCATTATCAGATATACCATCCTTGGCTTCATAATCGCCAGAAGGACCATCGTCATCATCATCTGCGTTATTTTCAGAAGTTTGCGGTGATGGCTCACTATCAGGAAGCTGCACAACAGCAGATCCGTCAAGCTCCTCATCCACCTGTAGTTCCAATTTTTCAGTGGGAGTCATATAGTTTTACCTTTCTGCGCTTAAACAAACGCTTTAATTGCGAGGGGGTCCCCAGTACAGGCGCCAATGAGCTCATGGTCATTGAAAAAAGTAAAGAGTGCTTTACCTTTTTGCTCGCCTTGCTCAAAGTCGATTTCCCAACGATCGCCGCCCCATTTTGGCACACGCACGTAATCCCCAACTCGTGCCCATGCTCCTTCTGGCCATGGTTCCATGGTGTCACGCTTCATAAATGCAAGCGGGCCTACGGCAATAACTTTGCCAATCATGGTGTTCCACTTCTCAGTTTCTTTTGTTTCTTCCACTAACATAATACCCGATGCGGTAACTTTGTCTTTAACGGCGCGAAGCTGCACCAAGACACGAGCACCATAAGGGCGCATAAGTGGATCTACTAACGGAAACGCTTCTGCAAGCGTTTGCTCAGCGATATCATTCGACATCTCGTTTTTCCTCTTCTAAAAGAGCATCAAGAATTGACAAAGCTTCTTCCAAGCCTTGGTAATGGCCCACCAAGCGCTGATAAGATTCAAAATTTACAGGCGTACCAGCTTTAAGTACCTGTGAAATCTGTTCTTGCTCAGCCTTGATGCGGCCAATAAAGTCTGAAATAGTCCTCATCAGCGACCGCGACCTGCTTTTCGCATAGGTAGTGCTATTGCGATTGTCAGACCGGGACCTTTAAGAGAGCCACCCTTTTTCAGAGAAGCGATCTTACCGGTTGGTTTAGGCAGAGGCTGCTTTTGTGAAGAATCCTCTATCAGTGTGCGAGTTTTGCTTTCTGGCATAACTGCGCCACCTGATTTATAGCCTTTAATTCCTTTGCCTTTGGCTTGTGTAAAACCACCGGCTTCGCCCATAGCTAGGCGTTTATGCATATTGATGTCATCAGACATTTGGTTCTCCTAATTGAGATTGTAGTTGCTGCTGCGCCGAAAGAGCAGTTCTTACTTGCTCATGCTGTAATAAAGCTGCGTCATGAGTCAACTCAGCTGTTTTAATACGTTCCTGAGTAAGGTTATCCTCAGTATTTAAGATTAAGTCTGTTTGCAACTTCTTTTCCTGTGCTTGCTGATCTAAAGCCATTTTCTGAGCTTTTAATTGCAGGTCGCCTTGGTCTTTTGTTGCACGACGCTGCGTCTCAGCCATAGAAGTTTGCATATAGGCTTGTGTTGCAGGGTCTGGAGGTGGTGTACCTCTCATTTGCTGCAGCATTTGTATTGATTTTTGAATAATTGTAGGTATTTGTTCAAATACACCTTGCGTATCCATCATTACATGCTGCGATGAAACGGCTAATAGCTTATCAGCATCGTGCGGTAACTCTTGTTCGCGCATAACATCAAATGGTCTACCTAAAGCTTCACTTGCGTAAGTATCAATTTGGTTGAGATACCATAAAGTGACATGCTGCTTTAGGTGCTCAAGTGCTGCTGGGACATAAGTAGGTGCAATTATGGGATTACTACCATACATTGGGTTTTGTAAGTAATCCAGCAACACCTGAATGTGTGATAAATGGTCCTGATGTGGGAAAGCGCCAACAGCTTTGCCTACAGTCATGGCCACGTTCTCCAAAGCTGGGTTCATATCCTTAACATTTTGCGGATCTGGCAATACCTCGTTAATATCTGGGATCTTAATCTGCCGTAGAATACGTTTTTCAACCGCTAGACGGTTATATAGGTCAGGATTTGCTTGTGAGCGTGCTGCAAGTGCTTGAATTTGCGCGTAGCGCTGAGTTTCTGAAAAGATATGCGGATCAGAGACAGGCACAATGTCAGAATTCTTTTCAAAATCCTCTTTTGTAACACCAATATCTTCAGCAATGTCATTTAAGCGTTGCTCATCAAGATACCAGCGGTTAAGACGTGCAATAACTTTAAGTACTTTCTTTTGTGACTCATGCAAACGTGCATGAATTGAAGAGAAAACAGCAGCCCCTTGCTCAATAAGGGCTTGTGTAGTACCTACCGGAGCTTGAGAATTGACATCAGCTATCTTCTCTTCACTAGTAGTAACCACGCCTTTAGCAGCATCGGTTAACCAGCCTAAAAGTGAGAATAGAACTGGGCTTGGCGGATTAAATGGTATAGGCATGGCGATCTTACGAACATCATCTACGCCCGGTGCGCCTTCAATCTCAGCAATTTGTGTAGGCTCAATGGTAGTACTTTGGCCAGAAATCTTAGCACCTTTGAGCTTCAACATGGTTGGTGCAGTATTGATGTGAGCGCTATCCAATAAAGCACGTAATGCGCCAGTCAATGCTGCCGATAAGCCACCAATGAGATGCGGAAAACCAATAGCATAAGCACCACGCCAAGGGATAAACTTAAACTCAATAATCCAATCCATTTTAGATAGAGTCTTATCGCCTAATTCCCAGTTACGATATAAGCCTACAACTTCACGAGAAATCTCATCAATGGTTAAGATATACGGCGCGCGTTCACCTTTGGAGTAGGTATCATCCTCAAGCTCAAGCCATGTATAGATATTAAAGACTCGGCGTACGCCATCAATATTCTCACCTTGAGAACTCTTACCTTCAATCTTTTTATTGGCCTTCTCAGCCTTAGACTCTTCAGGCTCCATACTTGCGCGATGGATTTGAATATCCAAATACAAACCTTGCGATACACGAAGCTCAAACTCTTCCTGCGTAATATCTTGCACCTCAGTAATACGAGCTGCGGTGTAAAAGTTACCAGCAGAAAATGGCAAATAGATATTGTCAATTGGCACAAACTCTACGCAAGGTCGTTTCTTTTGATCATCATACCAGATTTTGAAATACTGAGAGCCGCCTAATGGGATTTGAGTAAACATCTGCTCTTGCTCATCGCGGAACTCTTCAATTTGCTCAGTTAACTGCCAATTGAGAAATTCTTTTTTACGATCAGCACGCTTAGTTTTTTCTTCAGTAATCTCACCATAAAGCTTAGTTCTTACTGGACCATCCGGTGGAAAGAGTTCCTTAATAGCTCTTGCTGCAAAGTCTACGCAAGCCTCAGCCATTACTGGGTGTACTACCTTTGATGCGCCTTGGAAAGATGCTCCACCTGGTGCGTCATGCCCTAAGCCTGTACGCCGAATTCCATCCTCATATTGCTTATCACGCTCTGATCTGGCATCTTTATCTTTATCGATAAGATCCAAATACTTAATAGCAACATTACCCATGTCATAGGCAGGTAATATCTCAGCAAGATTCTCATAGAAATCAGGCTCATCGTCAGGGCCTTTAAGATCATCCATACGTACAATAACTGAGCCATCAGGTAGCTCTTCAATAGTATCTTCTTCCATATCGGCGTCAAAGATGTCATTAAACTTATGGTCATCATCATCTTTTTCATCTTCAACAGGCCCAACAAAACGACTATAGTCTTGTGGTATGGGCATTTCAGTAGCCATTAGGTTCTCCGAAGTTCAGCCCGCATGGCGGGAATTGTTTTTGTAATACGCACTGTGCCACCTTTGGCGAATCCAACGCCACGTTCACGTTCAAGATGCCGTATAAGTAAGCGGCTTAAGAACTCTCTCTGCTCAGGCGTTAAGTTACGCGTTTCAGGATTCATACTTGCCAGATTCGACTGCGTAATGCGATTAACCATCTCTGGAGTAAGCTCTGGGCCTCTATTACGCAAGTCACGCACAATTTGCGCAAATACATTTTGGGCCTGCGTTGATTG
>Ga0181357_1000649_pt1 | contig 13335 bp, 18 predicted proteins | sample Fa13VDMM110DN_FD_130094 | JGI IMG/M metagenome (GOLD analysis project Ga0181357, IMG submission 130094) | Freshwater viral communities from Lake Michigan, USA - Fa13.VD.MM110.D.N | ecosystem: Environmental > Aquatic > Freshwater > Lake | place: USA: Michigan | collected 2013-09-24 | reverse complement strand
TGGGGGTGAGTAAACGCTCATTCCTGCCCGGCACTGGCCAAGGCGCCTGGAGGGGGGCACCCCGCCGGCAGGATGGGTCCCCGGCGCCTACGGGGTCGCCGGCCGATAGATTTTGAAATTTCCGTGAAATTTTTTTGGTTTTCTTTGAAATTTAATTTCAATAACGGCCCGTAATTGACTTCCGCACCTGAACGGGGCATCCTGCACCCATGACGCACTGGATGGCGGACCACCGATGGCCGGACTGAATGCCCTCGCGACGAGGATGTCGAAAGATTACCTTGCCACCGCCAAACTTGACCTGCCCGCCGACATCCGCACCTTGACGGGCTTCAAGCCCCGCCCTTTGCAACAGGCGATCCTTGACCGCTCCAGGCGGTTCAACTCGATCGTCGTGCATCGAAGGTTCGGCAAGACGGTGCTGGCGGTCAACAAGATCGTCGAGCGGGCAATTAACTGCCCGTTCCCGCAGGGGCGTTACGCCTACGGCGGCCCGACCTACGACCAGGTCGAGGACATCGTCTGGACGTACCTCAAGGACTTCACCGCCCGCATCCCGGGGGTCAAGGTCGAGGAAAGCAAACTGGCCGTCACGGTCCCGACCCGCCGGGGCGACCGGGCGCGCATCAGGCTCTACGGCCTCGACAGTCCCAAGCAGCGCGTGCGAGGAATGTACCTCGACGGCATCGTGCTCGACGAGTGGGCGCAGATCCCCCCACACGTCTGGACCCAGCAGATCCGCCCGATGCTCTCGGACCGGGAGCGCTCGGGCTACGACGACGAGATGAACCCGAACCAGTGGGCGGACTTCATCTTCACGCCCTTTGGCCAGAACCACGCCTACCAGATGCACCGCAGGGCGACGGCGTGGGCGGCGGGCCAGAGCGTCGTGCTGGGCGCCAACGCCGCGGAAGGCAAGGAGGGTGAGACGGTCTCGCGCACCGACTGGAACGCGGAGTTGTGGCCGGCGAGCAGGACGGGCGTCTTGTCGGAGCGCGAGCTGGAGCTGGCCAAGCAGGACGCCGACGACGACAACGAATACCAGCAGGAGTTCGAGTGCTCGTTCGACGCCGCAATCAAGGGAGCGATCCTGGCCGCGAGGCTCTCGGAGCTCAAGGCGGCCGGCAGGATCAGGCACATCCCCTACAATCCCCTGCTTCCGGTCCATACGGGTTGGGATCTGGGTGTCGACGACGCAACGGCCATCTGGTTTGCCCAGATCGTCGGGCAGGAGCGGCGCATCATCGACTACTACGAGGCCAGCGGGGCGGGGCTCGACCACTACGCCGACGTATTGGAGAAGCGCGGCTACCGCTACGGCAAGCACTACCTCCCCCACGACGTCGAGGTGACCGAGCTGGGGAGCGGGAAGTCGAGGGCCTCGATCCTGCGCGCGATGGGCGTCAGGGTGACGACGGTGGCGCGGCACAAAGTGGATGACAGAATCGCCGCGATGCGGGCGTTCTTGCCTGGTTGCTACATCGACAACGTGAAAGCGGCCGAGGGGCTGGAGCGCCTGGCGTCCTATCGGCGCGACTACGACCCGCGGCAACGGGTGTACCGCCAGCAGCCGAAGCACGATTGGGCTTCCCACGGCGCCGACGCGTTTGGTACACTAGTAATGGGCTTGCGTCGCGCGCCACCCGGCGCCGACGATTTGCAGGCGGCCAGCGCGGTGATGTGATGAAGCCGGGAAACACGATCGAGCTGACGGAAGAACAGTGGCAGGTACTGACCGAAGCGTGGACCCATTCGGTCTGGGCGGCGGTCGAGGACATTGCAAGCCGCTACACCGACGGGCGGACGCGGATCGAGTTTGACGAGGAGGGCCACCTGCCGACGACGATCTGGTGGAACCCGAAGGACGGGCTCGCGGGGTTGGCCCACGAGGTTGGCCACGCCATGCACCTGAAATTCTACCCGGCAAGCCGACGCTGGCCGACGTGGAAGTGCGAGGCGCTTGCGTTGCTAGGCACGGCCAAGATGGCGCGCGAGGGGCGGCAGGAGTTCGTTTTGCATCGCGAAAAAGCGTACCGGAGCGAGTTTGGCACCGCAATGGCGGCGGCCGACAGCCTGTTTGGCGCGGCGCCGGGGATCGTGGAAGCGGCCAACGCACTGGCCGAAACGGGCTTCGCGTGATGGCGATCGACCTTTTCCTCGCCGGCTTCTTGGCCGGCCTCGGGTTCTTCGCGGCCAAGGGGCTGTTGTACGGCCTGCGCAACCTCGTCGACGACGTGATGAGCAGGGACTCGTGGCGCAAGCGCTGACCGAAGATGCCCCGAAGGCAAGGCGCATCCGCTACCACCTGGGGTCGGACGGGGCGCCTGCGCCGCGCTCGCAGGACGCCGACAACCCGTTGTCGCAGAACTTCATCCCATTGACCGAGCGGGACGAGCGTGCTAAATCGAGATGGTGGGCTTTGCACGGAAAGCGTTTCGGGCGGCCGGTAAGCGGAGAATACGACGGGTGAGAACCCTCTACAACCCTCTCGACCTGATGATGGCGCCACTAAAAGCGCTTGGCAGCCTGATTGGCGGCGGTCCCGGGTCGTCCGGCCCGATCGGCCCGAGCGCCGAGGAGCAGCGCACGGCCGAAAAGGCTGCGACGGATGAAGCCTCCCGCAAGGCAAAGCTTGAACTGGCGCAACGACAGGGCTCTCGGGCCACCGTTCTGACGGACGCCGGGTTGGCGGCGTCGTTCGGCGAGACAAACACGGGTCGCAGGACCCTTTTGGGAGGCTGATGGTGGCCACGGGCGACGGAAACTACAGGACGCAAGAGGTCACGGTCTCGGCGCAAAACACTTTCACGGCGTGGACGCGCCTGTCAAAGGCGACGTTTACGATCAACTTTGTCGAGACCGTGGCGACGTTTGCCGGCACCTTCGTGGGGCAGGCCCGGCGCATCAAACGCGATGGCACTGCGGGAACCGTGCAGGACATCCTGTCGACCACGGCGCTGACTAACTTTCCGCAGGTCGGAAACCTGCCGGGCGGCGTCTGGGAGGTGCGCGCGGGCATCAAGACCGGCGGGTACACCAGCGGCACCGGCATCGCCTCCGTGAGTTTTTAAACCATGCCCAGCAACATCTTTCTGCGCCCGTTCGTGGGTGATTTCAGCGGCGTCACCATTGCGGCGGAAGCGCTTACGGCGTCGGCAGAAGTCAGGGGCGCAACTTTACGGGTTTCGAGCACCGACGGGGCATACGGGGCGACAGTTCGCTACGAAAACACGGGCTTCGGCAGTATCTGGACGCGCATAAATTCTTCAGCGCAAATGGAAGTCATAAACAGCGGGTTTAGCGCAGTAATTCTAAAAATCTACCAAAACGGGTCGGTAGAAAACGCAACTGGTGCTTATGGGGTGTTTTCGGACGAACGGCTAAAAGAGCACGTCGCGACGGCTCGGGGGTATCTGGCGGATTTACGTCGATTGCGGGTGATCAAATACGCGCTGCGGAGCGAGGGGTTAGACCGGGCAAACATGCTGGGCTTGCTGGCGCAGGAGGTCGAGCAAGTGTTTCCGGGGCTGGTGAACCACGACAGCGAGGGGTTGAAGTCGATTAAGCTGTCGTTGTTGGTGCCGATGCTACTGACGGCGGTGCAAGAATTGGCGGGGCGGGTCGAGGCGCTGGAGGCGCGCGCTACGCCCTCGACGGCCAAAAAAGAGGCAGCATGACAACCGACGAAATCATCGGCCGCCAGATGTGGGAGTTGATGAAATCCTACGCTGCCGCCACATCCCGCGTTGCCGAGCTTGAGGCGGAAGTCGCCAAACTCAAGCCGGCGGGCGACGCGCAGCCCGCGTTTGAAGAACGATAAACCGTGGCCGACAGGGACGAAGCGGCCGAAGAACTGATCCAGCGCGAAGAACAACTCCGCGCTGGACGGTCCACGTTTGAGGCGCTGTGGCAGCAGATCCAGCGTTACGTGTTCCCCAACTCGGCCTCGTTTACGGAGACCACCACGCCCGGACAGGAGCGCACGCGTTGGATCCTGGACAGCACCGCCCCGCGGTCGCTGGAGATGTTCGCGTCGTTCCTTCACACATTGCTAAACAACCCGGCCACGCGATGGATCGAGCTGGGCGACGAGGGCAATTCCGAAGCGTGGAAGACCCCCGACGTCCGCAAGTGGGCCGAGGACGTGTCCGACATCCTGATCTCGGCCATGACCACGGACACGGCCGACCTCTACTCCCAGCTCCATCAGGTCTACCTGAACATGGGCGCTTATGGGACGGCCGCGCTGTTTGTGGACGTCTCGGCGCGGACCAGGTCCCTCACGATCCGCCAGTACCACCTTGGCGACTGCGTGATCGAGGAGGGCGAGAACGAGCGCGTCGACACCGTTCTGCGCCAGCGGAACTTCACCCGCCGGCAAGCGCTTCAGCGTTGGAAAAAGGAAGACCTCGGAAAGACCTTCGACGACGCCTACGACAGCAAGAAGAAGCGCTACGTCGACACGGTGCGCTTCCTGCACTGCGTCGTTCCGAACGACGACCCCTGCGCGGAGTACATCCGCGCCCGCTTGCCCGGCCCGCTGCACGCCGCCCCCTACTACTCGGCGTGGGTCAACACGGTCGACCGGATTGTCGTCGAGGCTTCGGCCTACGAAGAGTTCCCGTACATGGTCCCGCGCTGGTACAAGGCGCACGGGGAGGTCTACGGCCGCAGCCCGTCGATGACGGCGATGCCCGACATCCGCATGATCAACCGCATGTCGGACACGATCTTGCGCGGCGCCGAGAAGATTGTCGACCCACCGCTGGTTATCCCCGACGGCGGGCTGGTCTCGCCGGTGCGCATGTTTCCGGGCGGCATCTCGTACACCGAGGGCCAGATCGACATCAAGACGCTGATCCCTCCGGGCACCTCCCGGATCGAGACCGGCAACCAGCTCCTCGAACAGCGCCAGCAGGCCGTGCGCGAGTGCTACTTCGTGCCCCTGTTCGTCACCCCGGACAACCCGGTAAAGACGGCAACGCAGGTTTTGCAGGAAGTCGACGAGCGCAACCGCGCCGTTTCCCCCATGCTCGTGCGGATGCAAACCGAGCTGTTCCACGGCCTCGTAAAGCGCGTCTACAATCTGCTCTTGCGCAACGGCGTGTTGCCGGATCTGCCCCCCGAGCTGGCCGACAAACGCCTGACCATCCGCTACGTCTCGCCCCTCATCGCCTCGCAAAAGCAGATGGAGGGCCTCGCGATGGCCCGTCTGTTCGAGATGCTGGCCCCGTGGGCGCAGGTCGACAACGGCGCGTTCGACTGGTTCGACATCGCCGACAAGCTACCCCAGATCGCGCACCAGGCGTCGGCGGCTCCCGCCGGCATCCTGCGCAACAAGTCCGGGGTGGACGACGTCCGCGCGGCGCGGGCGCAACAGCAACAGGCGCAGCAAGCCGCTTCCGGCGCGTTGCAGGGCGGCGAGGTTCTCGCCAAGCTCATGGCAGCGGCGCCCCAACCCCAGTAGGGCTACATGGCACGGAGAACGGCCGAGACAAAGCCGGCGCACTTGATGGTGGGCAAGGCGGATGTTATTCTGGCCTACAAGTCGGTCGCGGCCACGGACGAGGGTCGCATCGTGATCGCGGACCTTGTCCGAAAATTCGGGTTCTCGCGCACGTCGACGTTCGTGCCTGGCGACCCCCATCGCACCTCGCTGAACGAGGGGCAGCGTTCCGTCATGGTCCACTTTGGGGTCATGATCGACGCCGACCCCGCAGCCGTCGAGGAAGTCTACAGCAACAGAGGAGAACGCGAATGAACCGCTTCCGCACGCTCTACGACGAAGCCGCCGGCGGCGCCCCCGCAGCGCCCGTCGCTCCCTTGTCCGCCCCCTTGTCCGCCCCCTTGTCCGCGCCGGTGGCCCCGCCCCCGTTGCCGGACGGCTTCGACTACCGCCAGTACATGCCGGCGGAGATCAAGGACGACGCGTCCTTTACGAAATACAAGACGCTGGAGGACCTCGGCCGCGGGCTGGTGTCGGCCCAGAAGATGATCGGCCGCGACCCGAACTCGCTGATCGAGGTCAAGGACAACATTTCCCCCGAGGAGCGCCGCGGCGTCATGGAGCGCTTCGGCCTCCCCAAGGACACAAGCGCCTACAAGCTGGAGCCCGTGGCCGACGCGCCCCAGTGGCTCGGCACCGACCAGCCACTGTCCAAGGGCCTCGTGGCCAAGGCGAGCGAACTCGGGTTGTTCCCGGATCAGGTCGCAGGCCTCTACAACTGGTTCGCCGGCGAGATGTCCTCGACGAGCAAGACGCACCTCGTGGAGACGCAGAAGCGGGACGAGGCGGCGATCGGCCAGCTCAAGACCGAGCTGGGCGCTGCGTTCGACGGCAAGGTGCAGGCAGCCAAGCACGCAATCGACAAGATCGGCGGCAAGGATTTCCTCGATTCCGTAAACAACGCTGGGCTGGGGGCCAACCCCGCCTTTATCAAGGCAATGGCGCAGGTCGGCGAGATGCTGGCCGAAGGCGGCACCGGCCCCGACGGCGGCAGGCCAGGTGGTTTCCAGTCCGGGCTGACCCCGGCGCAGGCCGCAGCCAAGGGGCAGGACCTGTTGCGGCAGGCCATGACCGAGCGGCAGCCGTCCGAACGTCTGCGGCTGAACACCGAGGCTCAAAAATATTTTGCAATGGCCGGATAGGGCTATTGACGCGTTGGCGGGTTTCTGTTTAGTATCCGCCAACGTGTACGGCCAGCTCGGCCCCCAGATCAGCTCCGGCGAATAGCGACGGCAGGCGGGGACACCCGGATAGGACCACACTGATCCAATTCCCCCTCCCGCCCTAACTACGCCAGAGAACCATCTTATGAGCATCGACATCCCCGTCGCCTTCGTCACCCAGTTCAGCGCGAACGTCCACATGCTCGCCGAGCAGCGGATGTCGCGCCTCCGTTCTACCGTCATGGTGGAGAGCATCACCGGCGAGAGCTTCACCAAGGAGCGCATCGGTGGAGTGACCGCGCAGGAGGTCACGACCCGCCACGGCGACACCCCCCTGAACAGCACGCCGCACACCCGTCGGTGGGGTTTTGTCAAAGACTACGACGTCGCCGACCTGATCGACAAGGCGGACCGCGTCAAGCTGTTGATCAATCCGGACAGCGCGTACACCATGCGCCACGCCGGCACGATGGGCCGTTCAATCGACGACGAGGTCATCCGCGCACTGGGGGCTTCGGCGATCGAGGGCCACAGCGGCGGCACGACCACGGCCTACGACACCACGAACCAGCAGATCGCGTCCGGCTCCACTGGCTTGACGATCGACAAGCTCCTGCGCGTCAAGGAGAAGCTGGACGCGTCCGAGGTCGATGAGTTCTACCCGCGCTACTTCGCCTGCGCCGCCCGTCAGCTCCGCGAGTTGCTGGAGGACGACAAAGTGACGTCGAGTGAATACAACTCGATCAAGGCGCTGGTCAAGGGCGACGTAGACGAGTACCTCGGGTTCAAATTCTGCCGCACCGAGCGACTTCAGAAGGTCACGAACGACCGCCTTTGCTACGCGTGGGCGCAGCCTGCGATCACGCTGGGCATGTACCAGGAGCCGACTTCGGTTGCCTCGGTCCGTCCGGACAAGCGCATGGCTTCGCAGATCTACACCTACGGCTCGTGGGGCGCGATGCGATCCGAAGACGCCATGGTCGTGCAGGTCCTCTGCGACGAGAGCTGATACTGATGGGGCGCCTTCGGGCGCCCCTCCCCCTCCTGACCCCACGAAGGACCTCAATCCATGGCTACTTTTTACTCTACCCAGCGCACCAACCAGCGCCTTACGCCGCCCGTCAAGCAGTCCCCGACCGAGAGCAACAAGTCCACTACGGTCTTCTTTGACTTTACGGGCGACGTCGCGCAGAACGACTTCGTCGAACTTGTGGTCATCCCGAAGGGCGTCCGCATCAAGACCGGTTTCATCGACTTCGACGACTTCGGCGTCGCGATCACGCTCGACATTGGCAACGGCACGACCGAGGACAAGTACCTCGCCGCGCTGGACATCGCTACGGCGGCCGGCACGTCGAGCTTTGCCAACACCTACGCCCGATTTGGTGCGGGCCGCGAGGAGACTTCGGCCTCCTTCACCCTGACGGCCAAGTTCGAGGGTGGCAACCCCGGTTCGGCGCGCCTCAGCGGCTGGATCGAGTACGTGCAGGTCTAGGCGCATGGCAACCCTGACCCTCAACGCTTCCATCGGCTCTGGCCGCAAGGTGACGGTTTCGGCCGGCGTCGGCGGCGCGTTGACGGGTAGCGCAGCCCTGCTGGTTGACAACACGATCAACAAGGACGATCTCCGCGAGCTTTTCCGGGCGATGGAACGCTCGCTCCACCGCCGCCTGTCCAAGGCGTCGAAGGTTTCCGGAATGTCGACCTCGCTCGTAACCATCGAGTAGTCCAGTACTGGGCGGGGGTACGACCGCGGGCGGCCGGGGGCTTGAAACCCCCGGCCGTTTCCTTTAGGGTGGCGCCATGTTCAGCCAGATCTCGATCGTCAACAACGCTCTCACCGAGATCGGCGAAGCGACCATCACATCGATGGCCCAGAACACCCGCGCGGCCCGCGCCGCCTCGCGCATTTGGGAAATTGAGTACGCCGCCGCGCTGACCCGGTATCGCTGGAACTTCGCCCGGCGCCGTGCAGTATTGGCCCCCGATGCCGCGGCTCCGGCCTTCGGCTACACCTACCGCTTCCTCCTCCCCGCCGACTGCGTGTCCGTGGTCGGGACGCAGAACTCGCTGGAGCTGAACTCCAACTACACGTCGTCGCGCGAAGGCCACGTCGTCGAGGGGCGTTACGTCCTTTCCGACGAGAACCCGTTGAATCTCTACTACATTGCGCGGGTCGACGATCTCTCGACGCTGAACCCGGATTTCGTCAAGGTCCTGTCGCTCCAGCTAGCTGCGGCGCTGGCCTACGACCTTTCAACTGGTGTCGAGCGCATGGCCTCGATCGAGGTCAAGCTCAGGGAAGCCGTCCGGCAAGCCAAGTTCTCCCACGCGATCCAGCACACTCCGGAGCGGATCGAGTCCAGTAATTGGGTCGATAGCCGACAATCCGCCGGCGGTTACGGTTGGCGCAACGACAATTCGGTGTAACCTTGGCCCGTTCCAACCCAATCCAGCACAGCTTCACGTCGGGGCTGCTGTCCCAGCGCCTGCGTGGCCGAGACGATTTGCAGCAGTACAATCAGGGCATGAGGCAAGCCTTGAACGGCATCGTCCTCCCCCACGGTGGCTTTACGCGCCGCCCAGGCCGGAAGTACGTGGCCGAGGCAAAGAACACAACGGCCGACACCACGCTGATCCCGTTCGTGGTCGACGCCACCCAGCAGTACGTGATCGAGGCTGGCGAAGGATACTTCCGTTTCTTCGCCAACAACGGCGTCGTCGGCGCCCCCTACGAGATTGCGACCCCCTACGTCGGCAACACGGTCCGCGATTTAAGCTGGGCGCAGCGGGCCGACGCGATGTACATTGTCCACAAGAACTTCCCGCCCTACAAGCTGACCCGCACGGCCTTCGCGGCGTTTACGTTGGCCGAGGTAGTTTTCGTCGAGGGCCACGCACCGATGCGTGCCTCGAACGCAACCACGACCACCGTCTCGGCGGTTCTGATCGCGGGCGTCTCCTACACCCTGACGTGGTCGGCCTCGATCAGCATCACGGCTGCGGCGGACGTCGGACGCTACATCAAGGTCACCGACGGCGCCACGACTTACCGGTACTACAAGATTACCTCTGTCACCTCGACCTCCGTCGCCATTGCCAATCTCGTCGGCGGCGTGCATGACGCCACGGCCCGGCAGGACTGGGCGCTTGCCACGATCTCGAACGCCGAGGGGCCTCGTTGCGTCACCTTCCACGAGGGCCGTCTCTGGTACGCCGGCGCGCTGAACACCCCCGACCAGGTCGACAGTAGCGTCTCGGACGAATACGACAACTTTGACCTCGGCAACGGTTCGGACGCCGACCGTTCAATCTCCAAGCGCGTGGTCTCGAACCAGGTCAACGTCGTGGTCTGGATGCGCAGCCAAGCCACGCAACTGGCGTTGGGGTCGAGTTCGGGAGAGTTCCGGGTCACCGGCGCCGGCGGCGACATCATGACACCGACGTCCGCCTACATTCGCAACGCCACGGCCCGGGGCTCGGCGTCGATCAAGCCCGTTCAGGTCAACTCCTCAGTCCTCTACGTGCAGCGGGCGCAACGGACGCTTTTCGAATTCAAGTACGACCTGACGGGCGACACCTACCTGTCGAAGAACTTCACAATTCTGGCCGAAGACATCTTTGACGACGACGCTTACGGGCGGGGCAAGGTAACCAAAATTGTCTATCAGGAAGACCCAAACAGCGTTATCTGGTGCGTGCGCGGCGACGGACGCGTCGTCGGCGTGACCTACGAGCCCGATCAAAAGGTTGTCGGCGCGCATCTGCACGACTTCGGCGGCTTCGTGCAAGACCTTGCGACGATCGTCAATCAGGCCAGTCGGGATCAGCTCTGGGACGTTACGGATTACGTGATCGGGGGCGTCACCAGGAGGTACATTTCCTACACCGTCGACCCGTTCAAGCCGTCCCTTGATCGCCGGGCGACGCAAGCGCAGCGCATCCGCGTGCTCGACACGGCCTTCTTCGTCGACTGCGGACTGTCGCTCGACAGCGCGCTCACGATCACATCGATCACCCAAGCCAATCCGGCGGTCGTGACCTCGACGGCCCACGGACTGTCAAACGGCGACCGGGTGAAGCTGCGTATCCCGACGCTTGCGGCCTCGGCCAACCCGATGCCTGACGACAACATGCACGAGCTGGACAACTTGTCGGCCATTGTCGCGGGCGCCACGGCGAACACCTTCCAGCTCACGGGGATCAACAGCACGGCGTACTCTACCTATGCCGAGAGGGGCACCGCTCGCAAGGAAGTTTCCTCCGTTTCCGGGCTGACCCATCTGGAGGGGAGGACCGTTGCAGTCCTGGCCGACGGGGCCGTCCACACCAACCAGATCGTGACGGCCGGGGCGATAACGCTCGACCACCGTGCCTCGATTGTCCACGTCGGGCTGCCCTTCGACTTCCGCGGCGAGACGCAACGCTTCATTGGCGGGGCCAAGCTCGGCACCGATCAGGGGCAGACGACCAAGATCCAGCGCGTCGCCGTCATCTTGCACGCCACGATGGGCGGCGTTCTGGGCGTCGGCAACGGGCTCGTGAACGCAACGGAAGAACTCCAGTACCGCGACGGCGACACCCCGATGGACCAGTCCCCGCCGCTCTACTCGGGCGACAAGGAAGTTGCGGTCGAGGCGGGATGGATCGACAACGGCGACGCCACGGCGTATTTCGAGAACACTCAGCCCCTGCCGATGACGGTGGTGGCGATCATGCCGCGGATGCGCACCAATGAGCGCTAGGACGCTCTTCGACCCCCGCGACCTGCTCACGTGGGCCAACAACGGCAAGCTTGCCCGCGAGTTGCCGTACCAAGAGTACGCGCGCACGCCCCCCTTGCCCGTGTCGATGCGGGAGCTGGAGCTTGCCGCAGGGCTTCCGCCGCGGGAGAACGGGGGGCCATTCCCGAAGGGGGATACGAGGCCAGACAAGACAGACCCCAACGCCCATCTCTACGAAGGCCGCGCGTCGAGGGGCAAGGAGGACGCCGGAGTGGTTGCCCGCCCCGCGGACCCGGAAACGGTGGCCGCGCTGAACGCGGCAAGGGAAGCCGTGTCGAGGCACCCTTTCGCGGAGTACGGCTGGGACCCTGCCGCAATTCGTTTCTCCCGTCGGTCGACAACCGCCTCCGCCGGCACAATGTACCGGCAGCCGGGATACCCGATGTGGGCGGCGAACCGGGATTTTTTCGGGAAGCTGTCCATTTCCACCCCCGTCCACGAGGCGGTACACCGCGGCGTCCATCTCCTCCTTGACCTGCCCGACGCGCCAAAGCATCTGCGGGAGTGGGCGATCCTTGACCGCTCCAACGCGAACGAGATGATCGCGCGGTATGTCATGCTCGACCGCATGGGGGACCCGGAACAAAGCGACGTCCCGCCGCAGTACCGGGGCAGCATACCGAACCAGCGGGAGGAGGCCATCGCGTATTTCGAGAGCGGGATGGACAGCGCCAAGAACATCCGCCTGCTGCGCGAGCTGGAGAACTTCGCGGAGAAGAAGCTGGCGGATGCGCCGGGGCGCAGGGGGCCATTGTGAGGACGCTCTTCGACCCCGGAGAGATTTCCCGAAAGATCACGGATCTCGGGTGGACCGCCGGGCAGAACCGCTACGTCACGAAGAAAAACCGGAATTCTCCCTACAGTGGGCTAGGTTCTGGCCCACCATATCCTTAAGAGTAGGACGCCCCGATGAAAGTCTTGTTCAACCCCCGCGACCTGCTCAAACTCGATGGCACGCCCGCGCCGGATTACACGGACCGCTACAATACGAACCTCTCCCCTGCGGAAGAAGCTGCGTACCAGACGTGGGCGAAGAAGAACCGTCGCGAGAAGGACACCTTCGACTACGACATGCGCGGCGCGTGGAAAGCGAGGATCGAGGCGTCGGACAACGGGCACTTCCCGGACACCTACAAGAAGCCAAACCACCCCACGTTCTCGAACGAAAGCCAGTACCACGGCGCGGACGGGGAGCAAGGGGGCTCATGGGACGGTGAGGTGTTTACGCCCGGCCCGACCAACGACAAATACTGGCGGGGGACCGCGCTGGAGGAATACATTTCCCGCCACGGCGACGGCGCGTCCTTGAAGCGGCGATGATCTTCCGCCCTTTCCGCTTCGACGACCTGCGGGCGCTCGCCGTCCAACACCGCCACCGGGGGACGCTGGCCAAGACGCTGGAGGCTTCGGTCAAGTTTGAGATCCCCATCAGCCCCTTGTCCTTCACCGCCTGCGGCGACGGCCGGGTGCTGGCCTGTGTTGGCGCTACGCCCGACGGGGGGGTCTGGGCCTTCCTTGCGGAAGATCTGCGCCGTCACATGGTTCCGATCACCCGGCACTGCCGGGAATTGGCCAATATGCACCACCGGATGACCGGAAAGCCGCTATACGCGAACATTGACGGGGGGCACCCGGAGGCGGTAAGGTGGGCAAGGCTCGGCGGCTTCCAGCAACAGGACGGAGACACATGGGTTCGCGCACCCTCTACGACCCCATGACCATGATGGTGGTGGCTGCGGCCGGCAACGTCGTCGGCGGAATGGTCTCGGGCGCGCAAGCCGAACGTCGCGGAAACCAAGAAGCCGGCTACCTTCGCACGCAGAACGAACAGGAGAAGGTCGGGCTATCGCGCGACCTCGGAACCCTCGGCATCGACCAGACC
>Ga0181357_1000644_pt1 | contig 13365 bp, 17 predicted proteins | sample Fa13VDMM110DN_FD_130094 | JGI IMG/M metagenome (GOLD analysis project Ga0181357, IMG submission 130094) | Freshwater viral communities from Lake Michigan, USA - Fa13.VD.MM110.D.N | ecosystem: Environmental > Aquatic > Freshwater > Lake | place: USA: Michigan | collected 2013-09-24 | reverse complement strand
CTTTATAATTAACACAAAATGAATTCTCTTCTGTCATGAACTCAGATAATCCAGCATACTTAGCAGCAATCACTGGCCTCCCACAAGCCATGCTCTCATGTTGCATCAATCCCCAGCCTTCAGAGCTTACACAAGAAACAAAACAATCATTATCAGAATACCAGTCTTTTAATTGATCCCTTGTAAAAGAATCTTTGCAGACTTCTATCTTACTGCCAGTAAATATCTTATCGTAACTTTCTTTGGGAGATATTTTGATTTTGAGTTTAACGTCTTTTTTATCTGAGAAAGCTTTATTGAAGCAGCTTACTACGTCTCCTAGTCTCTTGCGAGGATCTTTATTCGCGGTTCCGAATACAAAGCAATCTTTAGCAACAGGCGGCTGATAATTAAATATTTCGGTATCAACGAAGAGATTAACAACATGAATAGGAACTTCGCATCCTTGAGCTTCAAAATTAGCCTTGTTCCACTTGTTTGGGACAATAATTGCTTTCATGTTATTCATCTGCTCAATGAATATCTCGTTGATCCTTGTACTTTCCCACATTGTTAGCATTACTCTATCTTTTCTAGGATTTAAAAAAAAGATAAAGTTTGAAAAATTTAATTCATTACATGGCGGTAAAACTAATAAATCAAGGTCTTCTTTAAAGACAAGGAGATTCTCAAAATACTTTTCAAATCTGCCAGCATCGTTAGAAAATGACCTTGGTTTTATTAAACAATTATACTTTGGAAGTTCTTCTAATATGCATTCTACCAACGTATTATACCCTGATTCAAAATCAAAAAATGTAGAGACACTTAATTTAGTCATTTAATAAAATACCATGAGCCGAACCATTCGTAACGAGTAGTTTGCAAGGTATAGTTATTTTGAGTGCAAAATTCATCCACTGCTGGATTGACTCCGAATGCTCCGAGTTTAGCGCCTTCTATATTAAAAATATATTTGTCTATCCCATTTGGATGAAAATCGACAATGTCAGTCCATTCATTAAAATAATCATGTCCAGAAACAATTCCGCCTGTTCTCACTTTTGGGAACCAAGCTTCTATGTCCGCTTTAATAAAACTATATTTATGATTAGCGTCAATATAAACAAAATCTAAAGATTCGTTATCGAAATCATTTACTGCTAGTGAAGACTTTTTTCTTATGGCTGTATAACGAGATTGATGTTTTGACAGAGAAGCAGCGCACTCATAAAAATTAGATTCGTGATTTTCAAAGTTCGTTATGTCTTCATACTCTTGTGGGTCTTGCGTCGCCCAAGGGTCCACCAAGTATAAATGGCCCAAATACTTAGAAAGTATTGTCTTGGCGTGCTCTCCTTTACCGACTCCTACTTCTACGCCTTTTCCTAAAGAATTTTTTTCTTGAAACAAGGAGGATAGTTCTGATTTGTATTTTATCATATTGTTAACTTATTTTACACATCGTAATATAATTAATTGTGAAAGTCTGCCTGACGACATTATATACTGATAATTTTAAAAGTTTTGCGCCTTTAGCTATAAAATCTTTTGAAAAATTTTGTGAGCACAATGATTTTGAAATTCAAATCTATGACAGAATCTTCAATCAGTCAGTCCATCCTTCTTGGAACAAGTTGCTTGCTGTAAAAGATTGTTTTTTAAAATATGATTATGTATTGTGGAGCGATATAGATTCTTTGTTCTTGAATAATAAAAGCAATTTCTTAAATGCTTGTTCTATAAATGAAGATACTCCTTTTCTATGTAGCTCAGACTGGAATGGAATTTGCATGAGCCACTTTTACATCAAGAACAATGAATATAATAATAAATTACTAGATACTCTTTTGTTCCTAAAAGACGTTAAAGACAATGATTTTTTTGGCAAAGGTTACGGTATGAAATGGGAGCAGAACTGCTTGAAAGCCCTATTGCATCATTTTGACTTAAATGTATGTACATTTCCTGACAATACCATTCTTGATTGTCGTGTCGAAGATATTAAAGAAAATACTTTCTTTTATCATTATTGTGTATTAAATAATTTAGAAAGAAAATTCTTAATGAAGAACCTTTATGAAAGGCTATTCGTCTAGTAAGCCTTTAATGTTTTTGCACATCCTAGAAAAAAGCGAACATTGAGAAAGAAGAGACTGTCTTGATATTCTTTTTAAGACATGATGTACTTTAGATTCAGCCATGTGTTTGCTGTAGATGCCAATGTCTCCTCCTTCTGTATCTTCATAATAAAAGTCTAATTTCCAATCATACTTGTGAAAAGCCTCTACTGGTTCTATATGTATTAGACTTGGGTTTTCTTTAGCAAGTTCAAAAGGTTTTCTTACTGACATCTTATTCCAATCGTAGTCATCATAGTCAGATAGATAAGATTCAAACCATAAGTCTAGGAATTTTGAATCTCTTTTACTAATTATTAAAGCGTTACAAAGACCATTTACTTGCCAGTGATTAGAATCTGTGTGGAATATAGCTTCTGTTCCCAATACAAAATCTTTATCTAGGTTAGGGAAAAATGGTTTATAGAAAAGCGTATCTACGTCAGCGTAAACTCCGCCATATTCTTTCAACACTAGCAATCTAAAAATATCAGATTGATGCTCTACTCTCCATACTTTCTTGTCGTTACAATAGTAAACAATATCTGGAAGAGAATTGTATTTAATCAATTCAACAAACTGCTTCACCTTTTCCCACCATTGATTATCTTTAGGCTCATAAAGATAATGCATATATATCTTAGGGTTTTCTTGTGTTAAATAACAGCTTTTGATAGACAGATAATGAAAATACTCAAAAGGTTTTTTATTAAAATCTTCTGATAGCCCAAATATAAAATGATATATCTTATCCATTTTGGGTTAGCGATTTAAATGATACATCTATTGGATTGTTTATCGATATTTGATCTGCAAGAGGAGGCATCATAACATAGTATTTTAATTTTGGAAGACTTCTCTTTTTAATTTGTATGTCAATATGAGACCAAGCTAGGCTATTTGTTTCTATTAGAACTGGCAAAGCGGATTTTTTTATCATGTAGGCATGGGTACACATTGGAGGATCAATAGTCTGTATAACGTTTTCACTCACATGGAACCTTCCTTCTTCTGAGCATAGACAGCAGTGACCTATAAATGCATACTGCCAGTCTTCTGGGAGTTGAGATTTGTAGCGAATCAGTTCCTCCTTAAAATTATCGCATAGAACTACATCATCTTCAAAAATTATATACTCCCCGAATGGCATATACTGCATAGCTTTCCATAGAGTATAATGAGATAAAATGCAGCCAATATGCCCCTGACTTATAAAATGAGGAGTTCCATCGTCTGGACTCCAATTAAGTACATCATCTGTGTATGGTATTTTTGTAGAAAGGCCAAATTTTTTACCATGAATGCCTTCAAAAAAATCTACTTCTAAATTATGGTTTTTAAAATGAGACTCTGCATATTCTCTTCTTTTTGGTGTTTCTTTTAAAGTTAAACAAAAAATTTTAGGGAATATCACAATAGACCTTCTATCATTTTTTCATCGTGATTATATATATAGCTACAAATGATTTCTTTTTTGAAATCTGTATACCAATGCTCTGTAACGTATTTTATACCGGGAAATATAAATTTTGGAGATATCAAAACGAAAGGATGCTTCTTGGCGCAGTGAGTAAGAAAAAAACATCCTATTGCATCTGCTGAACCAAACCTTCTTGGATTGCCTTCGCAATCTGTAAAAGATTCATCAAAATATTTTCTATTATTAAAAAAAGAAGACGGCATTTGTTGAAGCATGAATGAAAGAATGTCATTATCTTTTGGTGCAATAAAAAATCCATTCGCTAAGTGAAAAGCGCAATCTGTTCTGCCGGGAAAATAATTAAATTCCATATGCATTTGGCTTTTCCGTGGGTATCCGTTTTCCGTACATCCAATAAACATATTATGATTAATTGATACAAGTTTTTCAATATCTACTTGCCAACTAAAAAAATCAACATCACAATACAAGCCTCCGAATTGATTAACTATTTCTATCCTAGCTACATCAGACATCCCATGAAAATCGTTCTTTGATTTATAATACTGATAAACAGAAGGATTTTGCAAGGTTAACTTTTCTATCTCATTCTCTGTCCATAAATGATATTTCCAGCCAAATTTTTCACAATAGTTTACCCATGATTGCATTATTTTCTTAGGAGGAAGTTTTGCGTTTCCAACCCATATTTGATGAATATTTTTTTGTATCATATTTTTATAATACCTGTCTTTTCGTCGTTTAGCCCAAAACTAATAACAAATTGATTGTCTTTTTGAATTGCTCCGCATGGAAATACTACTAATGGACTATTGTCTGTTAATGCTCGTTCGTCTGCTTCATTACCATATAAGATTGGTTTTTCAGAAATCTCGGTTATTTTAAAAGGTGGTTTATCTTCAAATTTATAATACCCCATGAAGTACCTTCTTTTTGCGCCTTTCCAGTGTAAGCTGCTATGAAAAAAGCCATGATAATGTCCGTCCTTTAAAATAGGATTGCTTCCCATGCGACATTCGCCAAATTTCCATAACTTACTTATATCTTGAAAGTGCTTGTATTCTGCGACAACTTGTCCTTTTATGTGATCTATTTCTAGAACTACATGAGGGTTCATTCTGTATTCTAGCATTAGTTTATCATCATAGATAAACCATGTCCAGTTTTTTTGATGATTTGTATTGCTCGTTATAAAAGATCCATTGCCATCATAATTAATATGCAGATTATCTATATGATTAAAATACTCGTCAAATACTAAAACTTTTTGATGAACGCACCCGCCTTTGTTGGCTATGTAATTAGCGCATCCTACATAGTATTTATTTTTAAAAAATATGACTCTGGGGTCTTCGTATTGCTCGTTCTGAACTTCGTCTCTTATCGTTAAAGGGATTTGTTGTTTGATTTCGAAATTTGAATCTAATTGATATAGTTTTAAAGAGTTGTTAAATTCATAAGGTTTGTCGTTGATTAATTTTGAATGTCTTGCCATTAAATAGATGGCTTCGTTTTTTGCGAATATACAAGGATTAAAGAAGAAGTTTTCTTGGCTGTAGGGTAGGTTTAATATTTTTAAATCTTGCCCTTGGTTAAAGATGCTCCTGTTTAAATACGCTTCTGCCGATACGCCTTCATTTTTTGAATCTACTCCAAAGGTCCATAAGTCCACTTCTGGGCATTGGTCTACTATAATAGGTTTATTGATTCCGAATTCAATTAGAGTCTGTTTATTGTATTCGCTAGAAACGCTCACTACATTTACTAAGCTATTATTAATCTTTGCGACAAGTTCATCTGGGACAGTGTCAAGATTATCATAAGTTCTTCCTACGATTATCCTGTTTTCTGTTTTTACTTTGAATTGATCAATTATGTGATCCCAGTTTTGTGGATCTGAATCTATTATCACTTCTGAATAAGATAATAATCTTTGCTTATGCTGAGAAAGAAGTTTGTTAAATTTATTATCTGCATCAATAGAATTGTCTATTTTGTAAGTCTTCCACAGGATATTAACTTTGTCATTTATTAACTTATAGATGTGTCTCTTGGCGTGCATCGCCAAATCAGAATCTCCTGATGGGCTGATATACAAAACATTTTTATAATTAATTGACTCCACGAATTATTATACATTAAAAAACAAAAAAGGTAGCAGGATTTTAGCCCCACTACCCTTTTGTTATCTTTTTTTATTTGACGCTCTAATAAACCCTATAAAAACTATAAGAATAAGTATTAAAGCTATCATCAGGCTTTAGATTTGCTCTTGAAGCGCCCTAACTCATCTCTCACATTATGAAAAGAGACGAGTGCCGAATGGCTTTCAGTTTTCTCTTCCTCTTCTGCGGGACACTCATCGCAATAACAAGGCTCAGTGTAGCTATCAAACTCTTGCTTCTCGCTGTACTCTTCAGTGTAATGATCAGGGAGCTTCTGAGCGTACTTAGCCACGACCTTGTACTTGCAGGTGCGGAGCTTCTGGCAGCTAGAGTCCAAGGGGATTGAAACGACATCGGCAGGGTCAATCTCCACAATCAGGAGGACCGATTCATACCCGCCATAAGACGAAGCGTATTGAAGAGAACCGGCGTGAAAACCGTCACTGCAACTTTGACCAGCGTCGTCACAAACGGCGTTGCGAGGCATCTCCAAAACGCTCCCAAGTGCGTTGCTGAACTTGCCAGTGTGGTGATCGGTGTAGTCCGGGCGAACGCTCTTGTAGGCAAGGAAATTGCCATTGGGAGTGATAGGCATAGCCTTATGCTCAAGGAATGAATAGAGTTCATTCACTGCCCTTCTGGAAGGGTTCTTCATAAGCTTGTCTAAGAAGTTAACGAGCGGCTCAAAAGGCAATCCTTCCTTCATAAAGGAAAAGATTTTTTCGCAGACGTAGTTATGGACTGGTTGACCAGCGTATTTAATCGCGCCATTTTTAATCTCAATGTCGCCATGAGAATACTTGTTGATTGCTTTAGGGATATCGAGGAGAGCAGGGATCTTATCGAATTGCCTGTCTATGATGGCCCGTTTGACGGCAGCATAATTAAGATGCCCGTCGTTCAAGGTGTGGCTAATCCCGTCGAAAACGACGGTAATAGAATTATTAGTGACGATGTATGGGATGTTCATTTTATTATTAGTTGAAGATTGACAGAATAGTTTTATCTGTTTCAGGCGTGCTCGACCAATCAAAATAACTAGAATCGAAAAGCGAAAGCAGTGGATATTTATCGCAGAATTTATTTAAATTATCAAATAGATTGACTTGTGTATTGGAAGAATAGCCTAACAGGAACAAATCGAGACACCTTAAGTAGCAAAGAGCATCATAAGTATCAATGAATACTCTTTGTTTTTTGATGTGCATTATTTTTTTATACTCTTTGATAAAGTCTTGAATGTCCTGACTGTTGGCAACGGTTTCAGAATCCTTCTCGCGATGGAAGAGCGTCACCGCTCCTTTTTGACAAGCGGATACTTCGTTTTTTCTAGTAGATAGATAATCAATGAAGTCATTTAACTGGCCTTTAGCTTTCAGATGATTTCCTATCGTGCTGACTACCCAATCTTTTAGTTCAATAAAGTTGGGATTGCTATCAATTTTGTTAGGGAGTTTCTTAAAACCAAAGAAGGTGGGAGCACTAATACCAACAGAACAACAAATTAAGATGATTCTTTTAATCAGCATTTCATTGTCCATAGGTTCTTTTGCGTATTCGAAACGATGAAGCTCCATCCAAACGCCAGAATCGTTCTTTACGTCAACGACCACAGGATTCCAATAGTTTGACTTAGTATTGTGTTGAATAGTATTGTCTAAGTCTAAAGCAAAAGACCGCTTGAGATGCTTCTTGCTTTTAACAGAAACAGTCTTGAGATTGGAACCGGCGAATTTAACAGGCAAAGGAACCTCAATCTCAGAGAGATTCTTAAAAGTATAACCATCAAGACCTCTCTTAGTTGAAGCCCTTTGCCAAAGCTCTTGGTCCCGTACAGTAATAATATTAACAAATTTATGCGACTTCTTGTTTACGATAATCTCAGTTACTCTTCTCTTGAGAAACTTGCTGTTACAATCATCAATGATGTTCAGACAGTTTTCATTTGAAGGCAAACTGTTCTGCAAATGAAAGTTAACTGATTTTCCAGAGCGCCGCCCCGCAAAATAGTGCTTGATGACGGCAGGTTCATACCCGTCAGGCAGGTTCTCGTCTTGAGAAAAATGAAAATTTACATCAGCCTCAGAGACATCAAATCCCTTCCAGTTACATTTCTTGCCAAGGAAGTTAAAAGTATTAGATTGAGTAAATAGATTGCAAAAAGTCTCTTGAAAAAGTCTTTTGGCTTCAAAGATATTCGCAGCGTTTTCGATCTTGCCATTGATCTTTTCGACCAACTCGGAGAAGAAGCCATCGAGCAATTGAACAAGATTCTTCTTAGTGAAGTCAGTGTATTGAAGGTCTTCTCTAGAAGCAGAGACTTCAACAGTGCCAATATCAACATAAAAGATAAAATTATAAGCCAAAGACGGTGCGTAGCAATCTTTACCAACCTTTTCAGAGAATAAATTATTAATCTCTTGAGACATTATACTGCTATTGAAGGGATAAGCAACATTACCCATAATAACAACTGATGAGAATGAGGTAGCGGAATACTGCTTATGGGAGAAGTACTTCCAGTTGGTGCCCTCAATAGCGGCATTGCCAAGAGAGATTTCAGAAACGTCAATTCCTCTGACCTCTACTTTGCTGCTCCAGAACTTGAAGAAACCCTTGATCTTCTCGGTAAAAGCATAAATGTCTGCACTCTTAACGGGGATGCAAATCTCAACACCATTAGGTTCGCTAGTCTCTTCCTCATTCATCTTAGCAATCATGCCAATCTGAGAAGGGTCAATATAAGCGTTGTAAATGAGCTTCTTGCCGTTAATATAAGAGTTAATAACGAAGTTGTCGCCATAAGCAAAAGCGGACTTGGAGCCAAGACCAAGTTGACCGATTAACTTATTAGACTTACGTTTGGTAGACTCGCCATAGTTCGCATAAATATCGCGAATCTCTTCTTCGTTTAGGCCGTTGCCAAAGTCTCGCACCCTGAAGGTAGGGTCGAAAGGATTTGGGGCAGTGACAACAATCGCTTGGTCTTCCTTGCCTGCCTCGACGTTGGCATCGACAGCATTGGCGGAATACTCTCTGACGACCGCAAGGATCTTGTCAGAGTAGAGTTGGTTGCGTAGAACACCAAAGATATGGGCCAGACCATCCTGTTTGATGCCGAAAGATACGGACTTGAAGTTGTCCGACAGCATGACGGAATTCTCGTTTTTCGAAGCAATTTGCATAGTTTACAAGTGTTGAGTTCCTACCGGAAAGGGACTTTAGGCTAGGCCAAAGCGAAGCGCAAGGAATTTTTAAAAATTTATTTCTTCGACAAGGCCAGAATCTGGTCAAGACTTTCTTTGACCCTTATGCCTTGAGTGCTGCTCTTGGTATAGATTATGCTATGCACCTTACTGGGTTCGATGGAGACTACAGCGTCCAAATTGATTAGAGCAGGGATGTAGTCTTTCGTATTGTCATGAGTAAGGTCAAGTAAGTGAAGTTTAATTAAGTGGGCCATATTAATTGTTAATTGCTAGTAATTTTTGATAACCATTTTCGACCGTTGAAAGGAACTTCTTCTGAAGGAAAAGGTCTTCTATCGTCTGCCCTTTGTCTTCCAAAGTCAAGGAGTTAAACTGGTCTATCGTAAAATCTCCTCCTAAATTTTCACTGTAATTGGCAAACATTACATTAAAATGTTTTTCGCTCAAATAATCTTCGGCATCTTTAAATTCGCTAGAGATGTAAAATGTGGAAGTTTCGTCCCATGCGCCATCTTTTCGTAGACAAACGCAAATCTTCGTGTTATTTTCGTCTACTTTGCCGCGAAATAAGAAAGCATTAATTTTTTGTATCATAAACATTGGAGCAAGCAGCAGAAATTGAATCTGCACATAAACTGTGGAAAAGTTTCAGGCTACCATTACATCATGCTTGCAAAAAGCGGTTTTAAGGATGACCGCAAACCTTTATCCCCACTTTAGAAATTCCATCTAATCCCACCCATTGCAACCACAGTACCGTTTAGCTCCTTAACAGCAAAGTTATAATTACTCACGCTAAAACGGTTATCATAGTAACCTACTTCAGCGAAAGGCTCAAGATGATTGAAGAACACTCTTGATACACCAATCTTCGCAGAAATGGTCTCATAATCAGAGAACTTACCGTACTCAGCAGAAGGAGTTAGAGTAAACAAGCCAAAGAAATCAGTAGGGCGCTTCAGCCCAACAATATAACCGCTCTGCTCAAGATTGAGGTCGTGACTCCCCTTAATATAAGGAGTGACAACGATGTTTTCTAGAGCTACAATTGCGGCGACTTCAGTCGAATTTGGCGCACCGGGAATAGAGGTCTGATGGCGGAAAGCCTGAGTGTCAACGCGAAGATTGACTCCGTCAATCAATTTGAAACCTCTGCCAAGTCCAGCCATCCAGTGGGATTCGTCTAGGCCATTAGAGGTGGGAACAATTGTACCTCCAAGATAGGTATCAATCGTGTAATAGGTTGCCCCTAGTTTCACGCCAGCAAAAGCCTGTGCGTCAGTGCGAGCAAGGCCGTTTACCATGTAGTGGGTGGTGTAACCAGCCTCCGTACTCGCTTTTAAATTTTCGGCAAGAGCCTTAGCGGCGAATAGTGAGGCGATTAATGACAGTAACGTTAGGATTCTTTTCATCACTCCTTATTTTACACAAGTGAGCAGTTTTTGTCAAAAGTTTATTCGTATCCCTCAATTTCAAAGCAACCAAAACCTGCTTGATGCTCAAAAGTAAGGAGTCCGCACCTCTTGCTACAAAGGTTAGTGCAGACTCCATAATCAAGATTTAAATCTTTATTTACCTTATCGTACAAGGGGATAAAATGCTTGCAGCCAGCACTACAATCAAGATAACTATAATCGCTATCTACTTTTGTTATTTTCCCCCCATATTGAGCATAATCAGTATCTAATACTTTGCAAAAGTCAAAAAGGTTGATTTGATTGCTGTTCTTTTTCTTCATAACGCTTCAGGTATTGTTGTCCTTTACCTGTAAGCATTCTACCCTTTTCTGAAATTTGTATCAGATTATTCCTCAATAACCAAGTTTCAAAATCCTTCTGCAAACTGGAACGAGTCATTCCAATAATCGCAGAGAGATTTGTGAGGGTCATCTCTGGTTTAATTTTAAGAGTTTGTAGGATTCTCAATTCAATTTGATTGAGTCCCAGAGGTAAGATTGTGAGTTTATCTTTTAGAAGCTGCCAGTCTTCATCAGTAAAGACCTTCTCTTGCTTGGTCTTGAGATAAGAGTCAATCTTATTTGCCATGATTTGCGCTTGCCGAGCATTTCCTCTTAGACAAGAAGAAATATCATGCAGAGATTCTTCATTAAACTCGCAATTGACGCTCTTCTTTATTATTTGAGAAAGGTCATTGTGAGAATACTCTTGAAGCTCAACTCGTTCAAGACGATCAAGAAGTGCATGAAAAATTAACTGAGGCTCAGTAGTGCAGAACAAGAAGCTTTGGACGGAGAAATCAAAATCAACAGAATAATCAGGAAGATTGAGAGTGTTCCTGTTAAGTGGATTAGGGTTGAAGAGACTTAAAAAATTAATCTGAAGGTTCTTGGGAAGTTCGCTAGCTTCATCAAAAAGTACAGTGACTTCTTTGTTCGCTATCGCAGGGACATAGATATCATTAAAGAAACTCTCGGATGAACTAATGGTCGCACAGTTGATTTCGATAAGAGGTTTGCACTTGCTCTTGTCTGCCTTGATAAGATTTCTAGCATACTGCTTCGCAATTGTCGTTTTGCCTGATCCTCGCGGCGCGATGAAAAGAAAGTTAGGAGATATTTGACTCTTATCGTAAATATCAAGATAAAAATCTAACTTGTTTTTGACTGCATCCTGACCAATGATTGTATCAAAGCGATTAGACATATTAAAATTCATCCGAAATTGAAAAAATAACGACCGGCTTTTCTTCCTTTGCAGGAGATGTTTGATTGAAAGGGATTGGAGTTTGAGGTAAGGGCTCGCCCTCGTCAACGAGGTTCATTAACTTTGCGAATTTGATGCTGACTGGAATTTTGGCAGCGTCAGTCAACTTCTCACGAAGCTGCGAAACGCTAACAAATGCAAGGTTTTTGCCGCCCGTAGGACGGCCTCGGGTCTTCAAGAGTGTACTCATCGGGGCTGACCTTAGCGGGTCTTTCGAGGAGGTCAAGAGGGAGATTTAAAAAATCTTCCCGAACCTTATCTGCTCGTTGTTCCCACAGACTAAGACCTCCAAACCAAAGACCATAGTTTTTGAGTTATTAGTCTCTTTAATTAAATGGACGTTTAATTCTTTTTCAAATTTGTCGAGAAGATGAGTAGGGATTATCACAGCATTAAAATGTTCCCCCAGCTTGTATCCTTTGCTTTGGACTTCTTGAATGGATTGTTGAATCTTTTGTAACATATTAATAAAGAAACCACTGCCAGTCTCTATGCTCACTCTTTCTATTAATAATAAATGGGCGGCAGTTAGGTTTTTTAGGTCTTTTAATCAAAGGCATCCCGAATTCTTCAAGAGTTTTATCAGATTTTAAACTATTGATTCTTTTATCGCACGCTACCATATTTTCCCAAGTGTCCTTGCCGTTTTTTGAGACAGGGATAAGGTGATCTATATTAGCCTCTTCCTTTGATAACCTTCGGCCCGTGTACTGGCAGGTCCAATTGTCTCTTTCGAGGATTGCTCTTTTAGTTAATTTAGCATGATAGATAGGAACTTTTGAAAAGTTTTTGCTGATAACGACTGTGGGAATGCGAAATGCCTGATAAGGAGAGGAGATTGAATAATCAAAAGACCGAACTGGCAAAGTCTCCCAAACTTCCCAAGAAACTGGATTGTATTCTGGGTTTTTAAAATCGTATTCTCCATCCATTAGTGGATAGTTAACATCCATGACTAGGTATGTACCTTTGAAGACCTTACTGATAGCAGTCTCAACGCCTTCAGTCCCAATGCCTAGCCAATTTTTATTTAATTTTAAGCAGGTCAGATTCTCAATGGCGAACATATCTATTTATACTCTTGAAACTCATTCTCTCCGTTTGAGTCGATGGAGTAAAATGTTTTCTTGGGATTTAAGAATTTAATCAGATTTTGACAGGATGTGCAAGGCTTAGAGTCCTTAATATCTCCGTTTCGATCTATCCTTGTTGTCACTAAATTCGTTTTAGAGAAGTCAATGTTAGTGAGATTCTTGAATTTTATGAAAGCATTTAGCTCAGAGCAAGTATACTTGTCCAGTATTTGCTCTCCATTTCTACCTGTTTTGGGGTTTTTACGATTGATGGGGTTGCTTTTTCTGGAGTTCTTACCTATCGTAATTATGCGATTTTTATAGAAGATAAACGAAAAATGTTGACATTTTAATTCTGAGTTCGTCTCTCTCAGGGCTTTTGTTAGACTAATGCATTTTTCCAGATTTACTTTTTTCACAAGAGGGTGATTCGGCTTTTTTTATTACTTCTTTAATGAAGGCTACGTAAAAAGCGTCTTCTTTTTTGGAGTCTTTTGATAGGTCAATTATGTCTTTTTTCCATTTGGGAAAGTCTTTGTAAAGCTCATCCCAAACTTTAGAATATTCATTATTAATCTTTTTTAATTTTGACATGTTCTTCTTCGATACATTGCTTAAGTAATTTCAAATAATGAGTAAAAAAGGATTCTCCAAT
>Ga0181357_1000643_pt1 | contig 13368 bp, 24 predicted proteins | sample Fa13VDMM110DN_FD_130094 | JGI IMG/M metagenome (GOLD analysis project Ga0181357, IMG submission 130094) | Freshwater viral communities from Lake Michigan, USA - Fa13.VD.MM110.D.N | ecosystem: Environmental > Aquatic > Freshwater > Lake | place: USA: Michigan | collected 2013-09-24 | reverse complement strand
TAGAAGGTAATATATATACAAACCTTCAACTCTTCCCTATGGTTATCATACCATTTCTCATCGTATGGGACATACTATCTGATGATTAGTCAGAACGTGTAGTCAGAACAGGATTCGAACCTGTATTCTTCTCACTATGAGAACGTGCTAACCAATTGCACCACTTGACTATATTACTATCAGCTCTTCGGCATTCTACTCCCCGCAACACGGAATTATATCTTACTTAGCCCATCGTCAGCGGTATGGGTACCGAAGTTCACTAATAGTTTGAGGTTGAGAACCCCTGTGTTGTAAGCATATTGTTACTTTTAACAACTTCCTTTTTTATCAATACCTCCTTTCTCAAGGGAACAACACGTTTGTAGTCAGGGCCGGACTCGAACCGGATAAGTAACCTTACTTCTAATGGAATCTCCAAGTGTCGAGAACCACTAGCTCTATGGATTTGGGACCGTCCCTCATTACACCCACCTGACTATATTAAAACTTACTTCTTTTTACCTTTCCATTCAACAACTAAATCATCCGAATAATAATGTTTATCCTCCCCATTTTCATAGATACTTTTCAAGTAAACAAACCCATCATCTATCTTGGACACGTAACCATCATCTTCCGCAGAGCGGGTAATTCTATTTACCTTTTTAACATAATCACCAACTTCAATGTCTCGTCCGTTCTTATCTTGCATAACCTTCAGTGTTTTTATTTGTTCCACAAAGATATGGCAAGTTTTTCAATCTGCCAAATCTTTTTCCACATCTTCATACCATTCTTCAACCGCAAACATTAATTGAATAAACTCGACTCCATCAGCGTCCGAATCATATCTTACGTGGAACCCACCTGTTGATACATCTGTTTTTTCTTTAAACGCCATTTTTAATAATCGTCTCGCTTCTTGTCTCAATTCAGGAACGGTTGGAATACCTTCTTCAGCAGCAACCCACTCCCAATTTAATAATTCCATTACTTTTCGGACTTGTTCAAACTTGAAGTAGTCCATTATACTATCAATAGCATCTTGTTGTTTCTGTGTCATATTATTTATCTAAATCTTTATCGTTATCCATCAACTCAATAAGAACCTCCTTTTGTTTCTCTTTCTTCACCATCTCAATCATCTTCTTAATTACCTCAATGTTTCCCTCTCTCTTATCTTTGAAGAAATCAAAATACATCGGTGGAAACTTCCAACTCTTAATCGTATAGTCAAATCCCAAAATCTCATTTGGTGTGGTGTCAGTTTTAACATCCACAAAGTATGAATACTTCTCTTCAAACCATCTGAAAGTTTGTGAGTAGGTTGGTGTGTCAACAGTAAATGAATCTTTTGTAACAAACGGTCTTGAATAATACTCTAACTTTTCGGTTGAAGTACTATATCCTACTAAACAAGGTTCATCAAATCCAAGTTTCTTGAGTTCTGAAGCAATTTCGTATGTAACAAATTCTTTTTCCATAGGACAAAGATAAAGCAAATTTATTAATCAAACAAAAAAAAGTTATCCCGTCTGGACTCGAACCAGAAATACAACAGTCAAAGTGTTGTGTGATGCCATTTCACTACAGGACAATATGGAGCGTAGTGGGGCTGCAGTCCCCTGAGGCACCTACGCAAGTTATTCCTCTTTTTGATATAATGATATAAAATTTTTACCGTACTTTGAAGTAACGTATGGTAAATATTTTTCTTTCATTTCTTCTTTATAAATCACCTCAATTTTATGTGGGAAGTGTTTTATTTTATCATCAGTTAATTCTGACTTATAATTTTTAATTTCAACATAAGTTTTATCAGGTAATATAAAATCAGGATAAAATTTATGAGTTTTGTTTGAGTGTGTGTAGTCAAACCCTTCTTTATTCCTTTCAAATTTTTGTCCGTTATCTATCTGATAGATAATCCAAGCCAACTCATAACTACTATCACACCAATATCCCTTATACCATCCTGATTTACCTCGACTTGTACCTTCTTTAATACCCCCTGAACATTTCAACCAACATTCCGAATGATATTTTTTTGATTTATACAACGCCTCACCACAATAAAGACAATCACCTTTTTTAATTTTAATTGATTTTTCTTTTTTCTTTTTACCAATTTCACGATTAGCACTAATTACCTTATCAGAGTTCTTACAAATATTACTTAATTTTTCTTTATGTTGACTATCCCAAATTCTTTTATTTGCACAGGACCTACCACAATAGTATTTATTCTTCTTTGGTTCCTCAACATTAAATTCTTTAATTTTGAATTCTTTATTACAAACCGTACATTTAACATCAAATTCTTTCCACAAATTTTTATTATATTCCTTCTGTTTTTCAATACTTTCCTGTGTTCTTTTTTTACCTGTACACAGATGAGTGTTCTGACAAGAAACATTACAGTATTTGTTCTTTACTGGTTTTCCACAATTTAAGCAACTATTCATATTTCTCTTTATTAATAAATATCACGGGTTTTATCAAAATCGAACCCGTAATATTTATTTTTTTCCTGCGGTCACGATGGGAGTCGAACCCACTTTTTCGTTTACCTACTTACTATCGTGACAGGATAGCGCAACAGCCGTTATGCGCCGTGACCGTATATGGAGCGGGTTGGGGTAATCGAAACCCCGTCTTCACTTTGGAAGAGTGACATAATGAGCCGTTATACGAAACCCGCTTATAAAAAACCCCATCTTCGTCGGATTAACGGACCGACTGCCATATCGGAGGTGGGGGTTGTCCTGTCAATTCAGGACCTCGTGGGGTGAGTGGGAATCGAACCACACATCTTCGGTTTTTCAGACCGACGCGAACTGACCGCCTGCGCTATCACCCCATTTGTCGAAAATGTACGAATCGAACGTCTCCTGAATGTCCCAAACATCCTATGCACACCATTACACTTCATTCTCGAATTAAGTTCTCACGGCTGGACTCGAACCAGCGACCGTTTGTGTATCAGACAAAAACTCTAAACCACCTGAGCTACGTGAGAATGTTAGCACGACTACCAAGATTTGAACTTGGAACAACGGTTTTGGAGACCGTGATGATACCATTTCACCATAGACGTGTATTTTTCCAATATGTCAAAGAACCAAAAAAAAACCCTGAACTTTTTTGTAGTCCAGGGTTTCCTTATATATTTGATGATACGATTACATCTTATTAAGAACCCTGAACTTACGGCAATCCTGCCCCTTAATCGTAAACCACGATTGGCCCACGTTTGTCGGGAGATTACTTACGTTATGTGTTGAGTTCTGTTTCATTGTTTCTAATTAAATATCAATTGTTTGACAAAAGTAATATAAATTTCTTGTTGTGTCAAGTTTTTTAATTAAATATTTAAAATTTATTGTGTTTTCTGTAACATTTAGTATGTTTTCTTCTTTTACGGTTTTGTTGTCTTGCTCTTTTTTCATAATTAATACCTTGTTCAGACATCACATTAGTTACTCCTTCAGATTCGTCGGCCGCGATAAGTCCCGCTCCAATAATAGCCGCATCATTTCTTAATTCATTTGGTATTTTCATACCTCCCACATCTTGTCCAACGATTATGTTCTTTATTGAGTTTTCTATTTCATTTGTTGTTCCTAAACCATTAAGGTAATCAAAAATTTTTGATAAAATTCCTGTCTTATCATTATCAGGTACACACATTGGGTTATCTCCTGAACTAACGTAATCTTGGATATTAAAATTTGCCCCATTTTGTTTTAGAATATCTTGAGATAATGAAATCATTTCCGAAGGATTGTATTTTGACATTACTTCAGGTGCCTCATTAATCATTTTTTTTGATTGTAAAAATCTTGTTTCTAATCTTTCATTTGTTTCTAAAAGATGTCTTTTTTTACTGAAACTGGTATTCATAATTAATTTTTATTATAAATAGTCAATTTAAAGTATTTTTATCTCAAAATGTATGAAATTAAAGTTGTCTTTGAAAATTTCAATCTTGTATGACATTCCATCACCTGTTCTTTTTTTAATTGAGAGTAGTCCTATGTTTCCTCCTCCCTTTTCACTGAATTCATCATTTTTAAGACTATTCGTTATTTTCTCTTTAACTTCTTCTTCGGTTAAATGAGTAACGCAATCTAATCGTTCTTCTAGCTTATCCGTATTTTCTTTTGAGATTAGGTTACCTGTCTTTATTGTGTACTCGTTATCTTCTTTGAGTAATTCAAAATAAGACAATGTGTTTCCGTCTTCGGTTTTATCTGAATGGTGAATAATATTTTGTAATGTTTCAACAGTTAAGAAAGATATTTTTCTTAATAGAGTTGGTTTTTCATTTAAGGTTTCAATAAATGTAACAATCTCATCCACATCAGTTTGTGTGAAGTTTTGATTACGATATAGTAAAGATTTTTCCATATTCTAATATACTACATATAAGTAGAAAAGGTTACAAAAGATTTGTTAAATATAATTGATATCTTCTATGACATATTGGTAACCTGTATAATAAGGGATTTCTTGGTTTAATATATCATAAACCAAATCATCAGCTTCACTATGAACTTCCATTCCTATCTCATCATCCCATATTGCGTCCGATAAATCACGAACTCCTTCACCTGTCATTATTAAATCCACCTGACCACCAGGTAAAACATTAGCCTGTAATATCAATTGATTCATATCACTACCAACAATCTCAACTTTGAATTTGAAGTCATATCCTCCTGATATTTCAGGATAGTCCGATGTATCAAATACTTTACTAGTTCTACTGACTGCTGCTTCATATGCCCCATCACCCAAAAATGATTTCAATATTCCAATCAATCTATCATACATAGTTGAGCGTATTTGAATACCTAAAAACATAAGTAAGGACCCATCAATATGTGGGCCCTCACCTCTCGCTATTTGTTTTTTAAACCAATTGGTGGATACCTTTTTAAGGGTTTCTTCGTTCATTTCTTTTATGACTTGTCTATGTTGAGATTCGGTAATGACGTATTTCATATTCTATAAATACATCAACTGAACTTATTCTTCAAATCGTATTTTTGAATGATTTCTTTTAATTTTATTTCGTATGTCCCATCCTCAGCGTATCCAAGACTGTTTAAGATTTGAAAATACTCATCCTCCGATTGAGCCTTGTTTGCGTATGTTGAACTCCATAATGCATAATCCATAACACTATCTTCCCAATTTGAATAGGATGCGTGGTTGTTTTGGGTTCCCTTTGCCAAATTCAATCGGCTTGTCGCTTCCTTCATTCCAAATAAGTTATGGTTCTCTTGGAACACGGGACTCTTGAAATGTCCTGTCTCAAGTATTGCTTGAGCCATAACAATGTGTGGATATTTGAAACCAAGTTCTTTGATTTTTTCAACCATCTTGTCTTCCGAGAACTTGTTAACTTCCTCCACCAACAATACCTTCTCATACTCGGTCATCGTTTGAACAATGTGTGTCTTGGTCCACAAGAATGTTCCAAGGGATGCCATTACCGTTAACGATACCGTAACGAGTCCAATCTTTGAGAAAAACTTAAATTTGTTAACTTTAACATACTCTAATGTCTGATGATTCAATTTGTACATAGGCTTAAGTTTTATTGGTTAATTAATCTGTTGTATTTGTTTTCGTCAATTGCCAGTCTCATTCTTTTCTCGGTTTCTTGATAGAGGTCACCTGACGGTCCACCAAGTTGTTTTCCATACATTGTTAGATAATTCTTAACAAGTTTTCTACAAGCGATGTCTTGTACTGGGTGGGTACAAGAGTCAATGACACTGATTACCCATAACATTGTTTCATACCAACCTTTCATATTCTATTATTTATTTATACAAAGTTACAAAACTATTCTTGTTAAACCAAAAAAACCGAAGAAAATCTTCGGTTTTTATCAGTGAAGAAGACGGGGTTCGAACCTCGTGGCACAAGGTGTTTCAAACCTTTGCTCTACCTACTGAGCTACTTCTTCATAAAAGGTAAAGGTCGGCATATTTCACAATCCGACCTTTATAAATCACATTACTTCGGAGATTGTCTCATCAGCAAATCCCATAATAACATCTGAATCAACATTGTAAGTTACCTCATTGAAGGTTTCTCTTAACAAATCTTCATCAATCATTGGTATAATTGTATTACCACTTACGTCAAATGTAACGACAGTTTCGTGGTCAAGTGAATTATACATTTCATCAAAAATAAATTCGTTAACTTTAATTGTATATTCAACCAAGAAGTTTTCTAATTGTTCTCTTGTGAAAAGAATATCACCCTCTTCAACTACAATACCTGCTTCAGATTTAATTTCACTTATTTGTGATTGTATTTCTTTTAATTTTTCAATCAACTCAACGTTTTGATTTTTGTTTTTCTTAGCCATATTATTTTTTTTTGTTTTTATTTCTTTTACAAATATAAGACAGATTTTTTATCCTGACAAGATGTTGACGTGATTTTATTAAAAAAATTAGATAAGATTTTTCAACTTAAATGTTGTAACAATTGCGTTGTCAATAACATCAATATGAACATTAAATTTTTCCTCAAACCAAGTACATAGGTATTCTTCAGCGTCTACTCTTCTCATTGGTGGAAAATATTCAATAATAGGTAGTATTGCTGACATTTTATATGTCACCCATTCCACGTCTTTACGAAACTTAATGATTGCATCTTCAGGAAAATCAGGGTCAATGATTACAACCCACTTACCATCAGTAAAACTATCAGGATACCTTGTATCTAAAAATTTAGAGATTACTTTTTGTAACTTTTTGTCGTATTCTTTCATTGTATTTACCAATCAATTCCTGGTCCGAATTTTCTATCATCAATTATGTCTTCAATGTACAATTCTATACTTGGAATCCAATCTTCTAATCTATACTGAATCTCAGCTATTAGATTATCAAAATCGGGTCTATTTGAATTTTTATGTATATTAACATAAACCTTTATTTTAGATATTGTTACAACTCTATCTACAACTATCTTATCTACAGATTGTACTTCAGCAAGTTCATCCATCTCACCCATTCCCCAGTCTTCAGATTCTGTACGTAATGAATCAAGTTCAGAATCAATTAGTTTTTGAATCCTTGGTTGGAGTGATTTAACTTGTGACTCTGTAACAATATATTTCATATTGAATAAATATTTACTATTACCGTATTCTTTATTTTTTTATAATAATAGTAAATATTTATGAGTATGTCTAAAATAATTAAATTAACTGAATCAGATGTCATTAACATAGTTAAACGTGTTATTAATGAACAATGGGTTTATCAGCCCAATAAAAAGGGTGGGTATACATTAATTAATGGTCCATACAAAGGTATTGAAGCGAAACAACTATTTCCTTTATATTCTGAAAAAACATATCCAAAAGAATTGGATAAAAATAAAAGCCCATTAATGAAAGACGGTGGACCTGTTCCAACTTTGTTGACGCCAGAATTTCAACAAAAATTTGCAAAATTACCGTTTGTTAAATATGGTTGTGCACCCTCAAAAGAATATTCAGTAGCAATAAATGAAGCTATAAACAGTAAAAAAATAAACCCGTTGTTTGTTAAATACGGATTGGGTATATTAGGTAGAGAGTCTGATTATGGTAAATTTGTGGGTAATAGCTGGGGAACAATAGGTAAATACTTACCTACCAAATACGCAATAAAAACACCTTTTGAGGTTTTATTTAACGCATTACCTGAAGATAGTCCTTTAAAATCCGCAGTTACATTTGCAGTGTCAAAATATAAACAATACACAACTGGAAGTAATTTATCTGCAGATTGGGTACCAAGTATGGGTATAGGTCAAATGACACCCGATGTCGCTAAAAGATACGGTGTCTCAATGTGGGAACTTTTAGGAGCAACAGGAGCATTAATTGCAACATCAAGTTATCTTAAAGACATATATTCAGAATTAACTAACTATGACGAAAATTTACCTTCAATCATTAATATAAATGGTAAAGATGTACAAAATCCAAGTTCAACAGGTAATGCAAGATTGGATGCTGCGATTGCCTCATATAATTTAGGTAGCTCAAAATTTAAAAAAGCGTTTTGTGAATCAAATGACACTAATAAATCATCTAAAGGATTAAAAACAAGTTGTGATTCTTCAGATGCAATTAAAGACAAAATTGTTAAAAACTACTTACCAAGATACGAGACAAAAACAAGTGAAGGTACTTTATCATCCCACGGATATTTGAAAGAAGTTACCGAAAATGGTAAGAAATTTACTTGCATTTAAGACTAACTCTTCTCGCCTCATCCTCCATAGGATGATTAAATCTACTGTTGTGACATAGATATCCTTTAGCGTAGTTGTAATAAAATCCAACTAAACCCATTCTTTTATATTGGTCCCAATGAACTAATTCGTGTCGGACTAAAGAACCTGGTTTATCAGGTTCATTCCTATATTGGTCCTCAATGAAAATACCAAAAGGAGGAATTGTCATACCTTTTAAATCACCAGGTAAGTTAAATGGAACATAATATATTTTTTCATTTTTTGTTGACAATGAAAAAATTACTAATGTTGTGACTATAAGAATTACCATTTTATGTTTCATTCAACAAATATAATCAAAATTTTTAATCCTGTAAAAATTCTAACACTTTTTCTTTAACTCCAACTTGTTTAATACCTTCGTTGTTCAAAGGTGTTAAGACAAAGTTATCCAATCCCCACTCGTGTTCATATTCCATTGAGTATTTCATTCCAGTCTTTCCCATCTCCAAATCATCAATTGCTACCCAATGTGTTACCTCAGGATGGTTTGATAACCAATCTTGGATTTCCAAACTTCTTGTTCCTTCCAAATCCCAATTTCGGTACCAGGCAACTCTTGACCCATCAAGTAAAGTATCTGTAAAGTCAATTGGTCGTTTGATGATACCCTGACTCTCGTAGTAGTCACCCATTTCTTCAACATTAGCCCAACGTTTCCAATCAGAAGATACAACGATTTCTGCACCAGTCAGTTCCAAGATTTCATTCAATACCTTAATTGCCTTCTTATCAAAGTTATCAAAACGAGCATCAACAGGTAATGTCATCACATCTTGACTTAATTTTCTTTTAGCCTTTGTTTGTTTCTTAAATCGTGACCCCCAGTTACCTGATAAACAGATAACTCCATCGTGGTCGAGTACAATTATGCGCATAATATTATTTTATATATTTTTCTTTTATGTGTTTTTTAATCTCATTCAAATATACATCATCAACATCACTCATCCAAAAATTTCTTTTTTTATTGTTTTCACTTTTAGTTAATAATTGTAAATTTCTAAAATCATTAACCACAGATGCCGGAGTATTTTCTTTAAACCAAGTTATTGGTATCTTGTGGTCAATTTCATAATTAACCCAGTCTGTAGACAATGTTTCTAAATATTTTTTAAGTTCATCAGGAGAATAACCTAATAAAACTATTGTTTTATCATCTTTATTCGTTTTTATTTTTTTCAAAGTTTCTTTTAACAAATATCTCCACCTGTGTTTTTCAGGATTTTCTAACCTACTTTTTTGTGCAGATTTTCTATTATATTCTCTATGTTTTTCAATATTATCAATTCTCCATTTTTTATTTTTATTTGCAACTTTTTCAACATTTTTAGAGTAATATTCTTTATATTTATCCCTAATAGATTCTTTATTATCATCTCTATATTTTTGAAGATGGTCTTTATTTTTTTCCCGGTACTCTTTTGATTTTTGTTTGTAATGTTCTTTATTCTTTTCCCAATACTCTTTTGATTTTCTTCTAAAATATTCTTTATCTCTTAAACCATTGAGTTTTTTTGAACACATCTTACATAATGAACTACTCTTATAAAATTCATCAAATGTTTTCTCAATCCCACATGCTGTAAGATTAACTCGTTTAGTTTTACATATTTTTGTTTCCATATATATAAATATATGTGTAGGTCAAAAAAAATTACTTTTATTTCTTTTTGGAGAATTTCTGTCGGTTTGTCACTTTTTTAACTGGGTCGTATTTATACTTAATCTCAACAGAGATTGGTCCGTTCTTGAACTTTGTTAAATCATAAGTCCAAACGGCGACTGTTTCATCATCCTCGTAAACTTGTTGATATTGTTCCTTTTTACTCATAATGGGAACAAAGATACGACATTATTCCTTATCTTCCAAATTAATTAATGGAACAAAATCTTTCGAAGGGGTAAATTCGAAGTTATCTACAACGACAGGCATATCAATACTAAAAAATTTAAGGAATTCTTGAATGTCATTATCAATTTGAACTGAAAACTCAAACCATTTTTTATTAACAATGTCTCTTCCAAAATACTTTTCTTTATTACCAAAAGTACATAAATAATAATTAACCATCCCTTCACCATTAACCAATTTAACCGAAACAAAAAGATGGTCATTCATCTCACCAATACTTCTTAACAGAGCAACTTTATCAATATGAAACTGATAGTAAGCCTTTACAGGTTTTTCACTGAAACTAACACGATGGTCGTAAACAAAAGTTTTACCTTTTATAAACTTGTTAATTTTATTTATCTGACTTAATAATTCCATTATTGTTTAAATCAGTTTTTAATTCGTCGCTATACCCATAAAAGACTTCGGCAGCCCAGTTAGATTTTGGTCCTAATACATAATTTAAAGTGACTTTAAATTTACCATTATTTTCTAACATTTCTTTATCCGTATACATAGACGTGATAATATATTTTTCACCATTGTTATTAATACCTTCACATAAAAAAGAAAATTGGGTATTAGCACTAAAATAACTGATAGCTTTAATTTTAACGTCAAAATAATCTTTACCCGTTGGTAAGAAATTTGCCGGTTTTGGGTGAGTGTCGGCAGGATTATCCCAGTTAAACTTTGTACTTTTATCACCTGGTTCAAGATAAAGTTTGTATGTTTTACCAACTAATTTACTAACGTCAAGTTTTTGTTCACCCTGAACTTGTTCCGTCACGATTGAATACATTGACAAGATATTCTTTTTTTCTTCTTCAGTTATAATAAATTTTTTCATCGTTCAATTGAATATAATCTCATATAATTCTTTTTTAGTTTCTTACCCGCTGAGTTAATCATTCTCTCATACTTCTTAAATAATCCAAGTAAGTTTTTGGTTTTATAAACCGTATCTTTAATATCTTCAGCTTCGTTATAAGCTTTATTGTGTTTTTTATATTGTTTAAGATAAAACTTATGTAAATTTCTAATATGATAATCCACCGTTTCAGGGTCTTTATTTTTAGCAGTATTAACTAATTCCTCAAATAATTTATCCGCAGAATAATTCTCCATATCATTCGCAGTTCCCCACTGAATAGTTTTCTTAAACTCATCAAAACTCATTCTACTGATTTTTGAGAACGCTTCCTGTACATTAGCGTTAATTTCCCAAGGTTGCGAATAATATAAAAAGTTTAGGAATTTAGTATAAACTTCAAAAATAACTTTTGGAGTATTAACATTTTTTGTACCGGCAAAAGACTTAACCAAGTTATTACTTCCTTTACCTGTATTCTCCCATCTCTTATAAGACTCATATAAATGATTAACTTCGTGAGTAATAGTATCTCTTAAATCAAATAACAAGTCGTCCATCATTGTCTCATCAAATGATGGATTAACGTATATTTCAAATTGTAGTTTAGCGTGAACGGTCTTTGGAACATCTTGAAGTATGTCTTTTGGTATTCTAAATGACGAGTCAATCATATAAGACCCCCCATTTTTTTTATCTAATAAGTCATAATAACCACCACCAACTGCAAATGGTTTATCACCAATTAATTCACTGTCTGTAGGAGTAAATGCCAAATCAAGTTCTAACTCTTCGATTGGTAATTCTCTAAACGTTTCAGGGTCATTCTTAATAAATTTAATTAAATCTTTAGCTTCAATATTAATTTCCTCAACCTTTTTTTTACCTGTAGCAACCATTTGAATAGCAATTGGTTCTAACAAATTATATATCAAATTAGTGTACTCAATTGCCGGCTCATTAACACCAAGTGACTCATTCAACATTAAATTAAACTGACTTTCTTTAAGAATAACCTTCATAAATAATAAATACCTTTAAAATCAAAAAACCTACTTTATGTAGGTTTTTAATAATCATCATCAACAATACTATGTTTTATTTTTTTAAACTTTAAATGAAGTGTTAACTCTTTCTCGTAACTTTCAAATGACGCTTCTTCACAACTTGTAAAATTGTCGTTGAAGTGTTTGTCTCTAAAAAGTCTGATTAGTCTTTCACAACACTCAATCTGTCCTCCGTGTTCAACAGAACCAATTACTTTCTTAATTTTTAAGAAATCACATTCAATTTGGTCCGTTTCCATTAATTACTTTTTAGTATAAATATAAAAATGTTCTCCAATCTCTTTAGTATATCTTTCAAGGTACTTCCCTTGACAAGCTTTTCTTAACAACGGTGTTAATTCAAAATGTTCATCATCAGTTAACGTTGGTTGTATTTGTATCTCATACTCCATTTTATAGGGTAACTCCTTCTCCGTCACCACTGCCCAAGTTGGAAGGACTTCTTTTAAATTGTTTAAAATTGACATCTACAATCTTTTTTTAAAATTAATTTAACGACATTCTCTAATTGTGGACTGATATTCAAAGGTAAGTTATCCACACTAAAATACCCAAAGTTATCGTGTTCATCCCCATCTTTCGCATTTATAAAGTCAGGAAATATTCTATTATCGGTTTCTAATAAGTACATATACAAGAAACCTTTAATTTGTTTACCATCTCTAGTTCTTCTTTCAGTGATAGAAACAAATGATAAATTCTCATTATCAATATTTACGTTTGTTTCCTCAAAAAACTCTCGTTTAGCACCACTGATATAGTCTTCAAATTTAATGATTTTTTCAGTTCCGTCATTGATAATTTTTTTACTCAATTTACCGGCGGGTATAGACCATTCACCAACCCCATTTTGGGTTCTACGACAAAGTAGTACCTCGTCACCACATTTCACAATTACACCGGAATATTTTCTCATAATACAAATATATATCTAATTTTTTGTTTTTACAAGCATAAAAAAACCCGTCAATTGACAGGTAAGATTAGAAAAGCCTGAGATTACAGCTTATGTTAAGAAACTTTTAAAGGATTATTTTTTCCCTTTGTATCCACCACCTTTTGGGTAGTATTTCTTAGTGACGGTATTTTAGGTGTACCACTCCTTAAGGTTTGAATTACTCTATCAATACTTAACTCTTTCCGAGGTTGCCACCCCAGTTCGTCCTTGCGGGACTAAAGGTTTTTCTTAACAATACACATTGACTTGGGGTCTCTGTATGCAATGAACG
>Ga0181357_1000642_pt1 | contig 13380 bp, 23 predicted proteins | sample Fa13VDMM110DN_FD_130094 | JGI IMG/M metagenome (GOLD analysis project Ga0181357, IMG submission 130094) | Freshwater viral communities from Lake Michigan, USA - Fa13.VD.MM110.D.N | ecosystem: Environmental > Aquatic > Freshwater > Lake | place: USA: Michigan | collected 2013-09-24 | reverse complement strand
TCGCGAGAAAGCCCCGTATTATATTTACGGGGCTTTTGCGTTAACTTAAATGGATGCTTATTAAATTGCCGGAGTCTTTTTTGCCCTAGGCTTGGCAGGTGCTCGTGGTTTCTTCACAGCCGGCGCCACTGCTTCTACCCGAACTGGTTCAGCAACAGGTGCAGGTGGCACAACTTCTGTCGGTTTAGTAAATTGATCTAATGGATGCGATCCATCAGGTTTTTCTTTGTTAAAATTGGTATAAGCCCAATAGCCAAGCAATCCAATAACAATAACTGTAATTACAATTTCCATGATAAAATTCTCCTGTGCTTTATTTAGTATGCCGTTTTTGGATTTACATTTTTAGTGAAGCATCACTAAAGTAGTAAAAAAATGCTGCGACCGCACATTTTTATATAAATATATGTTACAATACTAGATAGGACGCTGGATAGGCCGGGTCCTATAGCAAACTTGCTTAATTAAGGAGAACACTATGTTTACAGCAGACGCATTCATCGACACCGTACAAACCGGTAAAAAAACTTGGGTCAACACTTTCGTCACAAACGAAGCCACAAAAGACGCAATGATCAGTTTCATTGACTCTCAAGCTGACTACACCAAAAAAGCCATCAAAGCCACCACAGATGCTGCCGCTACTGTGGCCAGCGAAACTGTTAAGGCCATGCAAGAAGCCACCAAATTTGACTATGTTAAGTTTGGTGAAGGCATCATGAAGGCTTACACAGCAACTTCTAAAAAGTAATACTCAAGTACTACAAAAGCCCTACAACATGTAGGGCTTTTTTTTGGGTTGACCAATAATTCCCGATCTGCTATACTATGGACATATTAACGCAAAAGGAGATTGATATGAAGAAGATTCTAAAGATGGCTAATACTATAGTCAAAACCTTTGAATACCAAGGTTTTGAAGAGTTGACCCTTGAGGACCTGCGGCATATTGCTTTAGAAACAGGACAACCGTTTGGTATTGTGGCAATGTTAGTTTACGAACAGGCCTACTACGATTAACACAAATGGTTGACCGGAAATTCCCGATCTGCTATACTATGGACATATTAACGCAAAAGGAGCCCCAAATGCTTGCACTAGACAATATTGAATCTGTTCACAACACTGCCATTGCCGCCGCGCAACGAGCCGAAGCAGACTTTCGTGCCCGGCATGGCGAGCCTGGCTACTGTGGTTTTGCCTGGGTGCATGTGAGTGAAAAGGCATCAACCAAATTGGGTCGTGCGCTCAAAGAAGTTGGCTTCCGCAAGAGCTACCAAGGCGGCCTAGATCTGTGGAACCCAGGTGGTTCGGGCACCCAGAGCATGGACATCAAAGAAGCAGGTGCCCAGGCCTATGCCGATGTCCTGCGCAGTTTTGGTATCAATGCATACATGAGCTCACGTGCCGATTGACCAATAAATCTCAATCTGTTATAATTACATCATGAAGACACTAAGTTTTACAATTGAACTACCTCGCCAGCGCCGTCGTGCGGTGGAGTTGTACTCACGAGACACTCCGTTCAAACCCAAAACAGAGAAGTCACGTGTGGCGTACAATCGCAAGACCAAACACCGTAACAAAGACGAATGATGAAATCAATATGCTTTGTGGTTGTGTCTGCTGTGATGGCTGGATGTGCCAACGTAACTCCGCCCATTGACGTCACACTAATTCCCAATGACTGTGCCAATCAAGCTCGAATCATTCGTTGGTTGGAAAGTCAATCACAGTTAATACCCGTAGGAGCAGACAAAGTTGAATACGACCGATACCGCCAGACTGTCAAAAGTCGTATCTGGAATCTTCGTTATAACTGCAATCCTGTGTAACACAGGATGCGGTACTGTTCAGACCAAGCCAATGGCTGCCGAAGACCTTGATTACTTTCAAGTTGATTGTCGAAAACGCACAGAACAGATTGCCATGTTGCAAAGTATGAGATCCACTAGAGATGACAAGATGTTTGCTAGAGTAGGTAACATGTTGCAACCCTGGCAGGTGATAACTGACCCAGACGCCTACAACAACAGACATTCAGTAGGTTTGGGTCGTTCAAATTGGTTGTTGAATCAGAAATTAATGGAACTGGGATCATGCTAAAATTATCAATCTTGACTGTTGCAATTGCGGCCACAATGGCGCAGGCAGATCAATGTGTGTTGCAAGAAAAAACAGTGAGTCGTTCCGCAGTTGTGATTGCCGAACGTAGTGATGTTCGTGCAGAAGTTGTGCCTGGGTTCTCAGGTGGACGCAAGTGCATGGTGAACTTTAGAGCTAGGATTGGCGCAGAATGGCACACTGCCTTTGGTGAGCATGAATGGTCTGGTGATCGTCCACGTGAGGAAGCCTGTGGTGCGGCTATCAAGCGAGCCGAGGACTCTGTACGTGAGCGTGTGGGTCGCAGTCAAGTCGTCAGTGAAAAGGCCCTGATCTGCAACGACAACCCAGATCTAATGACCTTGCGTCAAACCAATCCAGGTACCATAGGTGAGCTGGCTCAGTTTCGTCCTCATCCAGACCGACCAAGAGAGTTTTGGCACAATGGTGCTCCGTGTAGGTTCTTTTTGGACAGTGCCTATGTGCGCAATGACATTCGAACTTTTGAAGGCGTGATCTGTAAAGTCCACGATTCAAAATGGGTAGTGGTTGACAAGTTTTGATCAATCTGCTACAATGCTTTATCTGTTAACTAACCTGAAAGGTATGTATGAAACTTGTTAAACTTTCTGCTATTGCACTCAGTGCCAGTCTTGTGGCCTGTGCAAGCACTCAAAAAACTGAGGCTCCCATGCCCCAGGTGGTGGCACAGCCAGCACCGCAGGTGTATCAAGCGCCGGCACATCCTTATGCCATGCCAGCGGCACCTGCTCGAGCAGTTGTTTCTGCGCCTGAATGGTTTGTACGTCTGCCAGAAGATACCGCAGACATGATGTTTGCGGCAGGTACTGCTACATCTGTGGATGAGCAAATGGCCTACAACAAGGCTCGCATGTTTGCAGAACAGAAACTGATTGAGACCATGACTGCACGAGTTCGCAGTTTGACCAAGAGCTATCGTGCTGATTCTGGCGATGCACTCAACGAGCGTTTTGAGCAGACTGTACAGAAAACTGCCAACGGTGAGTTAATTGGTGCTCAGCGTGTGGACAGTCGTGCCACACATGATGGGCGCTCTTACAAGGTGTATGTGTTGATTCGGTACCCACTGGGCGAAAACAACGTCTTGCGCAAAGAGCGCAATCAAACACAAGCCCGTAAGGAAAGTGAACTTCGTGCAGGACGAGCTCATCAAGATCTGAACCGTGTGCATGCAGAAGATGAAGCCAAACAAGAACGAGCCGATCAGCAACTTCGTGAACAGATTGGACCGCGTCCAGAGCCAGCAAAATCTGTGAATACTTCGCAGACCGAACTCAAACTACTGGATGTGGACAATGAAGAATACAAGCGCAAACGAGACGAAGCCTTACTCAAACCGCATGCTGTAATCGGACAAATTACTGTGCGATAAACGGCGTATAAATAAAAGGCAGCTGAGGCTGCCTTTTCTTATATCCAAATCATGACTACAGATAACTCTCTTCAACTTGAGCAGACACACAGCCAAGCCCTGGCTGACGCAGGAATGTATGTTTTTATGGGGGAGGTAGACAACGAAAATATCAAACCCATTGTGGAATGGATCTTGCATGAAAATCATGTGGTCAAAATAAAAAAACGAAAAGAACTGCTGTTGATGGTGTGCTCAGAAGGTGGTGACATGGGTGCTGCCTTTGCCTTGATTGACGTCATACACAGTTCAATTATTCCTGTAAAGACTGTGGGACTGGGAGTAATTGCCAGTGCCGGATTGTTGATATTCATTGCTGGTCACCGGGGGCGCAGGGTCCTCACACCTAACACGTCAATCTTGAGTCATCAGTTTTCATGGAGCACTGAGGGCAAGGCACATGAACTGTTTGCTACCATGCGAGAATTTGAACTCACACAGGCTCGAATGCTTGCACACTATGAAGCCTGTACCGGCCTGAATCCAGAACAAATCCGCAAGCACCTGTTGCCACCACAGGACATTTGGCTTGGTGCCGAAGAAGCCCTAGCCCTAGGAATCTGCGATCATGTGTCAGCAGTGACTAAAAATTAAGGCACCACAACTATAACTTCACCTGTGGTGGGATTATAGTACATAGGCGAAAATCCTGCCGGTACCGCGCCAGACACTGATCGCACAGGTTTCACTGTGAATGTGTTGACAGTAGTTTGTTCAAGTGCCGCGCCAGTGGCATTTATAACAATTGAATTGCCAGCTTGATTGTTTTGCCCAGCATAGGCACCAATTGCCACAGCATTTGCACCTTGAGATTCGTTACCTGCACCAACCCCAATGGCCACTGCATCAATACCCTGGCTGACTGCCCCTGCACCTATCCCAACTGCTGTTGAATTTGCGCCTTGGTTGGAATACCCAGCAGAATATCCAATTGCTACTGCACTATCACCTTGTGAAATTTCTGCAGCTATGTTTCCGAGTGCAATTGAATTAGTGCCTTGTGATGTAGCACCGGCCAGCGTACCTAGTGCAATTGATGCAGGTCCTGATGCATTATTTTTATCACTCAATAGTGCCCATGTGGTTGTGCCGGAGGGTGTAGCAAGCACAGTGAGTTGTCCCAGTACATTTCCTACATACAAGATATCAGTGTTTTGGTCAACAATTAATTCGCCGGGGCGAGCATTGCCGTTGTAGTTGGTAATACTTTCTTGAGCATTGTCTTTCATTGCAGCACGTGAGATGCCAGTAATGTTAGCGTTTGGTGGTGGTGGATTGGCCATTTTTCAATCTGTCAATATTTATTTAATGTTTTCTTAGATTTCTGCCTAGTACTTCGGCAGTCATCTGAGGTTGTGGTTGTGTTCTTGCTGTTCGTACACCAGGGCCTGTAAGTCTACTAGTTGGTTCTTGTTCTCCAGCAACGTCAACCAGTCCACCTTGAGATTGGTCAACAGGTTGAGCCTGTGCTGGTTTTGCAACAGGCATTTGTGGCTTTGGTGTCAAGCGTTGTTTTGGCAACTCTTTAGGCTTGTCTTGATATCTTCCAGTTGCATCTGCAACCTTACTTAATAGTGGACCTTTTTCAATAACGTTTCTTTGATATGGACCTTTGTCTTGCTGTTGTATGTAAGTGCGAATAGAAAACAACATTTGATTGCTGTTTTCATCGTATACTTCAATTTTGGGATTGTCACCAGGTATAAATCTGGCCCTGAGTTTAAGACCTTTCATGGCTGGTAACAGACTAGCCTGACTAAATTGCAGCACATCATATTTTCCACTTCTACCAAAACTAACCACGTATACTTGATCATCGTCACTAGTGGCCCAAAATCTCAATGCACGAGCCACCGTTTGTATGAATTTTGCTTCTTCGGCTTCATTAGTCAGTCGTGAGTTAATCATGTCTGTGGCTGTTTTATACACCTTGGTGGCGGCTTTGATTTGCTCTTTGTTCTTTTGATAACCTTCATATTCGCTTGCAAGATTACCTACAGTGGAAAGATCTACACCTAGCATTGAGAACATTGATTCCATGGCCTTCCACTTGCTACCTGAATGTTGTGCAAACTGATCAGCGCCAGCTTTCAAACTAACAGGCATGATTTCACGTTTGATGGTGTTGGTAACAGGGTCTCTGACCGCAGTGACTACATCAGTCTTTTTATCTGTTTGTGCAGACAACCCATCGCTAATAACACCTATTTCGTCAGGGGTGCCGTTTTTATAAAATTCTTCTGCGTATGCAGTGCCTTCTGGACTGTTGACATAGTTAACTGGACTCAGCATCCAGTTGGTTATTGATTTTCTTAATGCTGGATCTTCTAATGCCATTTTGACTGTGTTTTTTACTTTGAGTCGGAACCACACAGTGTCGGTTGCGCCGCCTAGGTCCTTGCTTCGGACCATGTAATCTGACTCTGACACAGGATTAAGATTGTCAAACACATTCCATACATCATTGGTGGTTATTTGTCCAATGGCGCCGTTTTGTCTGTCCAATAACTTAGCAAATAATGCCGCTCCTAACAATCCTTCCGCAGTGTCGCCTTTATTGGGCAGTTTAGGTTTGGCATCAGGATCATTGGGATTAGTGGCTTTTCCTAGATCATTAAACCCTGTTTCAATTGTGTTTTTTGGAGCCCGTATTTCTAATATGTCACCATTTTTTCTTTTTACCTTAAATGACCGCGGATCACGCCCACCCAAATCGACCATGTATTTTGGACGACTTTCTTGATCTGCTACAGCAACAACTTCTGATGAATCAAATTTGGGACCTATTTTATTTTTGATTGCATCTACAAGGGCCACCCCTTGCTTAGAAGTGCTGAACCCAAGTTTATAACCAGGAACATATTGACTGTTTTTGGTTTTAAAAACCGAAGCTTCGCTTATGGTCATATTGTCAAGTAAGTTAAGTAGATCGCGCATTGGGGTTCCGTAAGAATATGCTGTACTTATCTCTACTATAAGTAAACTCACAATGAACATCTCCATACAAGTTTCCGGTGATTGCTGGTACAATCAGCCTGAAATAGAACAACTGTTGGCCAACACTCCCGGAAACACAGATCTTGTGCTAGACTTGAACAGCGAGGGGCCTAGCTTGCAACGCCTGGGCATTAGCAGTGTAATTGATGCTTGGCTGGCCCAACACAATCAAGACCCGGCCACAGTTACAGTCACTCGCTGGAGTAACAGTGCCGAACAAATTAGATACAACACACGTCTATGTTCTATTCCTCGCAGTCATTTTTGGCGTATGTCTCACCTGTACAAAACTGAACCAGTTGACTATTTTCCGCACAACACTAACTGTTTGTTTGGATTGTTTCTGGGTCGAGGAACCATACCACGCAATGTAATCCTGTATCAAATACAGCAACAATGGGCTGATAAATTTTTGATCAGTAGATTGAAATCCTACACACCCGAAGGCACCGGGGTACCCGAACCTTGGGATATACGCAATCAATCTGGGTGGAAATTGCTTGAATCACTCAGTGATTGGCTACCAGACAATCAGCATGAACAACTATTCGAATTTTTTAGAACAACTGAATTTACCAGTATTGATAATAGAACAGTTAGAGATCAATTTGGTGACACTGCAAATCACGGCATACACAATCGCAGTATGCTTGAACACTATCACAAATTTTCTATAGAGTTGGTGTGTGAAACTTACACTCTGGGCAACACGTTTTTTCCTACTGAGAAAACTATAAGGCCAATCATGGGCACAAAGCCTTGGTTGATACATGGTCCTCCGAGCTATATTCAACGTCTCAAACAACTGGGATTTCAAAGTTTTGATTCCCTGTGGGACGAACGTTACGACCAACTGGAGGGGCCCGCAAGATGGGCGGCCATGCAAAAAATAATCAACACTTTAACCAGGCTGAATTCTGTTAGTTTGAATATGCTGTTGGAACAAGCACATCAAATTGCCTTGTTCAATAGACAGCAATTAAATAAATTTTTAGATCATGATAATCAAAACGTTTGACCAAGGGTGGGGGCGGCAGTATCCACTCAAACAGTATGAACAAGATATTGTGAATGATCTTGTTAGACCATTTGTTGTGAGCAGTCAGAAAATAGTTGTAATCAACAGTGTTTGGTACACAACAGACATGCACGAACAAGTAATGACTTGGCTTCGCAATAACCCATGGGATCAGATTGTGCTGGTTGCCATGCTTGATGCAGCCATACCGTACCCAGATCGCTACAAGGAGTTTGACCAACCAGTAACTGGAATAGGATATTACCCAGGTGCAGGACAGGTAGATTTTTGTGCGTTGTTTGTGGATCATTTTTTACAGGCTCCTGATTACAATATATTGATAGATCCTGCCACAATCGACACTGCCTACATGTGTTTGAATCGCAAACCTCATTGGCACAGACAAAAACTATACAACAAATTAGAAGCATTGGATTTGGTTAAAAAAGGTATTGTGAGCATGGGTGGAAGCGGGCAAGCTGTGCAAGCACTGGCACAAGACCGAGACCACGATTCCTTGGCACCAAATGCCACTCGAGCTCATTATGGTATCCCCAATGATATAGTGAGTTTAGGGCATGTTGACAACTGGTGCAGACATTTGGTAAATGTAGTCACCGAAACATTTTATGATATCAATCAAACTGGATTTGTCAGCGAAAAAATCTACAAACCTATTGTGGGTTGCAGACCGTTTTTAGTGTATGACCCTGATGGCGGTACACAGTGGTTGACTAAAAGAGGATTTGAAATTTACACCTGTGATTTTTCTGACATTTCAGATTTGGATTTATCAAAGCCCGACAACTTACCTAGATTTTTAGTAGCGTTATGCAATCAGGCTCCGGCATACTGGCAGAAAAAATTTGTTGACTTACAGGAAAAAATATTATATAATAAGAATCATTTTGCTGACTATGTTCAGCAACAACATAAATTGGTTAAACAAGGAATCCCATGTCAAATTTAGTACCTATTGTTATTGAACACACTTCTCGAGGCGAACGCAGTTACGATCTTTACAGTCGACTGCTTAAAGATCGTGTGATCATGTTGGATGGCGAGATTGTCCAACACACAGCCAGTTTGATCTGTGCACAGTTATTGTTTTTGGAAAGCGAAAATCCCGACAAAGACATCAGCCTGTACATCAACTCACCAGGCGGATCAGTCACAGCAGGTATGGCCATTTACGACACCATGAACTTTATCAAGCCCAAGATCCACACCATTGTGATGGGTCAAGCTGCCAGCATGGGCTCGCTATTGGCCACAGCTGGAGAAAAAGGTCAACGCTACATCCTGCCAAATGCACGACACATGATTCATCAACCCCTGGGCGGGGCATCGGGGCAGGCTACAGATGTAGAAATTCAAGCTCGAGAACTGTTGCGTTGGAAAACTGTGTTAACTGATATATATGTTAAACACACTGGCAAAACCCACGAACAACTACGAGCAGACATGGAGCGTGATAACTTTATGACTGCACCTGATGCAGTCGAATATGGGCTAGCCGACAAAGTATTAACCACTCGTGACTGATAAAAATATTTTTTGTAATACTCCTTGGTATGAACTACATATCTATTGGGACGGTAGCCTAGGTATTTGCTGCCAAGAATCACACAAGTTATACAGCTCTGGCGAGTATAATATTGCTACCATGAGTATTGCAGAATGGTTCAATAGTGATCCAGTTCAAAAATTTAGGCAACAAGTATTGGGTAATTCCGCAGTAAGTGCTTGCCGTAGATGTTATGTGGAAGAACACGCTGGCGGCATGAGTCGACGCCAGCGAAGCAATCAAAAAAGTGCTATTTTTCTGCAGGCGTTTACAGATAGTTTTGAGCAAAGTCCCATACAACAACACATCAATGAATCTGGCACAACTGATACACATCCTATAGACATTCATATTGATCTGGGCAATTACTGCAATCTTGCCTGCAAGATGTGCAAGCCTGCTGCCAGTACCACTATTGCGGCACAACATGTCAAGTGGGGTATCAAAAGTGATCGTCAGTATCTAGGGCAAGACTGGACACGCGATAACACAGTGTGGACAAGATTCAAACATGAACTATTGGATTTACCTGGACTCAACAACATACATTTTATGGGTGGTGAAACACTGTTGACAGATCGATTTGAAGATTTAGTTGATACTATGATTGAGCATGGTCGGGTTGATGTGTGCTGGAGTTTTGTTACCAATGGTACAGTATATCGTCCTGAATTGTTGCAAAAATTGTCACAGTTTAAAAGAGTAGGTATTGAAGTTAGCATTGAAACTGTAGACCAACATAATGCGTATCAACGACAAGGTACTAACACCGACTTGGTATTAAAACATCTAGCACAATACAAGGCATTTGCCAATGGCACAAACATCACAGTGAGTTTGAGGTCAGCTGTAAGCGCATTGACCATTGGATATTATCCCGGCCTGTTGAATTATGCACTAGAACATGGGTTCTTAGTAAAGAGTTTGTTGGTTAACAATCCGCAATATTTAGATGCTGTAATTTTGCCAGATGAAATTAAATTGCAGTATCTAACATTGTATGAAAAGTTTAATGCTACAACCGATGTTGATTACAATGCCAGTGACCCGGGGCAATTAAAAAACAATATTGCTCAACAAGTTAACATGGTCACAAACATTCTCAGACATGAGCAACCCAACAATGCAGATGAATTGTTAGGCAATATGGTTGCACACTGTCGCCGTTGGGACACAGTGTATGGATATGATGCTAGAATATTGTATCCAGAACTTGTGGCAGTCTGGAATAAACATGGCTACTGATTACCAAGTTTGCATGAGCTTGCAACTGCGTCCAATAAATCAGCCAAGGGTACTAATAATTGCAGGTGGCAAAAACATTGATCAAACATTAACGCACACTCAAGAGTTTGATTTTAATTTTGTTGCAAATGATCAAGCGATAGTCCAAGTACATCATGTTGATAAACTGGATTCTGATCTCGACACTGCTGTAGAAATTACAAGCGTGAGTTTTTTTGGTATTACCAATCCACAGTTTGTGTGGGCTGGCGTGTACACACCTAACTATCCGTCACATTTAACTGGGCCTAAGGAATTACCGGGCCAGACTTATCTAGGATGGAATGGCATATGGAAACTGGAATTTTCAGTGCCAGTGTTCACTTGGATACACCAAAAACTCAACCTAGGATGGTTATATCAATAGTACCAAGTACGGCTGGCTCGACTCATTCTGTAAGAATGAATAGTGTCGCCCCAAGCTACCAGCATTTCAAATACACGATTAAAAAATTTAGCGATCATATGAACCCTTTAAATTCTCGGCCGAACTCTCTTTGGAATCGTTCAACATCAAATACGTCCACTGGACGTCTGCTGGCAATATATGCTTCCAATCGGGATTGGTGCCCCGTTCCTGAAAACATTTTGGCCAAGCGTTCTAATAATTTTGTCATTAGTTCCGACATGGTTTTCTCCTTCTCAGTATTTACCATGAGAGACAAAATAGTAAGTATAAACCATGAGATTTGTCCATGAAAATTAGATTGATAGGAATACGCAACACTTTGGGAATTGGTGTACATTATACCAATTTTGCCAATGCATTGTTAAAACTTTCACATTGGAAGAATTTAGTCGAAGAAATACCATTTAATGATCAAGAAGCCATGCAAGCGGCTGCAGCCAGAAGTGAACCAGACGACATTAACATTTGTTTTGTCAGCATACCATTACAAAATCATTTTTGCGGAACCAACATACAGTGGGTGGTATTTGAAAGCACTCGTGTGCCTCCAACCATCATGAGCACAATGTTGACCGCTGATATGGTCTGGGTACCAAGTACCTGGGGAAAAGATGTGTTAATAGCTAACGGTCTTGACAGCGTTCGGTGTGATGTGGTGCCCGAAGGTGTAGATTCAGGACAGTTCCATCCCTGGCACCCACCGTATGATGATGGTATTTTTCGTTACTTGTTGACTGGCAAATACGAAGAAAGAAAAAGCATAACTGAAACCATTGATGCTTGGGCGCAAGTATTTGGCAATGATCCTACAGTTGAGTTATCAATCAAAACAAATCATTTTGAAAATCATGAAATAAAAAAACAACAAATTGTTGAACATATAACAGGTTTAGATTTAAAAAATGTCAATGTATGGTACGGTTCAATACCTGAGAATGAACTTGCAACACTGTATCATCGCTCCAACGTATTTGTTTTGCCCTCCAAAGGAGAAGGTTGGGGATTGCCATTGATTGAGGCAGCAGCTTCTGGATTACCTATTATAACCACTATGTGGAGCGGGCACACTGAGTTTCTCAATTACATAACTGACAGTGTTGTGCCAGTAGAATTTGACATGGTTCCTATTGATTGTCCAGAATACACATTCTATTATCCAACCCATGACAATCAATGGGGAGAATGGGCGCAACCTCGAATTAATCACATTGCGACAGGGTTAATTTATGCTCGCAATAACTATCAGAAATTGCATACTCAAGCAGTGCTCAACAGTGAAATCATTCGCAAAGAATTCAGTTGGGAACAGTCAGTTACCACTGCTATGAAAATGTTGCAACAACGCAGATTGTTAAAATGAAAAAACTAGATTGGTATATTAAGTGGGCGGCCACAACAGTGATCTGTGTAGGGGCATTATGCACGTCACTCAACATCTATCCCTTGGGCCCAATCTTGCTAAACATTGGAACGGTGCTGTGGCTTACAGTCAGTATCATGTGGCGTGAGGCTAGCTTGATAGCAGTTAATGCCATAGTACTGGTGATTTACACCACCGGATTGGTGGTAAAACTTTTGTTGTAATTGACGTCAAATTCCTAATCTGCTACAATCAGCACTTATAACAAAAAGGTGCTTATGGAATTTCACGTTGAAGCAGGTCCCAAGACCAAAAAGTTCATCAAAAGTATCTTGCCCAGTATGCTTGGTCAGTTGGGACTTACCAATTGTAAAAAATTGTTAATGGTCAAAATGGACCCAGAGCTCCGGGACATGGGTACCACTGTGCCCATGTTGGGCATTGACACTTATCTTGTGGTGATAAAACCCACACGGAGCCTGCATGTACTAGGCTCCACCCTAGCCCACGAACTGGTGCATGTACGACAGTTGGCTCGAGGCGTGTTAAAAATTACGCCCCGGGGCCGTACATGGCAGGGTAAATTCTACTCAAAGAAAACGCCATATCTGCAACAACCTTGGGAAATTCAGGCCTTTGCCCAGCAGGAAATTGTGTTTCGCAGGGCTATAGACTAATACTTTAGTACTACTTTTTTCGGTTGACCAATAATGCCCGATTTGCTATAATATACACATAGACAGCAACAAAGGAGCAGACGATGATCAAAGTAGCAAAGATGGCAGACGGCCGGATGGTCGAAGTCGTCCGGGTTGTTAAGACTGTTAGATTCAGTGCCGAACCAGACTGGGTGATGGTGTGCTTTGACTTCGAAAAGCCCTTTCGCAAGCGGGCTGAGTTCAAGTGGATGCCGGCTGCCACCCGGTTTGATTGGGTGCGGGAATACACTTTTGGTTGACCAATAATTCCCAAACTGCTATAATACACACATACACAACAAAGGAGCCAGAATGTTTTACATTGTCGCAAAAGGTACCAGGCACATCGTTACAGACGGTCCCCGCCAAACCCGTGCATACAAGACTTTTGGTGCCGCTCGCGCCACCCGCACTCGTCTGTGCAACAAAGCAGGTTGGTCAGTGAATGACTTGACCATTGTGGACACCAAGCACTACCAGGCTCCCATGGT
>Ga0181357_1000641_pt1 | contig 13381 bp, 5 predicted proteins | sample Fa13VDMM110DN_FD_130094 | JGI IMG/M metagenome (GOLD analysis project Ga0181357, IMG submission 130094) | Freshwater viral communities from Lake Michigan, USA - Fa13.VD.MM110.D.N | ecosystem: Environmental > Aquatic > Freshwater > Lake | place: USA: Michigan | collected 2013-09-24 | reverse complement strand
GTGGATCCGGCGATCAAGGCGCTGGACGGGCCGCTCGACAACCTTCACGACTATTATTTCGCGAAGATGCTGCAAAAAACGCGCCCCGGCGGGCTCATCTGCGCGATTTCGAGCGCGTTCACGCTCGACAAGATGACCCCCACAAACCGGAAGTGGCTGGCGGAGCGGGCGGACCTGGTGGCGGCTTACCGTCTGCCCAATGATGCTTTCAAGGAGAACGCCGGGACGGATGTGGTGACGGACATCATCATCCTCCGGAAAAAGGACGGGGCGCCATTCGAGCACGGCAAGGCGTGGACCACGCTCGGGAACAGCGTGACGGCGAAGGGCGAACCGATCCGGGTGAACGAATACTTCGCCGCGCACCCTGGCAACGTCCTCGGGCTGCTGGCGGACGACGGGGAAATGTTCGCCGGGCGCGAGGGGGCGAAAGAAATGACCGTGCATTCGGATCCGGTGCGGCCGGCGGACGTGGCGCTCGCACAGGCGATTGACGTGCTGCCCGCGGACATCGTGGGGCCGGGTGCCGGGATGGTGGTGCGCGGTGCCAGCTCGGCCGGGATCAGCAAGATGGGGAACATCGTGCGGGCGGCGGATGGGAATTACTATTTCAACACCGGCGGCGAGCAGACTGTGGAGGGAATGAGCGAATCTGACAAGGAACTGAACCTTCCAAAGAACCGCCCGCGGGTGGCGGCATTCCTCGGGGTGCGTGACGCGCTGAACCGGCAGTATGAACTGGAACTGAGCGAGACGGCGACGGAGGCGGCCATCGAGGAAAACCGTGCGGAACTGAACCGGCTTTACGATGCGTTCAAGGGGCGGTTTGAGAACTTCCATCATCGGGCGAACAAATCCCTGTTCATTGACGATCCGGATTACTTCCGGCTGGCCGGCGCGGAAGTCGAGGCGAAGATCGAGGGAACCTCGGATGCGGTCGCCGCGATGGTTTCTTTCGTCCGGGGCAAGGGGAAGAAATACGTGAAGGCGGACGTGTTCTCCCGCCGGGTGCTGGCGCCGCGGGTGGAGCCCACGCACGCGGACAGCATCGAGGACGCCTTTGGAATGTCCCTCGGGTGGCGCGGGCGGGTGGATACTGCATACATCGCGCAACTCACAGGCATGCCTCGAGAGGACGTGGAAAGCGCGCTGCTCGACCGGGAGATCGTGCTGCGGGATCCTGACACCGGGCAAATCCAGAGCCGGGAGCAATACCTGGCGGGCAACGTGCGCAAGAAACTGGAAGTGGCGCGTGCCGCCGGCGCCGGGTTTGAGCGCAACGTGGCGCTTCTGGAAACCGCGCAACCCGCGGACGTGGCGATCGCCGACATCCGGTTTTCCATCGGGGCGACGTGGATCCCGCCGGCGATTTATCAGGAGTTCATGGAGACGATTGGCGTGCGTGTGGGGATCACTTACGAGACGAAGGGCTCCGGATCGGATAAATGGGTGGTCGCCTCCGCCGCACTCACGCGGGCCGGCGCCGTCCGGTATAAGGATTTCGAGGCGGGCAATTACAACGCATGGGAAATGCTGGGTGCGCTGCTGAACATGCGGCGGATCGAGGTGCGTGACTCCGCCCGTGACGGCGGCAAGGTGAATCCCGCCGCCTCGGCGCTCGCGCAAAACAAGGCGAACGAACTCAAGGCGGAGTTTGAGCGATGGGCGAAGGATGCGGCTGGGGACAGACTGGCGGCGATCTATAACCGGGAGGTGAACGGTCACGCCCTGCGGACGTACGACGGGCAACACCTTACATTCCCGTGGGCATCCACCGACTTCAACATTTTCCCCGACAAGAAAAACACCGTCTGGCGGGCAATCCAGGAGGGATTTGGCCTGATCGCGCACGGGGTCGGCGGCGGCAAGACCATCGTGGGCACGGCAATCGGGCTGGAACTGCGCCGGCTCGGGTTCGCGAAAAAGCCCATGCTGGTGGTTCACAACGCCACCCTGGAGCAATTCGCCAGCACGATCGCGCAGATTGCGCCCGCGGCGCGTGTGCTGGTGGGCCGCAAGGACGAACTTAAAGGGGCGAAGCGGAAGGAATTCCTCATGCGGATCGCGGCGGGCGATTGGGATGCCGTGGTGGTGGCGCACTCGACGTTCACCATGATCGCGGACGACCCGGCGATGATGCAGAAGCAGATGGAAAACCTTGTGGACGAACTCAAGGAGGCCATCCTGGGTGAAAGCGGGCATTCGAGCCTGACGGCGGTGAAGGACGACCGGAAGAAAAGTGCGTCGGTGAAGAAACAGGTCAAGATGATCGAAGAGTTGGAGGCGAAGATCACGGAAGCCTCGAAGCGGACGACCGACACCGACATTCTGAACTTCCAACAGCTCGGGGTGGACGCGCTGATCGTGGACGAGGTTCACAAATTCAAGAAGATGCCATTCGCGACCAAGCTGGACGTGAAGGGCATTGACGGCGAGATGAACAAGATGAGTTACGCGCTGCTCATGCGGGCGCGCGGCATCCAGGAGAAGAACGCCGGGAAAAACATCTTCACGATGACCGGCACGCCGGTAACGAACACCCTCGGGGAAGTCTGGAACCAGGTGCGCCTTGTGGCGCCGCATCTTCTCAAGGAGTATGGGGTGGAGAAGTTCGATCAATTCGTCTCGAAGTTTGCCACCGTGGAGAGCAAGAGCGAATCGGATCCCACGGGCGCGCGGAAGATGGTGGACCGGCTGGCGAGGATTATCAATCTCCCCGAGTGGGCGACCTTCTTCCGGCTGGCTGCGGACGTGAAGCTGGGCGACGACCTTGTGACGGCCGGGCGGCCCGAGATCAAGGGCGGCCGGGCGCAACTGGTGGCGGCGGAGCGGACGGTGGGGGCAACGGCCTGGGTGAATTACATCCGGCAAGTGCTCGCCGCGGTGCCGGCCGCGCGCGCGGACGCGATGCGGGCGAAAAATTGGGAGGCTGTGAACCGGATCGGGGCGATTCCCGTGACGGCCTACATGGCGAGCCGTGTCGCGGCGATTGACATCCGGCTGATCGAGCCTCGGGCGATGGATGAGCCCGGCAGCAAGGTGAACCTGATGCTGGAACGGGCGATGGGGATTTACCAGGCATCGAGCGCATACAAGGGGACACAGGTGATTTTCGCGGACGCGATGAATCCGACAAGTATCACGTCATTCGACCAGGTGATGTCCGCGAGCGGACTTGAAATCCCGCTGGATCCCCTCAAGGAACCCGGCGCGACCTTCCATCTTTACGACGACATCCGCATGAAGCTGATCAAGCGCGGCGTGCCCGCGGCTGAGATCGCCGTGATGTCGGACAAGAAATATCAGGGTGACGCCGGCGAGAAGGCGAAGAAAGACCTGTGGGAAAAGGTGAATGCCGGCGAAGTGCGCTTCGTCCTCGGGAGCACGGAAAAGCTGGGCACTGGCGTGAACATGCAACGCCTGATGGCTGCGGCCCATCATCTGGATGTCCCGTGGACGCCGGCGGGGCTGGAACAGCGGGACGGGCGGGTGTTCCGCCAGGGGAACCTGCACATGGAATTCGGGGTGCCGATCGAGCTGATCCGGTATGGGATGAAGGACACGCTGGATGAGGCGCTTTGGGGCATCCTCGAACGAAAGCAACGGTTCATCACCTCGGCGCTGTCCGGCAAGCTGAATGGCCGGGACATCGAAGAGGACGAAATGACGCTTTCGCTCGGGGAGCAAATGGCAATCCTGAGCGGCCCATACGGCCAGGAAATGTTCGAGCTGGACAATCGCATCCGCGAACTCGAGTACAGCCGGCAGGCGCACGCCTCGAGCCAGCGGAGGCGGACAAAGGAAATCAAGGACGCAAAGGAGTGGGCGATCCGGACGCGCGCGGAAATGGCGGCGGCGGAACCGAAGCTCGCCAAGCTGGACCGGCTCGCCGCGGCGGTGGCGAAGGACGGGGCGAAGATCACCGTGGACGGCGAGGCATTCGAGACGAAGAAGGCCATGCTGGAAGCCGTGGATGCGGTGCTCGACGCAACGCGGGCGGATTGGGAGGGCAAGGCGGAGACGTTTGACGATGTGATGGTGCCCACCGTGACGGCACTGGTGGTGAACGGCGTGCCGGTGAAGGTGGTTGGCTGGCCTTACACACAGACGATTTACGGTGAGCAAGGCACGCCGATCGGCGATCGGATGGCGCTGGCGTTTGCGCTCGAAGGCGAACCGTGGAACGCGCGGGATTCGGTGAAGGATCATTTCGGCGAGGTGAGCAGCGCGGCCACGCTGGTATTGAGGCTCGAAGAGCTGGCCCGGCGGGTGGCGACCCGGCGGGACACCTTTCAACGCAATCTGGACCGTTACACCGCGCTGGCGAACATGGACGCGCTGGGAGCGTGGGCGTATCAGGATGAATTCGACCGGAAGACGGCCCGGGCGGCGGAAGTGGTGAAGCTGATGGCGGGCGGGAAGACGGCGGAGGCGGATGCCGCGGAACCGCAGGCGCCGCGAGAGGGGGAATCCGACGAGGATTGGGCGCGCCGGAATGCCGCATGGCAGACCGCGCAGGCGCCGGTGGACACGCCGTTACTGTCGAAGGTGAATGAGGCGGTGCCCGCGTATTTGGCATTGTCCGAAGAGCAGGTTCAGGGTTATCTCTCCTTTGAAAATGTCCCGAAGGAAAAACAAGCAGCCGCGAAACAGGAAATCGCGAAAGTCGCCCGCGCCTCGCGGGAAAAATATCCGCTACCCGATGCCGGTGGAGTGGCTCGGGACATCGAGCAGCAACGCGCGCGGCAAGCCCCCGTTTTTACTGCACTGACCAAGGGGGACGCTGGCGCGGTGCGCGCTGGGATTGCCGCCGGGATCCCGCTGTCCAGCGTGATGACGCAATTCGTAAGGCGGAGCATCCCGTCGTTCGACATCCGCGGTGCTGTGATCGGCTCCCCGGCTGACGTGGCAGCATTCACCAGTCTTTCCAGAACTCCATTTTTCGAGTCGGTGAAAATCATGGTGCTCGATGGAAACAACCAGGTGGTTCATTCACAACTGGTGAGCGTCGGCGCCCTCAACGAGACGGTGCTCGGGCCGCGCGAGGTAGTCGGCATCATCACCGAGGCGCGCGCATTGAATCCCACCATCCCGCTGGCGGGTTACATTATCAGCCACAACCATCCTAGCGGGATTCCTGCCCCTAGCACGGCTGACAGAAACGTGACGCATCTGCTGAGAAAGGCCACCGAATTGATCGGGGTGCCCATGCTGGATCACGTCATCACGAACGGAACAGAAACCTTCTCATTCAGGGAGAGTGGTGCCCTGATTCCGGAAAGCTCTGGCGTCAGGAAAACCAAGAAACTCCGGCTGCCGGTGCTGCCAACCCCCGCGGTGAAGAAACTTGCCGATTGGGAGGCTACGCCGGCGGGCGTGTCCCGCCCGGAAATCTCGGACACTGACGCTGCGCGGGACGTGGTGAAAACCCTCAAGACCGCGGATCCCGACCATATTCACATTCTACTTCTGGACACAAAATATCGCCTGATTGCTGTCCATCGGCATGCCCTGGGGGAAGATCGCGGCAGATGCGGTTTCGTCCGGCGCCAAATCCGCGATCCTGTCCCTGCCGTCCTCGATGCGCCCGCCGGCTGGCGGCGGACCGACCATTGAAGAGCACGCCACCGTATTCGCCTTCAAAGGCGCAATGAAAAACATCGGACTGGAGGGGGTGGATGCCGTCGCTGGCGACGGAACCAGTCTCCGCGAACCGGATCGGGGCGCGGAAATCGGGAAGCTGGTGCGGGAGAACATGGGGCTGGCGGTGAGCATCGCGCAGAAATACTCCAACGTGAAGGCGCCGATGGATGACATCGTGAGCGCGGCGCGGGTGGCGCTGGTCAAGGCGGCGCGCGGGTGGAATCCGGAGAAGGGGCCATTCGTTTCGTATGCCGGCACGGCGATCCGGAATGCGCTGAACGGGCTTTTCCACACCGAGGGACAGCGGGCGCGCACGGAATTGACGACACTCGACGAACCGCTCGACGCGGACGGGATGACGCTGGCGGACGTGCTGCCGGGTGCGACCGCCGCGGACGTGCTCGGGCCGATCGAGGCGCGGGAGACGAGCGAAGCGTTGCAGGCGGCGATTGCCCGGCTGCCGGAGTATCCGCGGGCCGTGTTACAAGGGCTCGCGGCTGGGCGGACGATGGAGGACATCGGGCGCGAGCGCGGGGTGAGCAAGCAGGCGGTCGGCAACGTGGCCTCCCGCGCGAAACTGGCGGTGAAGGCGATGATGAAGCGGGCTGGATTTACGGGGGTGGACTCGGACGGGGTGTTGCTGGCGAAGGTTGATTCTTACCGCAGTGCTCCGGATTCTCTAATGGGCTTCAAGCGCGAGGGGCCGCAAAAAGGTTTCAACGAGACAAAATACGGTCACGTCCAGAACGTCCGGGTTACATGGGAGGACGGGGATTCGATCGTGGATCAAATCAAGGGGTTGAACAAAGCCCATGCGATGGAGCGCGCGCGCCGCAACTGGCCAGGCGCCACGATCACGGAGGCGACACAGGCGGAGTTTGACATGGGAGCGCCCGTGCTCGCCAAGCTGGACGAGACGCAGATTGCCCGGGAGCGCGATGGCATCCTGAAACCGGATGAGGAACCGCCGGACGCGGCTCCTGTCCGCGGGCAATGGAAGGATTTCACGACGCGGATTTTCGCTGGCCGGAAGGACCGGCTCGATTACTTCGCGCCGGGGGCTTGGAAAGAAGTGGAACTGTCGGAAATGGACGGGGCGCGCGTGCGTGCCGGGGTGAGGGAAATGATGGGTGCCATGATGAAGCGCGTGCGCTCGGTGCTCGGGAACTCGAAGGATGCGGAAGGGCTCAAGCGCCGGAAGGCATTCGTGGCGGAATTGCTGCCCGTTGCCGCCCGGCTGAATCCCACCGGGCGCAATGCCGCCGGGGAATTTGTCTTCGATGATTTCGACATGCGGGCCGGTACGCTGTCCGTCAAATACGCCGAGAAGGCCGGGCTGACGACCGGGGACGTGTTCGAACAGCGCGGCGAATACCTCAAGGTGGGCGAATACCTCGAGGATCAGAAGGGCTACCAACTTTTGCGGGTCATGGACATCCGCCGGCAGGTGGCGATTCACCGGGCATTCTCGGAACGCTACCCGGAAGTGGCATGGATGCTCGACGCCTTCATTGATCCCGCCGGCGCGGATGAACGGGTGACGGACGCCCGCGGCACCGTGCTGCCGGCGTTCAACCGTCACGCCCTGCACGCCTTTTTTGGGCACACATCGCCGCACGGCGATCTGAACCAGGTGGCGGGCTACGTGCCGGAAATTGCCCGGACGCGGACGCTGGCCGGCGCCATCGGCGGGGCGGTGCAAAACCTTCTCAACCGCCATTGGAAGAGCGGTGCCCGGGATTACAAGACCGGCGGGGCGCGCGAGGCTGGCCAGGTGCGGGATCTCTTCGTCGGTTTCAGCGTGCGCGCAATGGAGGCTCACGCGGAAGTGCAACGTCTCGCCCTCGCGGAGCGGCTGATCCCGATCGCACTGCATGATGTCCCGAAAACTGGCGTGCCCGCCGGCTGGATCGCGGTGAACCCGGACGCACTCGCGCAAATGGCGAACGCCTACGGTGCAAGCAGCGGCATGAGCCCGGAACAACTCACGAAGTTCACCGCGGCGATCGTGGCCGGGGACATGGAGGCGTTGAAAAAGCTGGTCGGGGCGGCCTGGGCGGCGCTGAAAAAGAATCAGATGATCCGCAAGGAAGTGTTTGGCGAACTGGTGCGGCCGCTGGCGGACCGTCAGGCGCGCGGCACGATGGCGCGGATAGCGGACACCCTGAGCAAAAGCTACACCGCCGCCCTGCTGGCGCATCCGTTCACCTGGATTCAAAACCAACTCTCGAACGAACTCTTCAAGATCATGCGTGCCACCCAGCGCACGCTTTACGCGAGCATGGCATGGATGACGGGTGCCGCGGGCCGCCGGGATTCAAAGGTGGCAATCCGCGAGGCGTGGAATCTCACAAAGGGGCTGGTGGTCAACCGCTGGTGGAATCCGGCATGGGTCAAGATGCGGGATGAGATCGTGCCGCCCGAGTATTTCGAGGGGAACACGGGGATCTCGGGCGTGGCGCAAAGCATCACCGAGGAACAGATGACCGCCGTGGATCATTTGAAACAGGCGAACGTGCCGCAGGCTCTTCTCGCGTTTGCCCGCTACGGGAACATGGACGTGCGGGCGAAGCAGGCGCTCGCGCATGCCAGCTACGCCGCGCAGGCGAGCGTGGCCGCCGATGAGGCGGCGGAGAGCGGGCTGGTTTTCCGGACAAAGGCGCAACGGGTGGCATGGATGCGGACATGGCTGAATGCCGCGGATGACAAGGTGCATCGTCGGGCGATGGCCGTGGCGCACGCCTACGCAATGGATTACTCGAACGTGCCGTGGTGGCTGGATGACTCCGCGAGGATCACGAACGGTGCCGGGCAGGACATCACCGCGCCCGTGAACACGATCCGCCGGCTGATTTTACCATTCGCCAAGTGGCCGTATAACATGGCCCGGCAGATCAAACGGTTCGGCGTGGATTCGAGCCTGGACGTGCTGGGGTATCTCGTGGGCAAGGTGGGCAACGTGCCGGGGTTCCGTGGCACCGGGCTGGCGGAGTGGCTGCGGTCGGCCGGGGCGTCGCGCGGGGTGCCGCATGCGAACCCGCGGCTGGCAAACAGCGTGGCGCACCTCGGCACCTTCACGCTGATGATGGCCGTGATGCGCGCAATGCTGCACGCGCCCGATGAGGACGAAGAGGATCTCGGGCGGCTCGGGCGGAGTTTCGATGAGGCGGGCAAACGGCTGGATTCGGCTTACAACACGTCGAGCCGGGTGAACATTTCCGATCTGCCGGTGCTGGGCTCCGCGGTGCGCGCACTGGCGAAGATGTTTGGGGATGAAACCGGCGCGGATGATTACTGGCTTCGCACCCGGACAATTCCCTACGCCGGGCCGATGCTCGCGATGGCTGCGACCCAGCAATGGATGAGCGCCACCGGGGACGTGAAGACCGCGCACGGGGAAGAGGCGTGGGGCGCGTGGCAGTCGTTCCTCGAAGATTTCAACTCCGAGGGCGTGCTGGTCACGGTGCTGAACAAGATGCGCGGCGTGGAATCGAAGTATGATGCCGGGGTGCCGGTGACAACGACTTTGGCCGGGAAGGCGTTCGACGTGGCGACGGCGCGTATTGCCCCGCCGCCTTTGCTCGCCGCGGTGCGGGACTTCGTGGATCCGGTGCAACGGCGTCAGGCCAAAAGCGTGGCGCTCGGGTTCAACACTGGCGGGCCGATCAAGGCCGCGGCGATCGCCGTGGCGAACCGTGTGCCTGGACTGAGCAAGACGCTTCCGCCGCGGGGCGACGTGCGGGTGGCCGGCATCGAGCAGGGCGGGCAGAAGGCGGCGGAACTCGCGGCGCTGGGTTTCGGGGACAACGCGCGCCGGGCTTTCGTGGACAAGAAGAGCGGCACGCCGAAGGTGGCGTATGTGGAGCCCGAGGAAATCAAGACCTCGCCGCGTTGGCGGACGGCGCTGCGGTTCGCGGGCATGAACATCAAGAAAGTGGATCGTGCCGGCTACAAGCGGGCGGTTGCCGGGGAGGAAGGGCGGTATCGGGCAGAACTGAGAAAGGCCGGGGTGCGGTGATGGACTTTATGGACGAAATGGACACGAAAGGAAACCGATGAAAAACACTGCTGCAAAACTGGTATTGAAGGCGATGGGCGACAAGGCCGGCGAGGACTTTTGCAAGAAACTCACGGATTTCGTGATCGAGCGAGTGGACGATGTGCTCGGGGAGATGGCGGATTACCGTGCGGTGCGCGAGAAGGTGGAACGCTGGATGGCGGGGAACTTCTCGGATCGCGAGACGCGCGAGACGCACAACATTTTCAGGCTCTCGAACCGCTCGCTGCGGGTGGTGAAGGCGGACGTGGCGTTTCTCGTGGCGCGCACGGTCGAGGATTTGTTCGGGACAAAGCCGTGGTTTGCGGTGGCGCCGGAGGGCGATTCCGACGGGCCGCTGGCGCAACGGATCGGGAAGCACGCGGAATGGAAGCTGCGCCTGGCGGATTTCGAGAACGTGGGCGAGCAGGCGGTCGAGCGGTGTTTCAACTTGGGCGAGGCGATTTTCCGGACTGGCTGGCGGAAAAAGGTGCTGAAATACTCGGCGCTTAAGATGGTGCTGTGCAGTGGGCCGGCGGATGCGCCGGAACCGGTGGTGACGGCGGCGGGGGAATATATCTATGAGGGGGACGAGATGGGGGAGGAAGGACCGGCGGCAGTGGAGGGCGAAGGGCAGATGGACGTGATGGACGGAATGGACACAATGGACGCGGCGGCACCGATGGACGCGCCGGCGGCTCCGGGGCGGGCTATTTACACGAAGGCGCCGGACGTGGTGATCGAGGATGGGATGCGGTTTTGCGAGGTGCTGGTGGACGAAGAGGAAATTGCTTACGACGGGCTCGACCCGCAACAGATTGACTGGCGCAACTTCCGCTGCCCGACATCGTACGACTGCATCGAGGACTCGCCATTCCGCGGGCATGTGTATGAGCGGCGGCTGAGTGACCTGATTTCGATCCTGGAGCAGTTTCACGGCATGCCGCTCGAAAAGATGGATGCCGAGACGCAGGAGATGGTGGACAAACTGCGCGCCGAGGACACCACGGCGAAGGACGGCGCACGGGTGGCGGCGAGCGCGGGCGACGCCGGGGACGACAAGAATCCCGTGATCGAATGCCTCGACTTTGAATTCGAGTGGGATCCCGAAGGAAAAGGAAACACGCGCTGGTTTTGGGGAACCGTGCTGGTGGACAGCGTGCAACTCTTCTTCGTGGACTTCCTCCCGAATGTCATGCCGGGCGGGGCGAGCCTTTACACCGCCGTGCCCGTCCATAAGCAAATGAACCGCTGGCACGGTCGGAGCGAGTGGGAGAATTACGAGGACGTGCAGACGGAGATTGACCGGCTCTGGAACCTCATCCTCCACCGCGAAAACATGATTGCGAACCCGCCGACCGGAATGAACCCCGACGCCATCGAGGAAAACATCGAGGACGTGAAACGCGGGTGGGGCCGGCCCGGGCTGGTGGTCACGCTCAAGCCGCAGAAGCGGATGACTGATTTCCTCGACTTCGCCGTGTTTCCGAACACGAGCGGCGAGACATGGAGCATCCTCGACAAGCTGATGGCGGCGCATCAGCTTGAAGGCGGGGTATCGAGCAGCGCACAGGGGAGCGTGGGCGACCTGCCGCAGACGACGACGGCCACGGGCATCCAGAGTGTGCTCGCGAGCGGGAGCACGCTGCACAAGAAGCCGGCGAAGGACATCCGGGACGGGCTGCAAGTGGTGGTGGAAAAGAACCTCGCAGTTCTCTACACGCAACAGGACAAAGCGGAGACGTTCACCTACGGCGAGGGCGACAACGCCGAGCTGGTCACGCTCACGCCCGAGGACGTGCGGGACTTGAAAATGAACGTGCGGATCCTGATGACGCGCTTTCGCAACCGGGAGCTGGTGGAGAGCGCACGGACGGCGATCGGAGTCCACACGCAATACCTCGCGCTGCCCGAGGACGAGAAGGGCGCCGCGCGACCTCTCTACACGCAACTGCTAAAGGGGCTGGACGTGCCAAACGCGGAGAACGTCATCCGCGAGCCGCGCGAACCGGTGCCGCCGCCCGGGCCGAGCCCGCTGGAGAGTGTGAAGGTGGGGTATGCGGATATGCCGGTCGAGGCGCAGGCGCAGCTTTTGACGATGCTGGGGTTCCAGGGGATCACGCCGGAGATGATCGCAGCGAAGGCGGAGAGTGAAAAGCAGGACGAGAAGGCCGAGGGCCAGGCGGCGGCTAAAAAGGAGGCGGCATGATTACGGCGGTGGACATTGTGGCGGCGATCAAGCGGTTTGAGGCGCTGGCACCGGAGGACAAGCGGCGCGAGGTGCGCGACGCGCTGGCGGCGCTGGGTGCGAACCCGGCGTGGTTCACGGTTATCGAGCCGTGGATCGAGCGGAACGCGACCACGGAGGCGGAGTTGCACGAGGACGCCGGCAGAACGCCCGCGGAGCGCGCCGAGCATTTATTTTCCATGAAGCTGCTGAGGGAATTGAAGGGGCTGGTGAAAAAAGAACTCGACAAGCGGGGAGGGCTTGACAGCGAAAGGAGACGAGACTAGACGGACACATTCCGTAGTGAGAGCAAACCTGAAAGGACACAAGATATGGTATCACGAGGGCCAGTAAATTCAAACTTCACGCAGAGCATCACCGCCGGCGGCACCGCGCAAACGGTCATCGGCGAGAACCCGCAACGGAAGTTTTTATTCTTCCAAAACACGAGCGACACGGACATGCGCGTGGCGTTCGGCAGGACGGCAAGCGCGACCGTGGGGCGGTTGATCCCCGCGAACACCTACGGGGGATTCGAGTACATGGACGGATTCGTGCCCACGGATTTCGTGAGCGTGTATTGCGCGACGACGGCGAAAACCTTTTGGGCGGAGGAAGGATAACCGATGATCTTCTCATTTGTTCAACGCCAGGCTGGTGCGACGGTTCTCAAGGGGAGCCTCGATGCGAGCACGAACCCAAACTACCCCGTGGCGCTGGCCGGCGACACGTATCTGATCACGGTGGCCGGCAAGGTGGGCGGTGGCAGCGGCAAGACGGTGGAGATCGGGGACTCGGTGGTGGCGCTGATCTCAAACGCCGGCGGCACCGAGGCGGGCGTCGGGACATCGTGGGTGGTGCTCCAGGGCAATGTCGCCTTCACGGCGGCCGGGCTGGCGATCGCGACCGCGGCGACCGCGGCGGCGCAACGCACGGCGCTTGTGCTGGTGCCCGGGACAAACGTGCAGGCCTACGATGCTGATCTTACGACCTGGGCGGGCGTAACGCCGGGGGCGGGTGTGGCAACTGCGCTGGCGCTGGCGGTAAATGCAACGGGCGGTCTTGTCACCGCGACAGCCCCATACGACGCTGGGAACGCCACCGGCAGCGTGACGCTCGATATGGACGATGGGGCGCTGCAATACTGTGTGCTCACGGGGAACGCAGAGTTTCAGGTGCCGACCGGCACGCCCGTTGAGGCGGAGAGTGAAATCGAGGTTGTGGTGCAGGACGGCGGCGGGTTCACGTTGGACTTCCACGCGGACATCCAGCGATCGAGCGATAGCGCGGCGACGTTTCCGAAAACTTTGACGGACAACAAATCCTACATCTTCAAACTGCGTTACATGGGCGGCAAGTGGTGCCTTGTTTCGCTCGTGGGCGGATTCACTATTGCCTGACCTATGGCTACAATCACATGGGACGGTGGAGCGGCAACGCAGAACTGGCAGGACGCGAATAATTGGGATACGGAC
>Ga0181357_1000640_pt1 | contig 13388 bp, 17 predicted proteins | sample Fa13VDMM110DN_FD_130094 | JGI IMG/M metagenome (GOLD analysis project Ga0181357, IMG submission 130094) | Freshwater viral communities from Lake Michigan, USA - Fa13.VD.MM110.D.N | ecosystem: Environmental > Aquatic > Freshwater > Lake | place: USA: Michigan | collected 2013-09-24 | reverse complement strand
TCCCATTTGGAGAGATCCGCGATCAGCAGCGGGAGGCAATTGAGTTTGCTCTCCGCGAGTTTGAGGGAGGAAAGAAGTTCGTAATTATCGAGGCAGGAACGGGCGTTGGAAAGTCAGCGATCGGTGTCACAATCGCGCGAGCAATGTCGAAGTGGCTTCCGCAGAATGACGCCTACAAGCCCGGAGCATACTTCATCACAACGCAGAAGATTCTGCAAGAGCAGTATCTTGATGACTTTGGCGGCTGTAAGGGCGCAATGACATCGATCAAGTCAAGCTCAAACTATCAGTGCAAGTTTCATAAGAAGCAATCTTGCGGTGAGGGCCAGCGTCTTGTCAGGCTTGAGCAGGACAAGACGTCAAAGTTTTTTCGCACTTGCTCTTTTAGCTGCAACTACAAGGAGGCAAAGGGGAAGTTTATGGAATCGAATGAGTCCATCACAAACTTCTCATATTTTCTCGCAGAGACAACTTACTCTGGAAAGCTTCTTCCACGGGATGTTCTAGTTGTTGATGAGGCACATAATTCTGACACAGAGCTTAGCAAGTTCATCGAGGTGTCAATCTCGGAAAAATTTGCCCAGACTGTCTTGAACCTGCAGATGCCAAAGACTCTCAACAACGAGCAGTCAGCGTTTAGCTGGATCAAGAACGTTTATCTTGCGAAGCTGTCTTCCCACCTGAAGCATATCGAGAGCATGTTTGAGCAGCACGCAGGATTGCGTGAGAAGGTGAAGGAGTTTGAAAATCTTTCGCGTCAAATCGAAATGCTTGATAAGCACATGTGCAAGGTGAATCGATTCATTGAGCTCTTTGATGAAGACAACTGGGTCCTTAACGTTGCTGAAGCTGATGAGCAAAAAACTCGACGTCTTGAGTTTAAACCCATCGATATTTCTCAATACTCTGATCAATCGCTTTTCAAGTTTGGTCAGAAAGTTCTCATGCTCTCTGCAACTATTCTAAACCATAGAGCATTTTGTGAAAGTCTTGGCATCCCGCTCGAACAAGCTGCTTTCATCAGCCTTCCGTCGCCCTTTCCGATCGATAATCGACCTGTTCTTGTGAGCTCAATTGGAAAGATGAGCGCGAGTGAAATTGACAATACTCTCCCGCAACTTGCTGAGGCGATTCGTCGAATTTTAGCTGCCCATCCGAAGGAAAAGGGCATCATCCACTGCAATTCATACAAGATTTCGAATTACATCATGAAGAGCATCAAGAGCAACCGTCTCTTGACGCACAAGTCTGAAAATCGTGAGGACGTCCTAAACCAGCATATCTCCAGCAAGGAGCCCACGGTCCTTGTCACCCCATCAATGACAGAGGGCATTGATCTTAAGGGTGATCTGAGCAGGTTTCAGATTCTTTGCAAAGTCCCATATCCTTATCTTGGAGATAAGCTTGTTCAGAAAAGAATGAGAAAGTGGAGCTGGTGGTATCCGCTGCAGACTGCAAAGACAATCATCCAGTCGCTTGGACGCTCGATTCGATCCGCTGACGACTACGCCGTTTCCTATATTTTAGACTCAGACTGGGATAGATTTTACGGACAGCAACGTGATATGTTTCCGGAGTCGTTCCGTGAGTCGATTCATAAGACGTAGGAGATAACTTGTCAGAAATTATTGGATCAGTTGATGATCTTCGAATACTTGCAGACATTAAGAATGAGCGCTTGATCGTTACATCAGGTGGGTTTGATCCCATGCATGTTGGTCATCTTCGTTGCTTAATTGAGTCATCAGAGCTGGCTCAGAAAGCTGGTAGGAAAACTCGTTTAGCCGTCATCGTCAATGGTGACGGCTTTTTACTGCGAAAAAAGGGCTACGCTTTCATGCCCGAGGCCGAGCGTATGGAGATCATTGCTGGTGTGAAGGGGGTCAACTACGTTGTTCCATGGGACGACGGGAGCCAAACTGTCACCGGTGCCCTTGCGATTCTCAAGCCTGTTGCTTTCACGAAGGGAGGAGATCGGGACGCAGCATCGAATGTTCCAGAATTTGACCTCTGCGAGCAGATGGGCACACAAGTGATATTCAACGTTGGTGGTGGAAAGATTCAATCATCTTCTACGCTTGTTGACGCAATGAAGTCTAGGAAGTGATATTTAACGTGTATGAAGCGCCTACAACTGCTCAATCACGTAATGAAGAGTCTCAAGGATCAAGTTGAGATCGGTGGATCTTCTTCAATCAAGATTCTGATTGATAAGGAACTTAAGATGTCCAAGGAAGATCAGAGGCTGATCAGAGACTACTGCGCTATGTGCTGCAGAGCTCTTGGGATTGAGAGCGACTACAAATGCTTTCTCAGCGCAAACAGGAAGAGATCGCGTATCGTCACAACGGCTATCTGCTCATTTTCTGATAGTAGAATCAAGATCTACTGTCAAGAAAGAGCGTTAGCTGATATTCTCAGATCAATCGCTCACGAAATGTTTCATCTCAGGCAGCACGAGCTGGAATTGATTCCTAAAGATATGAATAAGCTTCACCACCTCAATCCAATCGAGTGGCACGCTAACGCTGCTAGTGGTTCTTTTCTGAGTTACTTTGCTAGCAAAGTTGGCAAGGATAAGATTTATCGCTGACGCTCGTAGCGTTATATTTGCTTATGAGAACAGTAGTGAAGCCTTGGGGCAAAGAAGAGATCTGGGCAGAAACGCCGAAGTACGTTGGAAAGTATCTTTACATTGACCGTGGTCATCGCCTTTCTAGGCAGTATCATGAGAAGAAGGAGGAGACTGTCCGCGTTATTAGTGGAACGCTGACTCTAGAGATCGGTGCCGGACCTGATCGTGTCCTGTACCTTGATCCTGGTGAAACTTATCATGTTACGCCGCGGACAATTCATAGGTTCGGCGCTGGCATTCATGATGTAATCCTTGTGGAAGTTTCTACACCTGAACTTGACGATGTAATCAGGTTGCAGGACGATTATTCACGCTAACATCATACTTAAAGAGAGATATGAAGAAGAAAAGAGATAAAGAACAGTCCGCTGGTTTCGTTGTTGTTAGACGACGAGATCACGGCTGGGAAGTGCTCGGTCTTCGTGTTTGGGGAAAGATCGATATTCCGAAGGGTCACCTTGAGGATAACGAGACAAATCTCTCTGCAGCTATACGCGAATCGTATGAGGAAGCTGGCATCGAGATTGATCCATCAAGGGATATGCCGTGGGGAAATGTGAGCTTTGTCTCAGAAAGACCTCACAAAGATGTCACTGTGTTTATCGCAACTACGGATCAGGAGCCTCAGATCAAGGCAAATCCTGAAACAAAGCAATTTGAACATGACGGGTACCACTGGCTCGCTTGGGATGAGATGCAGAAGAAGTGCTATCCGTATCTCGCCGGGGCAATAAAGTGGGCACAATCAGTCGTTGAGAGGACAGCATAGCTCCATGTCTATCTTTAAGCGTCATGAGTCTTCGGCAGATAGATCAGCATCCGATCGCTCTCGTCATAAGCAGAAAATAGAAAAAGCTATTAGAGAGGGAATTCACAGCATCGTTGCTGAAGAATCTATCATCGGGCAAGATGGTAAGAAGAAAGTCAAGATTCCAGTCAAGGGAATTAAAGAATGGCAGTTTGTCTATGGATCAAACTCTGATAACAAGCAGGCTGGTTCGGCCCAGGGGACCGATATACAGAAGGGTCAGGTTATCAAAAAAGGGCAACAGCAGGGTCAAGGATCAGGAAACAAGCCCGGTAAAGACAAAGGAGAGGAGTTCTATGAGGTTGAGATCAGCCTTGATGAGCTCGCGTCATACCTTTTTGATTCGTTAGGGCTTCCTGAGCTTGAGAAGAAGAAGCTTCGTGAGATAAAAGAGTTCAAGACCCAGAGACATGGTCATCGTCCTCATGGAATTATGCCCAGGCTTGACAAGAAAGAGTCTATGATAAATCGACTCAAGCGAAGAGCTGCTGCAAAGAGAGCTGGTTCGATAGAGGTTGATCCTGAGACTGGCGAGGAGAACTTCCCATTTCATGAGGATGATCTCTTATTTCACCACATCAAAGATAAGCCGAAGGAATCGACGAACGCGGTGATATTCTTCATGATGGACGTCTCTGGATCGATGACAACCAACATCAAGTTCATTGCAAGGTCGTTCTTCTTCCTTCTCTATCAATTCCTTCGTCACAAGTACGACGACGTCAAGATTGTTTTCATCGGTCATACGACTGAAGCTTTTGAGACTGACGAGGATTCATTCTTCAAGCGTGGAGCTTCTGGTGGAACTCACGTCTCATCGGCACCCAAGCTAGCGCTTGATATCATCAAATCTCGGTTTCACCCATCGTCGTGGAACATTTACGCTTTCCACTGCACTGACGGTGATAACTGGTCTGAAGACAACCAGCGCGCAGTTGAAATGTTTCGTCGACTTTCGGATATTTCGCAGATGACAAGTTACTGTGAGATTTGTCCTAACGATGATAAGATGGCTTGGGAATCTGAGCGCTCAGAAACTCTTTTGCAAATTCTCTCTAAATTTGATGATGGAAAGAAGTTTAGGACAGCCGTCCTAAAGTCTTCCCAGGATATCTGGCCTACTTTCAATCGATTGTTTGGAGGAAAATCATGAGTGACTGGAACATCTCTGACCTTGAGCCTTGGGACGATAAGATCTGCGAAATAGCAAGACAGCATGGCCTTGATTGGTTCCCAATCGCATACGAAACTTGCGATTACCATGAGATGATCGGGCACATGTCATATCATGGAATGCCGTCCCATTACGGTCACTGGTCGTATGGAAAGTCCTTCGAGCGGACTCATTTCATGTACAACGCTGGTAACGAGGGTCTTCCTTACGAGCTCATTATCAACTCCAATCCGTCGATTGCGTACCTTATGAAGGAGAACCCGCTTTATCTCCAGATCCTGATCATGGCTCATTGCGTTGGTCATAGTGACTTCTTTAAGAACAACAAAACTTTTAAAGACACCGACCCAGACCACATCATCCAGAGGTTACGAAACGCTAAGAAGCGCTTCCAGTCTTACGTTGAAGATCCGTCAATCGGAGTTGAAAACGTTGAAAGAGTAGTTGATGCTTGTCACGTTCTCCAGTATCAGGTTGATAGAAAACCAAGATTCAAGAGAGACGATGAAGAGATAAGAAACGAGATTCTCAATCTTAAGAATAAAGATCCTGAGAAGCACAAGCATCTGAACCCTGACAAACGTCCGCTTCAGATTGATTACGACATTCTAGGATTTATCGCTGACAACTGTCGTGATCTTGAGGAATGGGAACGTGATATCATCTCTGTCATACGAGATGAATCGAAGTATTTCTGGCCGCAGATTAAGACAAAGGTCATGAATGAAGGCTGGGCTAGCTTCTGGCACTATAGAATAGTTCATGAGCTTGAACTCTCAGACTCTATGCATATACCCTTTCTTAAGACACATAACTTAGTTCTTAGACCTTGGCCGGGTCGCATTAATCCTTATCATCTTGGTCTCGAGATATTCAAAAAGATAGAAAGGGATAAGGGCATTGAGGAGTGTTTCATCGCTCGAGAAGCTTGCTCTGATGAAAATTTTCTATGGCAGTATCTTGATCGTGAACTTGGCGAGGAATTAAACCTTTTCACGTATGCCCCAGAGAAGGGAAAGAATCCTGACTGGACGATCAGAGACATAACTGATGAAGAAGGGTGGGATGACGTTAAGAAGACCCTTATCAAGGGAATTGGTGGAAATTCAATTCCGGTGATTTACGTTGATGAAGTGAAAAAAGACACTCTCATCCTCAAGCATGAGCATGATGGAAGAGATCTCGAGCTTGATTACGCAGATAATTGCGTAAAAAAGATTAAAGATCTTTGGAAGGGACCGGTTCAGTTATTTACCATTTTGGAAGACGAACCCTTTGAGATATCATAATTTAAGGTAGGAGAGCATCAGATGGATTTTCTCAAGATTATCAAGAATCAGCGCAAGGAATCTACCAAGGAGTCTTGGTCTGGTAGCTTTATTGACTACCTCAAGCTTCTCCAGGAAGATCCTACTGTCATTAAGCTAGCTGCTCGTAGGCTTGTTGACTCTATCGAGTCTTACGGTGTTGATGCACTGGAGGATTCTGATCCCCGGTGTCGAAAGCTTTTTGACGGAGATAAGCTTCGCACGTACAAGTACTTTAAGGACGACTTCTACGGTCATGAGCGCGTCATCGCAAAGCTCATGAGATTCCTCAAGTCAGCGTCCCTAAAGGGCGAAGAGAGTCGTCAGGTTCTGCTTCTCATGGGTCCTGTAGGATCAGGTAAGTCGGCTCTTGCCGATGCCGTTAAGAAAGCTCTAGAGAAGGCAGCGGATCCTGTGTATCATCTCGATGCTTGCCCGGTTCGTGAGGAGCCGCTGCATCTACTTCCTCGCTCGCTTCGCGGTCAGTTTGAGGAACTTCTCGGCGTTCATATCGAGGGTGATCTATGCCCTGTGTGTCGCTTCCGTCTGATGAACGAGTACAACGGTGAGTATGAGAAGTTTCCTGTTGTTCGTAGTGGCTTTTCGCAGCGTGGGCGTCGTGGTATTGCGGTTGTTCCGCCGATGGACGCAAACTCCCAGGACGTCTCGTCTCTCATTGGATCGGAGGACATATCAAAGCTTGATAAGTACTCAGAGGATGACCCTCGCGTCCTCAATCTCAACGGTGCTTTCAACGTTGGTAACCGTGGCGTAGTTGAGTTTGTTGAGATCTTCAAGAATGAGATCGAGTTCCTGCACACGATCCTCACAGCCACTCAGGAGAAGCAGGTTCCTACTCCTGGCAAGAACTCGATGCTCTACTTTGATGGTGTCATCATCTCACATTGCAATGAGTCAGAGTGGAATCGCTTTAAGTCTGAGCACACCAACGAGGCTATCCTCGATCGTGTCGTTAAGATTGAGGTTCCATACGTGCTTGAGCTTAACCAGGAGATGAAGATCTACGATAAGATGCTCCGCAGGTCTGACTTCAAGGCTCATCTTGCGCCACATACGATCAAAGTTGCAGCAATGTTCTCGGTAATGAGTCGGCTCAAGATTTCACAAAAGTGTGATCTTCTCACAAAGATGAAGATTTACGATGGTCAGGAGGTTATTGAGAAGGGTCGTACTAAGAAGGTTGATATCAAAGATCTTCGTGAGGAAGCTCGTAATGAGGGAATGGACGGTATCTCCACTCGTTTTATCACCAAGGCTATTGACTCCGCGTTGACTGATTCTGACAAGAGCTTCATTACTCCAATGCGTGTAGTTGAGGCTCTTATCAAGCAGGTGAAAGAGCAGATTGTTGATGAAGACAAGAAGAAGAACTATCTTGAGATCCTCCAGAAGACCATCCGCGAGGAGTACCTCAAGATGCTCGAAGGCGAGATTGCAAAGGCATTCGTCACTGCGTATTCGGAGCAGGCTCAGAGCCTCTTTGATAATTACATGGATAACGCCGAAGCCTTCACCACAAAGCAGAAGATGAAGGATCGGATGACTTCTGAGGAGCGCGCTCCTGATGAAAGATTCCTGCAATCGATTGAAGAGCAGGTCGGTATCACCGGTTCAGCTCGTGATGGATTCCGCGCTGACGTGACAGCATTCATGTTTGCAAAGATGCGACGCGGTCAGAAAGTTGACTACAAGTCGTATGAGCCGCTCAAAGAAGCTATCGAAAGCTACCTCATCGCTTCTGTCAAGGACATGGCAAGGATTGTTACTAAGTCCAAGAGTCGTGACAATGAGCAGCAGAAGAAGTATTCCGAGATGGTCAACACCATGGTGAGCGATTACGGATACACTCCTGATTCCGCTGAGGAGATCATCACGTTTGCATCGAATAATCTCTGGCGTGACAGCTAATTCTTAGCTTACTTTAACTTGTGATAGGCTCAGTGGGTAGAATTCCGCTGATGAAACGTAAACTGTCGAATAAGGGGCAACCAAAATTCCACTCGTGGGAGTTGGTTGCCTCTTCTGTTGTTGAAGGGATCAGAAGCGGCAACATTTACGTGAACTTTGGTGATTCTTCTACGATCTTATTACCAAGTGACTGTGTTCGAGCTGTTTCTGAGATTGTTCCTGAATCTGCTATCAGAAACCTTCTTCTAAAGTGCTTGTTAGATGCAGAGTCTCAATCAGTTGGTGGAGCGTTTGCAACGCTTTCTATCATAGCTGGAGCTAAGTTTCAGAGTGAAAGCTTTGGTAGGAGATTCATTTTAGAAAATTTGAAAAATGGCCTCTCAAGTATGATTGGGTCCGTTGAGTCAAACATCGTTTTTGATGCTATCTCAATAGCTGGTAGACGTGGGAAAGTTATGCTTGACGCAAGCGATGTTCAAAAAACTGAACTTACGTACGGAACCCAGGTCTGCAGGTGGAAGCCTCCCCAGAGTTTTTTTGAAGCCGTTGGTCAATCAAAGATTTCAGTTCAAAACTGTAAAGTTGTTTTTATCGATGGAATAATAGAGAGCGTTGCCGAATGTCACAAGTTGTTTCAGATCTCATATGAGACTAGAACACCCATTGTTATCTTTGCACGTGGATTTTCAGAAGAAGTCATCGCAACAGCAGCTCTAAACGTCAAACGTCAAACTTCTCAGATCATTCCAGTCCTGATTCCATTCGACGAAATTGGAATCAACGCTTTGGGAGATTTAGCGTCCTGCTTTGGAAGCGAAGCTGTCAGCTCTGACAAAGGTCAGCTAATCTCAAACACAGATGTATCCGGTTGCAAGACCGCTGAGAGAATAACAGCAAGTCTTTCAGCTACAGAAATTGAGTTTAAGAACAACATGATAGATGACGTCACCAGAAAGCTTTCAGCGAGACTTTCTAACTGTGATGAGAATCAATCGAAGCTCATTCGACAGAGAATAAATTCTCTTGGAACTGGCTCCGTTACTATCAAAATTGGATCTGACAAAAAGTCTCTAAGCGGGTTGCAGAGAGACAGAGTTGACTTCGGTCTCAGGTACGTTAAAGCTTGCATGTCAAGCGGGGTCATCGACTTCTGCGGTTTGACTTTACCTATCACTGCCATGAATTCAGGTAAGAAGTGCTCTGATTCATTTAAAGAAATTGTTCAAAAATGTGGTGCAATTTTGGAGGTTGACAGATGTGGTTAGATCCGAACGGAAACCAAAGAGATCTTGATGATATCATTGCTCAGATTGATGATGAATGTGAAGTTTTTGTTGGTTCTGATTCGCAGCTAGACTCTGGTTCATGGGTTTTTGCATCCGTTATCTGCTTGTACTGGCCTGGACACGGCGGGAGATACTTCTACAAACGTGACAGGAGGGTCAAGTCAACATATGCCTGCTTGGAAGATAGGCTTCTATCAGAAGTTTACAGCTCTGTCATAATTGCTGATCAAATTCGTCAAACAAAACCATCGCTTCAGATCAACGTTCACGCTGACATCGCATCAAACGTGAAGCACAGATCTAATAAAGTTGCAAAAATTGCTCAGAGCTACATCTCAGGTATGGGATTTCTCCCGACCATCAAACCCGACTCTTGGGCTGCAGGAACAATAGCAGATAAATTAACGCGGTAGATTTTACGAATATGTGTTTTTTGTGAATTTTTATGGAGGAGATCGAAATGTCATTAGAATCTGATTTGGGCAGGGTAACTCGAGACGTGGTTGGAGCTATTTCTGACTCGGTGAGCTTTAATTTGACCAGCATTCTGAAGAGTGAGATGAATCTCACCGACGAGCAGATCAATAGGGTCACAGCGGTTGTTCTCTCTACAATTGAGAGCACAGGCTTCAACAGCGTTGGTCAGTATGTTTCTCTCTTTAAGTCAACTCAGAAAGAGTCGGAGTCCCCTAAGAAGGGAAGTCTTTTCGGATAAAACGTGCAGGGAATCAAGCATCTAATTCAGTGTCACTGCATTCTTCCGCAGTTTAAGAACTCTGCAAACCCAACTTTTCATAAGTTTGTAGTTTTTTCTGTGATTGACGACTCTGACACAGTCCAGCCAAAATTTTCGCAGTGTAACAACTGCGGTATCATTCATAAGATAACTGATATATTTAGATCTGAGCTTACCTCGAAGGAAGATGCAAAGTCGCTTCCGAATATTGAAGACATCAAATTCTCTTTAACACCTGATCTTGTTCGTGTCCTTGACTCCTACCAATGTGATATCGCAACCTGGGAGCAGGCAGAGTGGATCTATCTCACAAAATCATGGGATCAGTGGATAACACTGGTTAAAGATGAAGATGACAACAACGAAATTCATGGAAAACGACTAATTTTTGTTGAGGATGGTAGATTCAGGATAGAGGCTTTTTAAGATGAGTGAGAAAATTGGTAATACGGAAACTGATAACTGGGCAAACGAGATGCTTCAATGCCGTCAGATTGTTCATGAAGTTGTCAAGTTTGGAGTCTCTCAGAGACAAATTCTGAATGTTATCAAGCTTTTAGCAGTGGAATTAGAGGATCGCGAGGCTCTTGTGGCGATCTCTGCAGTGGTCAAAGAAGCGCTGGACGAAGCGCAAGTTTCTTCAAATATCATAACAATGGAGTAAAAAATGTCGAATGATTCAATCAATGACGCTTGGCGTCGTGTTAAGATCCTAGTCGAGTCGATGGAGGTTGACATCCAGAAGAATGCAAGTGGTAATGTCTCTGCTGGCGTTAGAGCTCGCCGAGGCCTCAGGCTCCTTAAGAAGGAAGCCGCCACCCTTGTCAAGTCGATGGTCGAAGTTGAAAAGAACAGGAAAGCTGCAGAGTAATGCCTGCATCGCTTTATCGACTTGTCGGTAGGGAACATCACTCTACGAGTGTTGAGTCAAAGCAGCAGGAGACAGTCCCTACGGCGGTTGAAGCTCCCCCTGAGGAGCAGCTCAACGTTGTGGAAGAAAATCAGACAAGTGCGATTGCAACTTTTTCTGAGGTTGAGCCTGTGATTATTGAACAACCGGCTGTTCAGGTTGAGCCACCAGCTCCTCCAAAGCAGATTTGGGATCTCTCTATGTCTAGAGCGCAGCTTGCCAAGATAGCACTGTCTCTCGGTCTGGTGTTTACCGACAAGAGCACAAAGTCAGAGATCATTGCTTTGCTTGAGTCCTCAAGCAAAGCCTGACGCCGAGTCGCTCCGCCCAGGCCTCACTCCACGGATATCTTCTGGAGTGAGGCCTTTTCCAATTGACAGACTCGCATTCTCGTGACGCTAAAAATGTCTCCTATCTGCTGGAGAGTCATTCCTTCATCATTTTGAGATGCTGCTATGATGGCGCAGTTCATATGACATGTTGAGTTCATCCACTGTCTGCACGCTTTCTTTTCGCATCTGACACTGTGCTTTTCGTGCTCAGAAAAGCAAGTCGTTCCAATCACAGTATCCATCAATTTCTTTTCCATCAGATATTACCTTTTTCTCTTAGATGATATCTTTACTCAAGAGGCAAGTATTTTCATCAGCCTCAATAGGAAAAGTTGAGCACAAGAAAAATTCTGGTAGTTGACACCTCCGTTCTACTACATGACATGCAAAGCGTGCACTCCTTCCCCGGAAATGACGTAGTCCTTCCGCTGGTTGTCCTTGAAGAGCTTGATCGTTTTAAGGAACGTCAGGATCTTTTAGGTTCTTCGGCAAGGTACGTCAATCGATACCTTGACCAGCTGAGAAAGTGTGGTCATCTTCATGACGGTGTTGGGGTGCCCGGCGATCAAACAATTAGAATCGAAAATGAGATGAGTCCCTTGGGGCGCCAGATGCCCACTGGCCTCGACATCAGTAAGGGTGACAACCAACTCATCGCCGTTGCCTTAGGCCTAAAGGAGAGAAACCCAGAAGCCCTGGTGAAGGTTATAACGAAGGACATCAACCTTCGAGTCAAGTGCGACGCTCTGGGACTTATTGCGGAAGACTACTACCGCGATCACGTGAGAAGCGTCAAAGAAGGTCGCCAGATGTACTCTGGACACGCTAACATTGAGATCTCAGATCATGATATTGACGCGTTCTACTCCAGGAAAGAGCTTGAAGTTGCTCCATGGATGGAGGAGCTTCTTCCGAACCAGTTTGTCTGCGCCACTTCTGACCTTGATCCAAAGAAGTCATTTCTTGCGATTCATAAGAACGGAAAGCTTCTTCCTCTAAATTACAAGTGTAACAGCATAACAGCGCGAAGTAAGGAGCAGAAGTTTGCCCTGCATGCCCTGCTTGATCCAGAAATTCCGCTTGTGTCTCTATCTGGTCTTGCCGGCAGCGGAAAGACGTTTCTTACTCTTTGCGCTGCGATGCACGGGTTCAGCGATAAGACATACAAGAGAATTGTTATTACAAGGTCGATTGAGCCAGTTGGAAAAGATCTCGGATTTCTACCAGGAGACATCAACGATAAGATGGCACCTTGGCTTTCTCCGATAGTTGATAACTTCAGGCAAGCATTCGGCGAATCAACATTTTTTGAGATGATGAGATCACGTGGGGACATTGACGTTGCTCCACTATCTTTCATTCGAGGTCGGACGTTTGCGGATGCGTTTATCATTGTTGATGAAGCGCAGAACACCACCATTCATGAGCTGAAGACGATCGTCACGAGAACCGGAAAGGGTAGTAAGATTGTTCTTCTTGGTGACACTGATCAGATCGACACTCCATACATTGACAGCTACTCCAACGGTCTTACAATCTCAGTTGAGAAATTGAAGACCTCCAGCTTAACTTGCCATGTGACTCTTGAGCGAGGAGAACGATCCGAACTGGCAACTCTAGCAGGTCAGATGCTCTAGCTCTTAATACTTAAGGGCGGAGGTGTGCCATGCCGACGAGGATTGATCTACAACGCTACAAGAAGACGTATCCATTCTTGCGCCGTGAACCTCGAATCGTATTTACATCAACTTCGGAGCCAACCTTGGCAGCAACCATAGAGACAGCAATACAGTCATTTGGCGGGAGCGACACAATAAGCTACTCTTTAACGAAAAGCTTTTCTACAACTCCAACTGTTACGATCACACCGCTCGGTACAACTGCAAACTTCAACGTATTTATCTCACAGATCACGTCAACTAGTGGAGGAAATCCGTACGTAGTTCAGATCAAGGCGTCTGTAGCGAACTCTGACTCTATTCATATTCATGCGATTGAGGTTACTGCGTAATGCCAGTAGATTTCAAAACTAATCAGCTAAAAGTCAATCAGATAATAAACTCCGGTAGTTCAGCTGGCAAGCCGTTGCTGATTTACGGTTTAGGATCATCAACTGATAGCTCGGGTGGTTTCAACGCAACACATTTTGCAACTGGATCTGATACTTGGTTGTTCATATCTGGAACAGTCGGATCAAGAAATTCTGCGAACAGAGGGGCGGTCGCTTTTGGCGGAGATGTTGTAGTCTCTGGAGCGATCTATAATGCAGCT
>Ga0181357_1000636_pt1 | contig 13423 bp, 13 predicted proteins | sample Fa13VDMM110DN_FD_130094 | JGI IMG/M metagenome (GOLD analysis project Ga0181357, IMG submission 130094) | Freshwater viral communities from Lake Michigan, USA - Fa13.VD.MM110.D.N | ecosystem: Environmental > Aquatic > Freshwater > Lake | place: USA: Michigan | collected 2013-09-24 | reverse complement strand
CTGAGGAACTACACCAGCAGCTGCGGCATTAGTCACACCAGCAGCAGGGGTGCTACCAAAAGCTCCTTTTATGCCTGCAAGAAGGCCAGAGTTTCCACCTATCATGCCAGGAAGGTTAGCAGCAAAACCATACTGTGACAGTTTGCCGCCAGCTTGAGCTTGTCCTTTACCTGAAAGAAGATTAGCAACATTCATCCCAGTCTGTTGGCCAGCTTGTCCTAGCTGAGAGTTAGCATTGAAGCCAGCTGAAGATATGCCGCCAAGGTTAGAGTATTGTTGTTGAATTAGCTGGTTTAGCATGCTTGGTCTAAACTGAGCCAAAGCGCCTTGAATGTTACCACCACGTAAGCCGCCAGTAGCAGAGGCATTTTGTAAAAGTGCATTCTCTCCTTGCTGAGCCATAGCCATGAACTGAGGGTTGTTTTGTATTTGATCAATAGCCGCTTGCTGAGAGCCTTGGCCGCCTAAGCCTAGAAGGTTTTGCTGAGCTTGAAAAGCTTGAAGACCTCCTTGGCTGTAAGGGTCCATTAAGCTTTTAAAGTATTCTAGCTGTGAACGCTGTTCGTCTATACCTTGCTGAGCAGCTCCTGCTTGTATGCCAGCAGCTCTGCGCTCGCCTTTTGACTTAAGGAAGCCCCCTAACAAACTACCAGCTGCACCAGCAAGTAAACCCCACATAGATCACCTCAAAAAAGTTTATACTGTGTATTGTAACGAAAAGTAAACAAATTTTCCACTCATTTGGACACCTTCTAGCTATACTGGGTAGTACATAGAACAGTAGATGTATTTTCCACTGACTTGTGCATTGGTCAATGTTGTCCCAGATGTGTCACTAAAGATTAGATTTGAGCCAGAGCTATAAACAACAAATGTCAGGCCAGCATTAGACAGCGGCATAGAGGTTCCTGCTACCCCTGCCGCACAGCCAAAAGGGAGACCACTGATTGACACAGCTGCACCGCTGGCGGTAGCTGGGTATCCAATAGCCATTGTCAGAAGAACCCCTCTTCCTACTTTAGTGTAAGTAGCCGTATAAATAGTCAACCCTAATCCAGCACCACTGGCATCCGCTGGTGTCCATGTACCTTCTTCGTAGTCATCAAGCGTGTTAGGGTCAGTAGAAGCTGATTGTGTAGCAGGAAAGCTTATACCTGAACCACTAGCTGAAGCGGTAGCTGCTCCTACGCCTATTGTGGTTGTGAATGAGGGGAGCGATGCCCTAGCCACGTTTCCTGTACCTGTGTTAGCAGTCCACTGTGGTGCTGTACCAGAAGAAGTGAGAACATAGCCACTGGCGCTAATAGCTAACTTAGTAAAGGCAGAGCCAGAAGCATAATAAGACAAGTCTCCAGCGGTATACGATGTGACACCTGTGCCGCCTTTTGAGGTAATTATAGTTCCCATGGATATCACAGGCGTAGTTCCACCAGTAGAAGATAGCGGAGTTGTGGCTGTTACACTTGTTACTGTGCCTACTGCTAAATCTCCTGCACCAAGCAAAGAAGTAGAGTTCACAGTTTTTATGTTAGTGCCAGACACTAGAGCCGCCTGCTTCCCATTAAAGGAAATCCAGTCAGCTGCGGTAAGTGCCCCACGGTTAGCCGCTGATGCACTAGGGACGTTCAGAGTTATAACTGGCGTGGTTGTACTGGTTGCCACAGAGGAGCTTAAGTTAGTGCCAGTGGTGCCAAGAGTCAGTGCAGAGACGTTAGTGACAGACCCAGCGGCAGCCGCAGTCCAAGTAGGGGAACCAGCACCGCCAGATATAAGCACCTGTCCGGCAGTACCAGCTGCTGTAAAAGCGTAGGCAGAACTCGCACCGTAAGCAATACCGCCATTCACAGGGGATGCTGCACCAGCAGTCCCTCCGTTGGCAATAGATAAAGTCCCAGTTACGCCAGTTGCTAGAGGCAATCCAGTGGCGCTTGTTAAGATGCCAGAAGATGGTGTTCCTAGGGCAGGTGTGACAAGGACAGGGGATGTTTGCCTTACAACAACACCAGAGCCTGTCCCTGTGTGCTCTAAGGCTGTCAAATGGTATCTCTCGCTGACAGACCCGCCTTGTATTCCGCCAAGGGCATTATGCTGAAGGTTTGCTATAAGGTCGCGTATCTCTTCTATATCAGCTGGCGTCAACTCATAAACGTCAACCATAATACGTTCAAAGGCTTTAATAGACTCTGGCGTCTTTAAGAATTCGGCTAGCTGGTTACGAGTGAGGGGGTTCTTTCTAGCCATTTAGCGCCTCAACTCTTGCTTCTAGTCTTAAGAATGAAGTGTGGTTGTCACTGGTGCCTCTAAACTTTTGTATCCTATAATTTCTCATCATTCCTTGTTGTAGCCAGTTAATACGTTGTGATCGATTACCTATTCTTCCAGGCATACAAGTGCGCTCTTGTGACCAAGTAACGCCGTCTAAAGAGTGAGATGTCCAGACAACAGGTGCATCAGTTGACGTGTATCTACCAGGCAACGAAACCAGTTCCAGTTCATGGATAATCACACCACGTCCTTCACCATACAAAATTGGTGTGCCAAAGTCCCAAGAAACCACCCCTCCATAATGAGAGCCAATTTCGCTATCCATTAGGCCTGTTCTGGCTGCGTCTGGGTCTCCAGAGATCCATTTGTCATAACAGTAGTTGAAGTTTCTCGCCCTATACTTAGAGGGTGTCAACAAGCCAGAATGAAGGGTAAACCAAACTAGATCTTCTAAGCCGACAGATGCTGTGTAATCATAAACTAAAGTTTTGTCTGGCAAGTGGACGTATAGAAGCTCTTGACCCCCAAGACATCTTGCTTCAACTAAGACGAGAGCTAGCTCAGCTTCTGTATACTCTAAAAGTATTGTATCAATTTCTCTTGTTGATAACTTCTCTACTTGCCCATTAGCACCTATCCAGATAGCAGGAGGCTCATTTCGTCCACTGCCAAGAAAAGCAATCCTGTCAACAAATACGCAAGCTGTATGTGTTCCAAGTACGCCTTTTTGTAACTGTGCACCTTCTATCCTTGAGAAAGGAAAGAGGTCGCCTCCAACGTTGTCAAAGGCTTCAATGGTGTGCCTATTGAGGGCATACACTTCACCACGAAGTTTTAACACGCCAAGGATCTCATCTGGGTCTATCTCAGAGCTGCCATATTTCAGAGGATTTACTTGAGTAGGGTCGTTCAGCTCGGTAACAACTAGGTGTGTGCCGTCTGTTGTTAAGAAGTATCCATCTATCCACACAAAATCTATCACTGTACCAGCATCTATATCAGATAATACAGAAAATGTTGTGCCATTGTAATAGTAGAGTCTTCCCATAGCAGCCACTGCTAATCTGTCAAAGCTGTAGTCAAAAGATACTTGGCCACTTCCTCCAACGCCACCAATTTCAGTACAAGTGCCGTCAGAGTCTATTCTCACTAGCCATAAGCCCATCACCCGATACATTACACCGCGCCAAACAATACCACCTCTGTCAATACCGAGGCCAGTACCGAACTGGGCAATGCCTTCTGCTGGACGCAAATACCCAGCACTGATACCGTTTTTCTTAACTATAGGCATCATGTTACTGGGGTAGCTTGTTCTTAGGTCAATATCTGGCGATGAATATATGCCGTTCAGCACACTAATTTGCATACTTCCCCCTAGATAAAACTTACGAGCCGCCAGTGCCAAGCTGAATATAGAGAGAGGTGCCTGCCGCAGAGATGTACGCGATAGTGTCCTCTTCTGGTCCCTTCTCCAAAACGATAGTTGCGCCAGCTGGAAGCGGCGTGTCAGCAGTAGAGGCTGTTTGCTCCCCTTGCCCTATACGGACAAAGCAGATATTGGTTCCGTAGTTGTGGAGCCTAACAGACCTCTCTGTGCCATCTAGAGTATTTGAGTTGCTAGAGCTTGAAGGCCCCACTGCCTGATTTGATCCGCGCTTAGCGGCAAAAGGCCCACCACGTAAAGCCATATTATTACCCCACCCTATACCATTTACTTAAGACCGATTCAAACTTTAATCTGAAAAATGCATTTGCTGCCATGGTAGTTGGAGCACCAGCGACTGTAGCGCCATTACCGGACACTGTTAGTGTGGTTATAGCTTGTGTAGAGTTTACAAGGATTTCTTGTTTATTAGCACAGTTAGCAACGGCGGGGAGTGTAATTGTTCCAGCAGCATAGCCTGCGTCAGGCGTAAGGACTAGCCAAATACTCTCTGGGCCGTTAGTGATTGTAACTGTGAATCCTGTTGCGACTGGGGCTGAAAACTGGACAACTTTGTCGTCAGTGGCAACTGCGTCTTCATTAATAAAGTCTTTAAGGTTAGCTAATGATACCCGTCTTGCAGTTGAAGATCTGCTTGTTTTAACAGGAAGTTCATCACTTGATGACAGTGTTGTTATCTCTGACAGTTCAGGAATTATTGCCATGCATGTCTCCATTAAAAATCTAGTACATCACCATTACTTACTTGCACCTGCTCGACAGGAGCATTAAGGTGTGTTATATCTTTGTTCCCTGCACCAGCTGGCATTCCACGTGGAAGTTGCATTTCAATTGGAAAGCATGCAGCTGAGAGAAGTGCATCATACGCTAGCTTTGCATTTATTCTCGTTTCTATCGCTACCGATTTACCAAAGCTTGGAGCTAAACGAATACTTAAATTAAGAATTAATGCTTCACTGGCACTATCAGGAGTATTTGAATCGCTGTCTAAATCACTGTCATCGGGAGATGAGACTAAAGGATAGCCTAAAAGTATACCTTTTGCTTCCCACATAGCAACCATAGAGTCTAACTTTCTTAACGCGCTTTGGATTTGCTCCGGTTGGAGGTCAAAGACGTAAGACGCGAGTCCGACTTCTTCAAAGGCTGCGGTAATAAGCTCTCTTTTGGTATATCCCACGAAGGAGTTTCCTCTGCTTCTTTAGTTTTAATGTAATCGTCTATGGCGTCTTGCAAACCTTCTCGCCAACCTTCTCTAATCATATCAAATAGTTCTTTGTCTGTAAAGATTTGTGAATAATTGTAAGTAGCTTTATTTGCTACAAACTTTCCTGGGCACTTATAAACCAACTTTGGGTACATACAACACCAACAATAAAAGGGGGATTGCTCCCCCAGATTAACTAAGCAACGCGGTACGAGACGAAAACGGCCGCAGCCGTTTTGCGCGTTTTGAAACGTGCAGACGAACCGTGGACAACACCAGTAGCGGTAGCATTAGCGCATACAGCCGCTGCGCCAACAACTGTGTGGCTAGCACTAGCTACAACGGTGATGATGAAAGTTGCGTCAGTTGCTAAATTGATAATCGTCCAGTCAAAACTGTCGCCGATTGCCAAAGTAGCGCCTGCGTCTAGTACTGTACCAGTAGGAAGCGTGTAGTTCACGGCAGCAACTGGTGTAGCTACAAGCAGTCCATTTAGAACTTGAGCTGGTGTTAAGGCAACTGTGGCTGTTGCGGTGGCTGGATCGCCTTGGGCCGACTTGTCAATTCGGTCGGTGATTACCGGAGCCGTCCCAACATCATAGAGCACAGGAAATGCAGACTGATTTTCGAGGACGATCATTGCGCCGCCGGTAAAAGTACCAAAGGTTGATGTGGTATTAGTTACCGTCCCAATCTTAGATAATTGTTCAGGATAGTTAGGATATCCAATCTCTCTATAGACTTGGCAGGTGCCGCTGCAATAAACGGCTACTCTCTGGGTAGAAGTAAGCGCGATTTCTATTCTGCCTTGTGGAGCTAAAATTGATGACATAAAACCTCACTATGAAGAAAGTTGGCCAAGTGTTACCTTGGCCGTTAATATTAGGTCTGACTGAAGAGGATAATACCGGACATTTCAGGCTGTTTGTTTACAACACCAAATAATACGTCCACACGGAACTTAGTTTTGAATGTGTTGATATCCACAGACTTACTCATCACAAGCTCGATGCCGTTAGAGGTCGTTCCGCGCATAACTGCAACTCCACCATCGGAAGGAAGAGCTAAGCGGCCAGGAAGGATCTCAATAGCATCTTTGTGCCAAAATACGTTTTGTGACGCTGTCACTGTGTTCAAGAACACAATCGCAGAGTTAGACGCTTTGGTTAAGATGGCGCAGTTTTGGTAGATAACTTCTGCGTTAGTTGCGCCTTGAGCTGTGACTATCGGAGGGCTGATTACGAGCGTTGTAGCTGAAGGTATAGAGATAACGCGGAAAGTTTTTAACTGACCTGTTGAGCTTTTGGTGATCGGGTGAACGTTGTACAAACCAGCTACAGTGAACGCATCCCCAAGTGCAACGTTGGTTGTGCTAGACAATGTAACTGTTTGGAAACGGTTATCAACGTTTGAGCTTTCGCCAGTTGTAGCAACTGTGGTTGCTGCTGGTGTGTAGAAGTTTCCGCCGCCATCTAAAGTAGACATTGTTAACGCTCCACCGCCAGCCGCTGCTGTCAGAGGGTTAGCATAGTCTAGCTTATAGGTCTCAAAGCCGCTGATGTTGCCAACGTAGCCATTGGTGTACGCTTTCTCTACTTTGTTGCCCATGAAAGAGCGGCTGGCTAAGTTAGAAGCCATGCCGTTATAGTCACGGGTTGAAAGAGCTAGATATCTCTCAGAAGAAGGAATACCTTGCTCATTCATGATAGCGTCGATTTGCGCAACGTCATCAAAACCAGAAGCAGCCACAGTGCGCTTAATAACCAATGTGCCGTACCTAGTAGCTACGTTCATCAGTGCCACGTTGATGTCTGATGCTAATTTTTCTTTAGCTGCTTTACCTAAGCGCTTCTCTTGAAGTGCATCACGTAACTCTCTTTCTGTCATGAACCAAGGGCTAGATTTGTGAAATCCGATAGTAGCAGGAACACAAAGTTGTGTTGAATCTTTAAAGTTGTTGGTTTGATCTGGGCCATCGTAAGATGTAGCAATATAGGGTTGTGGTCTCCATATGATGTCATTTGACCGTTCCATCATTGCTTGATCTGTCTCGTATTTAGAGGCAAGATTTGACAGTACTAACTGATCTTCAAAACCTTCTAAAATCTGTTCAAAAGCAACGGTTTCTTGCTTATTGAATGCGTTTGCCATAAATTACTCCTTAGTGTTGTTTGTCTTTTAATTGCCGCTTATATGCGTGCAATTTGGTTAAATTTCCTGTCTTTGTAGCTTCATCCCGTAATCTTTCTAAAGTTGCATCGCTGCCGCCTGATATTTTTCCTGTCCCAGAAATTACTTTCTCAGGAGGAGGAGCTGCTTTTCTATTGGTTACTTTCAAATCTCTCTCCAAATCCGCGATGGCAAATGCAAATTTTATAGGGTCGCTAATCGATGCAAGCTCTTTTGCTTTAGTTGGGTTTTTTCCTAGCGCATAAACTACGTGAGCTGGATTCTTAGCACCTTGCAAGATCACCCCTTGTTGTGTTACGCTCATCGCTTCTTTTATGGTTTCTTCAGCATCTTCAAAGTCTTTTACTTTGAGTTTTACTTTAGCTTGTCCATAACTATCTAGCTTTGATTGCCACTCAAGATGTTGTCTTTGTTGTGCTACTTCTGCCTCTTGTGTATACGCGTCGGCTTTTCTCTTAGAATCAAACCACTCACTGAGTGCTACTTCAAACCTTTCTGGGTCATATTCGACATCTTCAAGAGTTGGTTTTTTAGCAACTTCAGGTGCTTTTACAGCAACATCAGCGCCTTTTGCCCGCTCTTTAAGCTCCCTATTTTCCCTTTGAAGTTCTCTATGACTCTTCCGAAGCTCTTTTACCCATTCAGGAGCACTTCTACTTTCATCTTCAGGAGCTGGCGCATCTCCTATGGTGATAACGTCTTCATCTTCTTCTGCTGCTACTTCACCAGCTTCGGCTTCTTTTGTGACGTCCTCGTCTAACACTTCAGCCTGTTCTGCTTCATCGACAACCTCAGAAGATAATAACTCCTCACCTTCTACCATATCTAAGCTCATAACGACCCCACACTAACAACTCACCCATTAAAGAGGCTGGGCGGAAACCTCATTCATCTGGCTTTGAGCAACAGCACTTTGCTGTCTCTCGGCCATAATCGATTCACGTTCTTTTTGATCTACGCTAGCTAATGTTGCTATCGTCTTAGCTCTTGTCTCTTCTGTCTTCGCAGCTGTCAACATCGTGTCAGAACGTGCTTTAGCCGCTTTAGCAGTAGCTTCTTCAGCAGCCGCTTGTAAATACTGTGTATTTGCATCTGCTTGTGCATTCTCTGCTTCTGCTTGTAGTTGTGCTGCTTCTTCTTCGGTTGGCTTAACAACGCCAGACCTAACCATCTTGGCTCTAAAGAAGTCTCTAACATCAGCCAAGCCCTCACCTTCCATATTCATCACTGCCATAGAAGCGAGCACTTGTGCTGTCTCTGGGTCTTGTACAAATTGCATCATACCCGTGAGAGCGCGTACAGTGGCTTGTCGTCTGCTTGAACTAGATGGGCCAACATCAACATTCACATCAAGTTTTGCATTAGCCAAGTCGTTTTCTTTTACTATGTTGCCAGTCTCTTCATCAATCATTGGTTTGAGGATTTCTGCTTGAGAGGTTTTGCCATCGTAGCCCACAGCTTTCATCTTTCTGCCAGACTCTGTGTAAATCTCTGAAGCAATACTCAACCAAACTGTGCCAGACCATCTAATGGCTTTAGCCATGTTAGACATGTAGATAAACGTTTGAAGGCCAAGCTTATTTTGAATCATCTCAACAGCTTTACCACTCACGTGAGATACAACTTCCTCAGCGCCATTCTGGTTGCCTAAAAGCTCTTTCATATCAATGTCAGTAATTTGTAACAAGGCAGCCATGGCAGGAGGAATTTCAGGAGACTTCGTGTATGCTGCTGGTGGAGCAATCATCTGGTTGCCATCTGGTCCAGTAACAGGGTTCATAAGCAGGTATGGGTAGTTTTTTACGTTATCATCCGCCCACATCATTTGATGTCCAGCTATCTGCTCAGGCGTAAACACAGGCTTAGAAATAGGAGATAAGCCACTAATTTCTGCAAGCTTTGATATCTGCATGTTCTTTAAACGTTGAGAGTCTTTAGCCATACGTACATGACCCATGCAACGCTCAATGTTGTCAACAAACCAACGTTTGCCATAAACTGGAACTATTGGAATGTATTTGCCAGCAATATAACCACAATCTTCTAATACTTTGCTGCCAGACAAGATGTACTTATGAACACGTTTACGCTTAATCTTCTTTTGTCTGACTTCTTTAAAGCCAGTGGCCAATAATTCATCGTGCTTGTCGGTATCTTCTTCTAGCTCTTCTTGCGAGTATCTTTCCTCTGAACCATCTAAGCCTTGAAAGATCTTGATAATTTCAGACTTTTCCTCAATTACGTAGTACTCTGCGACATGGACCACATCTGGTGTACACCAGTCAAACTCGCTCATGCTTATATCTTTTGGCCATGTAGCAGGATCGTCGTCATACTCTTCTTCATACTGTTCTATAGGGATGGAAGAAAGGACAAAACACTTCTTAGCATCTGACTTATCTTGTTTTTTAGCATTGAGATCAAAGAACACCGACGAATCAGCGTCGAATATTGGCTCAATCTTAATCCTTTGACGCTCGTCATCTTCATCTTCTTCGTCTTCATAAGATGTTCTCAACCTCCAGGCACCGAAACCACCACCAACCGCCTCTTCAAACGCGTTATCATAGGCTTCTTCAGCTGAACTATCTTGTTCATCGGCTCTATATAAGCCGTCACAGACATCAGCAGTGGCATTAGTAGGAGAGCCATCCTTAGGGACGAAGTCAACAGTAATTCTATTGTTTCTATATTCATTAATAATAGAAATTACTGATAAATGGATTTTATTTACTTCTAATTTTGGCTTGTTTTCAAACATTTCACCAAGAGATCCTTCCCATTGAGCGCCAGCAATAGAGTAAAAGCGTCTGTCTTCCAGGCACTGAAGTCTCTCTGCGTGTAGGGCGCTTTGTATCCTATCGAACTCTGCTAAAGCTTCGACATGGATCTTTACAAGCTTTTCAATTTGAGATTGATGCATCGTGTTACCTTTACTTACAATGTAAAGATATGTTAACCCTTTTTGTAACGATTTGCAAATGGATTGCGGACAGGCTCAACGTGAACGCTTTGGTATTTTCGTTTTGTCTCTTCAACGGCATGTGCTCTACGTAGCCCTTCGCAAGCATAGCGAAGCGCATCGATGCAGTGGTTGTTCTTATCTTCAGGTATCGGATATATTTCACCTGTTTGCTTATTCTCTTTGTATTTATAAAGAGTCATTTCCTCGATAACCTTCTGACACCTTGGATGCACTATAATCTCATGAGACTTTAGCCACTTAATACCTTCCTCAACTGACCTTGGCCCTTTAACGGCAGCCAACATCGCAGGAAACCCTTGCCTCTTCAAGTAGGATATAGTCTCAGGCCGTGATGAATCAGCTACAATTGGCCACTTCTCAGAATCTGGCACTGACATAAATAAAGCAGCGGTATCATGAACCTCACAGCCATGCATGTATGCTTCATACTCTATATACAGCTTTCTACCGTTCAGGAAACAACGAACCAGCGTTGTAGGGTCATTAGAGAAACCAAAGTCAGCACCAAGGCGTAACATAGCGCCAGGTGGTGTTTCAAACTCTTCAACTCGCCAGTTTCTAAATATCCTGGACTCAGAATTCTTGACGTACTGCCCTAGCCAAATATGGTTGTATTTATCGATATCCCTTTTAAGGTCCTCTTCCATCTCATCTTTCATAGAAGGGGGAAACCAGGGATTATCTGTGTAGTTAACTTCTAATACAAGTGTTCTAGCCGTAGTGTCTTCTTCCCTGAAATACACATCAATAGGATCAGTTTCAAACCGTGGGTTCCAGGTAAAGATGATCTGTGCATCGTCTTTCCTCATAGTAGGACGTATCATGTCAAGTGAGCGTTGTGAACAGACCTGCGCTTCTTCATACCACAAGATGTCAAAAGCCTCAAAAGATTTAATCGATTCTGAAGTAGTCTGAGACAAGCCAACAAACGCAATGATGCCGCCGTAAATAGATTTAATGCAGTCTCTTTGTATCTCAAACATGTGCTCAACTTTAAGGCTAGCTATCTTGCTCTCTATTAGTTTTTTAACAGAGTACTGGAGGGACTTTTGAAACTCACGAGCACACAAAATGTCACACTTAGCCATCACAGAACGTTCTACAATGTACTCTGCAATTGCATGTGACTTACCGCTAGCTCTGCCACCATGGATGGCAATATAGCGATAGTCTTTCTGGAACATAGGTTCCATCCACTCAGGTGTTTCTATTTTTAGCTCTAAGTTTGTCAAACCATGCCTCTTTTCTATTTTTCGGCGACAATTCTACTTCTACCACTTCTTCAACAACATCCGCCACGGCTTCTTCCATAATAATGTCCACAGCTTGCTGCTTAACAGCCACCTTAACCAGGTTACGGGTGATTTTTGTTGGTGTGGCACTTTTAGTATTCTCTTCCATCGATAATGTTCTTTTAGTTGTCTCTGCCCACCCCATTTGAGTCTTAGCCCAGAGAGATAACATGGCTGCATCGCCTGCCATGGCTTTTTCATATATAGTTTGGGAGATATTGGCATTAAGGTGAGCGCGAGTCTTATTAAGTACTCTCGAATAGAGATGCTGCATTCTGGCAACAGATATGCCACGAGTGCCGAGCATAGCGGCTAGCTGAACCAGTGGCAGGCCGAGGCCACCAATCTTAGCTAAAACAGCTTCATCTATTTCGCTAAAAGGTGCCTCACTGTCAACTTCTAAGTATTCGTTATCGGTTGGGGGTGGCCCACCATTAAAGTTATGGTGCTGTACAAATGTAATACTCTTTCTAGTCGTCATGCCTTTTTTAGATCCTGTGGCGCCAGTTGTGTAACTGATTGTAACACCAGTCGCCGCAAGCTGTCCATGTTTTAGTTTACAAAACATTACAGAATTAGTAACAAATTGGTGACACAGGAAAAGATGGCCTATTACCCCCCTTTTATAAAGTCGTCGATGCTAAGCTCAGTCTCGTTTCCTTCGAGCTTCCTATACAGACTGACTTTACTGTCATAAGAGAGTTTTATTGCATAGCAGTCTCTCAGTCTATTAAAAACGTTGGCGTCCTCGGCGCCTGTGTATAGGCGAACACCCGCTAGCCCTAAATTCCACAAAAGTTCTGCATCATAAGTAAATCCCAGCCGATGCAGCTTTTTCTCTATCTTACACACTAAATCTCGAGTTGCAGTATAGTCACTCTCTGTTATAGCAGCCATCTCGTCCAATACTTTATCGCCATAATTGACAGCTGCCTCTTCAGTAGCCGTATATTTGTCAAGCAGGGCATTTACCTTCTTAGCCTCTAGCCCCTCCTTCCTCTTTATGATTTTATCTAGTTCTTGTCGGAACTCTCTGACGTCCTCTGCGGTGACGCCACTCTGCTTGATACTCCTCATGTCTGCAATGCCGTGAACACAAAGATCGTAGTCATTTCTACGGTTTTTAAGAGAAGCGATTGTTTTGCTTTTAAAATATTCCAGATACAGCTCACCTTTCTCCGACGACTCCCAGTAAGAAGGCTCTGCTGGCTTCGTTGGCTTATAAGGGTTGGCGTGCCATACAGCATAAGTGGGCAGAACAAGCTTGTGCAACGCTTCGGGGTCTAAAGTTACCGTCTCTTCGTAGGGTGTGAACTCAACACTTTCGCCTGTGTCAGCCTTCCTTTGCTTAGCCTCAAACTCCTCAGCCGTCATTACTTCTTTCCAGCCGGTCATAATTTCATCGTTGTGGTACATAATCAGCTCCTGGCTAAATTCTACTTTGGATAACTCGCAATAAAATGGTCTACCCTCTTCATAGCCTCCTTACAAGCTGCTGCCTCTTCCTTCTTTTCAGCCAGCCTCTCTTCCCTGAGAGCAGCAGCTGGCCCTTTTATCTCTTTAGCCATGGCCTCTAAATCATTAACAAACCTCAGCCGTGTAGTTAAGGTTGCCTCTGGTGGTTGCTCGTTGTCTGGTTTAAGTATATCAGACACAGGCTTGCTTACACAGTACTTATTACTAAGAAGACATGGGGCGCCACACCTCGTCACCAACTCATATCTGGATAACCAAACTGTTTCAAACTTAGTAATGCCAAGCTCTTCCATGTCATCTATGACAAGTCTAGCTGCAAAATGTATTCTGTCTAACTCCCATACTTTCATACTAATCCCCTCTCCAATTAACCTAGAGTTAAGTATACGCCAGTGGCTATAGCAATTACTGTAAAGAATTGTAAAACAGACTTCACTTTACTGAATAGCTGGATGTTTTCAGCTCTGACCTTTGTGAGATGGCGATCTTCTTCTACGAGAGCATGAAGGCCTTCTGCAAAAAAGTGACGAAGCTTGTACATGTCATACGGCTCCCACGGT
>Ga0181357_1000635_pt1 | contig 13437 bp, 7 predicted proteins | sample Fa13VDMM110DN_FD_130094 | JGI IMG/M metagenome (GOLD analysis project Ga0181357, IMG submission 130094) | Freshwater viral communities from Lake Michigan, USA - Fa13.VD.MM110.D.N | ecosystem: Environmental > Aquatic > Freshwater > Lake | place: USA: Michigan | collected 2013-09-24 | reverse complement strand
TTATCACAGACGGAACTGCAGCTGGCAGCAAAGTGACAATAACGGCTGTTGTCGGAAACTCAATCTCGCTTATCTCTGATGGTCTTTCATTCTGCAAAATTGCAAATAGCGGCTCTGTTACTTTCTCTGGTACCTAAAGTCAAAAATTTAAACTGCGCACAAACAGTTGTTTGTGCGCAGTTTTTGTGATATAATTACGTACATGTTTAGTATTACTTATTTTATGTTTGGACCTTCCTCAATAAATGAAGGCGGGAATACCCGCGCACTAATCAGAGATCCCGAGACTGGTCTTGTAAAAGGTCCTGAGCGCGTTAAGCAGTTTCGTGGACGCGAAGCTTTTGCTGAAAAGATAGATCTACGTGATAGTAGAATCACGCGCCAGCAGCTTAGAAAAGATGTTATTGAGATGCTTGTTGTCCTTGATCAGGAATTTGAACGCGATCACAGTGAAACGCTTTGGGATAGATCACAAAGAGATGATATTCTAGGCTCTGGGCTTGCGTTTAATGGATCATCCTCGCATTTGTTTGCTCCCGAAGAAACTCTCTCTGACAAAGAGTTTATGAACTATAAACCGTCAATAGGAGACATTGATCTTACTGTTCCAAGCGAGAAAATGATTGATCTTTTTGACACACTAAACAAGAGAGAAGACAATCAACTAACTCAGCGGATAGCTTATGTTGGTCATAACAAAAAATCTCCAGGAGCTCATCAGATAAATGCCCTCTTTGCTTATACATGGGACTCAGAAGCTCCGGAAGGAACAGGGGACACTTTCTTTCAGATTGATTTTGAAGGCTCAGAGTATGAAAGTGGAAGACCAACTCAATGGGCAAAGTTTTCATATTCATCTTCGTGGAGAGACATTCGATCTGGCGTGAAAGGTCTTGCGCATAAAGTTCTACTATTCTCACTTGCTGCTGTGCGTTCGCCCCCACCGATGAACGCTGTTCTTGCAACCCCCTCAGCAACTGCAGAAAAACCAAAGATAAGCATGACTGGTGATCCTGGGTTTAAACCTCCGTCTGAAGATAAGATTGAGAAGATGGTTCAACAGAAGCAAGATGAGATACTCAATTCTCAAAAGAAAAAGAATCCAGCAAAAGCCCGTGAGGATGCCGAAGATTTTGTTAGAAAGCAAATCGAAAAATCTTCAAAAATTCCTGTATCTCTTAGACCGATCAAGTCTCTTGATCTAGTGACAGGTCATGGATCACGATACAAAAGACTTGACTGGACTTACGATGGTAACGAGGTCTATAAATACCTCACACGTCCAGAACGAACTGACGCTGTTCGTGATGTAAAGATGATCTTTGAGAATCTTTTTGGAACAAATCCACCAATGACAGCTGCAGATATGGAAAATTTTAGTTCATTTGTTGGTGTTCTTGAGTTGATGAAGGAGCGCCTTTCACCACAAGAGATAGTGAAGACGTATGAGGAGATGGTGGACAGATTCTTTGGTCAACGTGCGCAGCAACTCTCAGCGTCTGACTCAAAAGAGGATGAAGGTGTAAAAGATAAAACTCTTGAAATGTTTAGACAACTTCTTCCTGAGTCAGAGTCTTCAACTGTTGATCTTGATGGACTAAAAAGAAGCTTTTACTCTAGATACAAAGTTCGAGGTCAAGAAGGCTTCACAGAAGATGATGACTTGCCTCGCGCTGATGAATCAAGACAAAGAGCAACAGGACTAAAAGCAATTCGGAGCTTTTGATGTCAACTAATATTTCTATTGACGACCTCAAGAAAACTATGATACGACCCGACGCTTCTCCAAGAGCTCGGGCAAATGATCGTGTGAAAGCACAAGAATTTCTCAATGATCCAAGCATAAAAATTGTTGAAAAGATTGACGGAACAAAGCTTACCTTGTTACGGCGCAACAACGCATTTGATCCTGATGACTACACCAAAAACTGGTACATCTCTTATAAAGGAAATGTCATCTACCCAGGTGAAGCTCGTGGATTATCATCGCGCGAAGATGACGTCAAATCATCATCATCTGGAACTGCGCAATATTCACTTGTTCATAATCATCTTGCACGAGTGCATTCAAGAACTAAGACAATTCCACAAGGGACTGAGTTCTTTCTTGAATTTGTCCAGCGAAAACCAACAATCAGCCGTGAGTATCCACAAAAGCATGGAATATTCCTGACTATGTATGGAAGCTCAAAGTACAAGGTTACCGGAGCATACCTTGTCACAAATATTGCGCCAGAGAGCGGACAACCTCGTCTTGAAGAGTATTCTCGTATCTTAGAAGTCAACATGTATCCAGCTCTATTCTCAGGAAGTCTTTCGAGCATTGGTAATCTTCGTGATGGAATACTAAATCGTGTAATCCAGAATCGTTATGTGAAGATGTTTGACAAGTTGAAGTCAGCTTACGAAGACACAACACTTGACAAGCCACTAAAAATTGTTGATGCAATATACGAAGTGTTTTCTGACTTTCAGACAACTCTTTCAACTGACGCTGACGTGTCAAAGACAGGCGAGTATCCTGCTGCCGAAGGGTCTGTCTTTACAACATCTGCCACACAGGCGCTCTACAAAGCTTTAAGATTTGATCAGCACGACGTTGAACATCGCCAGGTAATAAAGCAAAAGTTTCGTGCTGAAACAAGAGAGATTGAGCAAGAGTATTGGAGCAACATCATTGCAATCTCACGCGAGATCTCATCTGAGCACGCGCCTTCGCAGCGTCGAAACATTCCAGAAGCAGAGCTAAATCAACTTCTTGAAGATATTCACCAGGAATGTTATTTTGACTTGGCAATCTCAAATCGTCTTGGACGATTGATACACCCAAAAAGCTTGATCCAGCGTCAGGAGGACCTGTTCTTAACTACAAAAACGCAAGTTATGAAACGACTTGAAATTGGAACAGAAAGCGGCATAAGCATTGGAGTCTATGTTGTTGCTGGTAAGCCAATTCACTCCGGTCACTGGCAAATGATCAGACTTGCCTCATCTGAGTGCGATGAGGTTCTTGTGATCACGTCAACAGCCGGTCGAGATGAACTTCCAGCTGGATCAATGATTGATGCGTGGAAGGCGGTTCTTGAGCCACAATTTCATAATGACTACCCAAACGCAACGTTGATAATTTCACCAGAGTCGCCACTTCATCTTGCAATTGACAAGATGAGACAGCTAAAAGACGTTGTTAGTAAGTTTGTGATCTACTCTGATGATGAAGACGCAAGATCAAAGTATTCTTTGTCAAAGCTTTCTGACGCGCTTCGTGATCCAGCAGCGGCTGAGAAGCTACAGCAAAGACCAGTCCCAAGATCCGAGACGGTTCAAATCTCAGGAACAAGAATGAGAGAGTTTTTGGTTTCAAATGATCATGAATCTTTCAACAACTTTGTCCCGCAAACGCTGTCAAAAGAGCTTAAAGATAAATACTGGCAGATACTTAAGGGTGAGCACGAAAGTATCATAGATGAAAGCAAAAAATCTTTGCTTCATTCTCTTTTCGAATCTATAAGAAAACTAAGATAATAAAAAGGAACATGGACATGAGAACTGCAAATCGATTAATCGAAAATGATATATTCAAATATCCGATTTTTGAAAGATCTCCAAGATTAACAGTCGAGCTTGCAATTTTATCATATGAGCCAATCTTGCTAAAAGAAGAGTCTTCAGGCTTAATTGCTAGTCTTGCAAAAGATGCATTACAATATGCAATATCAGCCGCTGTTGAGTATGGAATCGGCACTTTAACAATGCCAGCCGGCGGCGCCGGGCTTGCTGTAGGACCAGCTGCCGAGACTGCCGTCTCCGGTTTATTTGCAGTTAAGTCTGTAGCCAGCGCCGTTGCAAACGTAAAAACAATCACGTCATCAGCTGGTGAATTTTCTGATCTTTTTAACTCTGTTCTCGATGCAAAAAATGCTTTAATGAAAAGCCCGCAACAATTTTATCAAATTGTTAGAAAGATTATCAAGAAAAGTTTAAGCATGCTTGGCGGAGGCATCACAAAAAAAATAGATGAATACGTAGAAAAATTAAAAGACTTAGTAGCCAGTATGATTGACAAAACTGTGGATGTATTAATTAAAGGCATAAAATTAATTATCCCTGACGCAATCGCTGAGGCCGCCATTGGCACAGTAGTTAGAACTGCGTTGAGCACACTTTCTAATAATTCTTTTTCTGTCTTATCAAAAATGTTTTCTTTGGCTGGCAATTTTGGAAAATTTCTTCTTGATCCTGAAGCTACAAAGACTTTTTTTACTGAGCTTTTTGCGTCTATTGTAGAACTTCTTAATAAAGTTGCAAAAAAAATTGACGAGCGCGGACTGCCAACAAAAATTTTGATGGGAGTGTCTGGTAACATTGGTGCAGAAGGCTACGAGATAGCCATGAAAAAATTAGCAAGTTTTATTGGCTCTAATTCTGAGTCTTTAATATCTCTGATGCAAACTGTTATAAAGGTGGTTATTCCTGTTTCATTTGCGTTAACAGCAATCTTTCAGATTCTTATGAAGGGAGAATACAAAGATAGCTTTCCTGCCGATGAACCTGGAACAGCTGCAGCTGATAAGGCACCTGCTGATACAGCCACAGCCACTATCAGTGAATCGCGCCTTCGCAAGATCATTTCTGATACATTGCTGCAAGAACATTATCGTAAAAATAAAATTTTGCAATGATCTAATCTACATACACAGTATTTAAATGCATACTAGCTTCCTATTTATGAAAAGAGGCTAGCTTTGTCAAACTTCATAAATACTCTCAATCCAACGCCTTTTGGCTTCTTTGACTCAGACGCTGTGTTCCAAGGTGAGGCAGACGCAATGGTAACATTTGTCAAGCGTCGTCTTGGTGATGACGTTTTGTCTGTTGAGTTGACAAGAAAGCAAGTTTGGGCATGCTTTGAAGAAGCATTCTTGGAATATGGATCAATAGTTAATCAGTATCAGGCAAAAAGTCAGCTTCTTTCTTTGCTTGGCATGCAAACTGGTAGTCTTAACGAAGCAACACAAAAGCTACCTCGAGACACACTCAATTATATTATAAGGCTTGCAGAGCCTTATGCTGTTGAAGCAGGACTTGGTGGATCATACAACTCTGCATCAGGATCAATAAAGCTGCGTCAAAATGTCCAGGATTACGATCTCTACACTGACCTTGTTGATCCTACGACAAATATACCAGTTGTGAGCTCATCTTTGAATCCAGAACAACGAAAGATGAGAATTTTTGAAATAATGCACTACAATCCGTCAGCTGCTTACAGATTTTTTGATACAACATCTGCAGTCAACTACCTGAACAACGAATTTTCTTTTGAATCATTCACACCAGAAACTGTGTTTTATGTCCTACCAGTGTTTGAAGATATTCTTAGAGGTGGACAGATGAATATCTCAAACAGAGTTCGTCGTTCAAACTACAGCTATAGGGTCACAGGGACAAAGATTAGAATATTCCCTTCTCCAACAGCAGTTAATCCTTTAAATCTTTGGGTTCGAGTTGGATTTGAATCAAGTCCGCTTAACCCATCAATTCCAGATGCATCTATTAACGGTGTTTCTAATCTTTCAAACGTTCCATATGGCAACTTTGTCTTCTCAAAAGTAAACTCGATGGCGCGTCAGTGGGTTAGGCAGTATACATTGTCACTCTCAAAAGAGCTGCTTGGAATGATCAGATCAAAGTTTGGATCAATACCAATTCCTGGCGCAGAGCTGCAGCTTGATGGGGCTGATCTAAAATCAACTGCAAAAGATGAGAAAGAAAAGCTTAAGACTGATCTAAAAGAGATGTTGGACTCTATGACCTACAACAAGCTCATAGAGACAAAAGCCGCAGAGGTAGACAACATCCAGAAAATTCTCAAGTCTATACCTGTCCCGATGGGTCGTGTTATCACAATAGGATAGTAAAATGGCAAGGCTTTTCATAACATCAAGAGAGCTTGATTTGATCAGTGATCTGACAAAAGAAATTATTAAGGATGTGATCGGTCAAACAATATTCTACTATCCAATAAGAACTGACGTGACATCAGTGCATGATGTTTACGAGGAGTCAACGGAAAAAATATTTGATCAACCGATTGAAATAGATGCACTTGTTGAGTGGTCACCTGGTGAAATTAGAACAAACAAGTTTGGAAGTGAAAATTTTCACTCTATTGAGGCACGCGTTCATGTTCAAGATCTTACAGATAAAGGTCTAAGAATGAAAATAGGCGACTTTATTTCGTATGGATCTGTTTTCTTTGAAATAACCCAAGCGGTCTCAATTAGCAAAATCTTTGGTCAGGTTGAACATGTGACTGGGTATAAGCTTGTTGGCAAGCAGGCAAGAGAAGGACTTATCAGTAAGGCAATTCAAGGACCAGCAGCACAAACTCTTGAGACGGAACAAGTCACACAAGACAAGTTTGTTCAGCAACGTGGATCAGCAACAAACGAGATTGGTGAGACTGCTGACACTCGTAATCTGCAGAGCAACGGTGTGCTGGACGCACCGCTTACAGGACCTAAAAAAGTTGCACCAGATGGCATAAGCTCATCTTTTTATGGTGACGAATGAGCTCCAGATTTTCAGTTGGAAAAAGATACGGTCAAGATTCGATTGGTCTTGGTTACGATGGCAGCGCGGTACCAGAAGATTTAAAAATTCCAAGTTGCGGTCTTGAGGACGTTGATCGTGCAATGTTTAATCTTTTTGACAAAGACCTTCCACTCACTTACATTACAAAAGATGGAAGCTCTAAAAAAGTTCCTGTTATTTTCGCAACAGGTGAACGATTTGCAATAACACGTAGAAAAGAACCTCTACGCGATAAAAACGGTGCACTTATCATACCACTCATCACAATTGTAAGAAGCACAATTGAGCAGCAAGCACAAAAATCAATCGAGATGGGGGATATTGGGACAATAGATATCAAAAGACGTCTTTCAAAAGAAGATCCAATCTATCAAAGAATTATAAACTCTCCAGGATTCAAGAACGTTGGGTCTCCCTATGCAGGTTCACGTCGCGAGAAGCAGGAAAGCCCAGAAAGAACTGCTGGTGGTCGTCAACTCGAGCCAAACCTTGGTGGTGGAATATACGAAACAATCTCTATACCAGTGCCAAAATTTTTTACTGCAACTTACGAAATCACGCTGTGGACGCAGTTCATGCAACACAGCAACGAAATACTCACAACAATTATGAGTGGGTATCACAACATACGCGCAAGATCATATCGAGTTGAAACTCCTACTGGATACTGGTTCAACGCAACATTCGAACCTGCAATCTCATCAGAGACAACATTTGACAGCATGAACGATGATGAAAGGACAATAAAGCATACAATGACAGCTGTTGTTCCAGCTTTTATTATACTTCCAACGTCCCCTGGAATCCCAAACGGGCTCCGTCGAACTCTATCAGCAACACAATTCTCTTTTGGAATTGTTGACGGACAGTCCGGACCAGAGCCATTTGGGAACGTAAACGACATGAGAGTAGATTCTAGACTTCTGGATGCAATCAGCACAATAGACGGACCCTCTCCCACCGAGTCAATAGCAACAAACCCGTCAAGTCAGGCTGAACGAGCTGCAGGAGGAAGCCAGACAATTGGGACAAGCGTGCGTCCTGCTCTGTCAACAGCTGTCGGTGGGACTGAGTCCACATCCATAAAGGTCACCAGCACCACCAGAAAGCTCTCAGAGGACCCAATGACAGGAGAGCCAATGGATGTTACCCTTCGTGTTCGTCGCATCTCCAGCGCACACGGAGAAGAGGTTCTAACTAGCATAAGAAAAACGACTAAGTCCAACAAGGACACAAAATGACGGCGCGGTTTCACTTTTTACGTGATACTTACATTTTGATTATCATATTAGATTTAGGAGCAACTGATGTCTGAACAGACCTTTCGCTCTCCTGGGTTCTTTGAACAGGAGATTGAGCTTACCGCCCCTGGCACAGCGCCGACTGGTGTCCCTGGTGGACTTATCGGTGCTGCAGCATCGGGCCCTGCTTTCGTTCCAACAACAATCGCATCATTCTCAGATTTTGAGGCGCGCTTTGGTGGTCTCGATCCTGATCGCCCAGCTACCTACGCAGCAAACGAATTCTTAAAGCATAAAGGCGCGTTAACATTTATTCGTGTTCTTGGCGCGGGCGCAAATGCAAACTCAAATGACGCCTCAGTAACAGCAGCCCAAGGCACTGTTAGAAATGCTGGATTCAAGGTCACTGGGTCCACAGTCGGTGTTCCAGCATCTGATCTCCGTAAATCTGGAGCTGTTCAGATCCTAACGGCACGTCACAAGCTGCCAGCTAACACAACTTCACCATCAGAATGGCGCGGATTTCCAATATTCAGCGACAATCCAAGCTTCAATCCGACAACAGCCGACACAGTCAACGTTGTCCGTGGCGTTCTAATGTTCCCAACCGGCGCTCGTGGTATGGTCCTTGACATGACAGGGGCAACTTCGCAGTGGTCTGGTACAGGCGCCACGATTGATGATATTGCATCAACAGATCTTAACAGTGCTTCCTCAACATACAAGAAATTCAAGTTTGCAGTGTCATCATCACAGGGCGCAGTTTTCGGAACAACTGACGGGGTCGCCGGCGTCAGAATAATGACAGCATCATTTGATCCAAGCGCAAATGATTATCTTGGAAAGGTTATGAACACCGACCCCAAGAAGTTCCAGGCTGAACAACACGTTCTGTATCTTGATCTTCCTGTTGAGGATGAGCTTGTCAGCCTTGACGTTGACGGAGACGGATGCGTAGCAATTACATCTGGGTCTACAAACAGCTATCTTTCAAATTTTGGTAAATTTGATTCACGATACGCCGCCGCAAGAACACCTGCATTTATCTCACAGCCGTTTGGTGATCTTGAGCATGACCTCTTTCACTTTGAGGCATTAACTGACGGTGAATCTGGAAACTCATTGTTCAAGGTCTCAATATCAAATGTAAAAGCTTCAACTGATCCTGCAAGTCCTTATGGAACATTTGATGTCTCGATTCGTGAGCTTTTCGACACCGACACCTCCACACGCGTTCTTGAAACATACGCAGGTTGTGACCTAAACCCAGCAAGCAAAAACTTCATTGCCAGTAAAGTTGGAGACCGTAAGGTAACATTTAACTTTGACGCTGTTGATGAATCAGAGCAACGTCTTATGGTCAGCGGAAAGTTTCCAAATGCAAGTCGTCGAGTTCGCGTTGTAATCTCAACAACTCTTGACTCAGGAGCAGTCCCAGCCACCGCCCTACCGTTTGGATTTAGAGGCATCCCGGCTTTGAGAACAACCCAAACTCTCACTGACACTGGCGCTTCACTTGTGGAAGGAACAAGAACATTTGGAACTCCAGGCAGCTTGCCAAGACTTCTGTGCAGCTCGTCAGCAGAAAATCAGCTTACCGGATCAATCATTCCTCCGCTTCCTCTTCGCTTCAAAGCAACACGCGGTGCAGTTGTTGGAGTAAGCTTTATTGGCGCGCCTGGAATCCTTGAGATACCAGATTCGCGTCTTCACTGGGGTGTAAAGTTTGAAAAGCTGATACCCTCTGGGACAACATCAGGAAAAGTTGAAAACTCAGTGATGGATGCAAACGCAGGAACTGAGTTTAACTCTCTTATTCTTTCTTACTCAAAGTTTCAAGGAATACAGAAGCTTGACGTTCTTGTGACAGGATCTGACGCAGATGTCTTCAATGCAAACAAATTCACTCTAGCGCGTGTTGCTCTTTCCAACCAGACCATTGCTGATGTGACTGGCACTGTAGAGGCTCACATAAGGGAGACTGCGTACATCAGAAATGGTGTTCCAAACACTCTGGACTATAGAATAACCGATTCTGCGCTAAATAGACTTACATTTGCATCGTTGCTCTCTGGATCCGCATCAACATTCAATAAGTTTTCTGAGTATGCAAAATTCTCAACTATGTTCTATGGCGGGTTTGACGGAACAAATTTGCTAGATGAAGCATCATCACGTCTTGGCGACCGCGCGTCGTCAACAGATCCAGGTGGTCGTGCAGCAGGTGGCTCAGAACCCATTGCAGTCTCTGGGCTTGGGTACGATCCAGCAGGAGACTATCTCAGTAACAATGCAATCAATTCATACAGGATTGCATCCAAGCTGATGACAGACAAGCTTACCGTCAACATTAACATTCTTGCGGTTCCTGGCATCAAAGAGTCACTTATCACTGATTACATCTCTAGACGTCTGCCAGCATACGCTCTTGGGATGTACGTCATGGATATGCCAAGCTACACTGACTCAAGCGTTAGAATCTTTGAAGATTCTGTTGCAAAACCAAATGTGACAAAGACTGCTGACGCACTAAACGCTCGCGTGATGAACAGCAACTACATCGCAACATATTTCCCTGACGTTTTTGTGAATGATCAGGTCTCCAATAGACGCGTCAAAATGCCAGCTTCAGTTGCTGCTCTTGGTGCTATTGCTTATGGTGACAAAATCTCATATCCCTGGTACGCCCCAGCAGGCTTTAATCGTGCAGCTCTTGACTTTGTATCAAACGTCGACGTTAGACTAAGCACGTCCGATCGTGACTACCTCTACGAGAATAGAATCAATCCGATTGCAACCTTCCCAGGAAGCGGATTCGTCATCTTTGGACAGAAGACATTACAACTTTCTAAGTCTGCGTTTGACAGAGTGAATGTTCGCCGTCTTTTCCTTGAGATTAAAAGAGCAATCCAGGGTGTTGCGCGCGGTCTGCTATTCGAGCCAAATGACGCAACAACAAGAAAGTCGTTCGTTGATCGTGCTACACCAATCCTGAGCCTGATAAAGCTGCAGTCTGGTATCGAGCAGTTCAGGGTAATCATGGACGAAACAAATAATACATCTGCTGATGTCGAGGCTAGCAAAATCAACGGTCGAATTATTGTTGTTCCAACAAGAGCTGTAGAATTTATCGCCGTTGACTTTATCATCACACCTGCTGGCGTTGAGTTTATCTGATACGTAATAGTTAAGCGAAAGATTAAGGAGTTTAACGAATGGCTGCCCCCGGCATAACACTCAATGAAATTGACAGCACTGGTCGTGTGACAGAAGTTCAACCTTCTGGCCGCGCGGCAGGCGTAATTGGAAGCGCGAAGCAGGGAGCTGCGTTCGTGCCGATTACATTTGCAAACAATTCACAGTTCAGAACTGAGTTTGGATATCCAGACGCAGTCTATTCCTCACCCATCGCACTCAACCAGTGGCTTAACAATGCAAATGCAGGAACTTACGTAAGAGTTCTTGGAGCAGGCGACGGAAATAAACGATCAACATCTGCAACAAATGCTGGCAAGGTTACCAACGCTGGCTTTGTTGTTGGAGCTCAAAAAGTTCAGGCTGGCACAGGTCAGCTTGGAAACAATGCGTATGCAACAGTTGGTGGCGTTCAAGGTCGCACGTACTTTCTTGGATGCTACATGTCGGAATCAGCAGGGTCATGGGTCCTGTCTGATGCAGGTGTTCAAACAACGTCTGCTGCACAGCCAATCGTTCGTGGTATTATCTTTGCAGCATCAGGCGTTCAGATCTCAGTTTCAAGCTCAGCACCTGGTATAGTCTCAAACACATACTCAACATCCGCAACAACTGCATCACCAGCAAAAGGATGGTTCACAGGATCATTAGATCTTCGAAGCGGAAAGCAAGACTTCGTTATTCTTTTGAATGGTCATACTGACTCCTCTGCGTTTCCAAGCATCCTGAGCGCCTCATTTAATCCAAGCTCTGATTCATACTTTCCAAAGAAGTTTAACACAGACCCTCTTGTGATGGAGTCACATGGGTATGTCCTCTACAATCACTATGACGTTCTTGACGCGTTTGCCGTGCCAACAGGTTCCGGTATTGCTAGCGAGGCACTTGTTCGCAGACAAGGAACATCACTGGCTATTGAGGAAATCGTATTTTGCTTGACAGGGTCTCAGTCAAGGAACGACGGCACCACAACTTTTCCAAATTATGATGGTTTCGAAGACAGATTTAATCATCCATCTACTCCATTCATTGTTTCTCAAAACTTTGGAACACGTTATGATCTATTCAAAATTCATGCAAGATCTGACGGGGCTTCCGCAAACGAACTCTACAAAGTAGCTATTGAGAATATCAAGTACCCAACGTCACCCGGTTCCTATGCCACTTTCACTGTCAAGATTCGCTCCTGGTCAGACACTGATGACGGAGTATCTTCACCTCTAGAAGAGTATTCAGGCTGTGATCTAGATCCAGACAGCCTCAGCTTTGTTGGAAAAAAGATCGGTGATCTCAACAGCTATTTTGACTTTGATCGCACTACAGACGCTCAAAAAGTTATTGAAGAGGGTCTTTACGGCAAAGTTTCACGCAGAGTCCGAATTGAGCTTTCCGATGATGTTATAAACAAGAACGTTCCAAGTAACTCAATTCCTGTAGGAAGCAGAGGATACTACCACCTTGTTACATCAGGATCAGGGTTTCTTTCCACTGGTGGGAATGATTCACATCTCACAGTTCCAGTGACAAATGCTCGTGAGCTGCCAATCTTCTTTAGACGCGCAATAAACGTCAGCGCCGTTGCTGGCGATCCAAATGCATTTGGCGAAAGCAAGTATCTTTGGGGTCCCCAGTTTAATATTTCTAACTCGACAACACGCCCCAATGATGGGACTTCAGTCTCAACACCTACACTCGATGGCGGCGGGCTGTCAAGCTACACGAAATACTTCCCAAAATATCACACGTCATATCAGAATCCATGGGTTGGAGACAACACTGGTGCAATGACAGTGAACGGCTCTGTTGTAGATGCTGACCTCTTTAACAAGAATTTGTTCACGCTGGAGAACATACAGGTTCAGTCAGGATCTGATGGACTTGCAGACTCTGCAAGATGGGATGAGGCTGTCTATCAGCGAGACGGAACTCTTGATGCTTCTCTCGGCGGCAGATTTATTAACACAGCAGTTGACTTCTCATACTCTTCAAGCAGAAGTTATCTTAAGTTTGTTGCATTCATGCAGGGCGGTTTTGACGGTCTGAATGTTTTTGACGCTGACAAGTTCTACATGCGAGATTCAGCAGTTCGTCGTGAAATGGACAATGCAAACCAAGGAGAACTATCAGGCCCAACTGTTGCAGCGTTCAGAAAGGCTATTGACATCATGGGCAACAAGACATACTCTGATATCAGCCTCCTGGCAATACCGGATATGCGACACCCGGCAGTCACCGAGCACGCGCTAAATGCTATGCAGACAAAATTTGACGCTCTCTATATCATGGACGTTGAGCCAAAGGACGACATGAATAACTTTGTCACGTCGTCTCTCTCATCTAATGTGTATCCAAGCGTTAACGTTGCATTCACAACAACACGTTTCAGAAATCGTGGTCTGAATAT
>Ga0181357_1000633_pt1 | contig 13463 bp, 15 predicted proteins | sample Fa13VDMM110DN_FD_130094 | JGI IMG/M metagenome (GOLD analysis project Ga0181357, IMG submission 130094) | Freshwater viral communities from Lake Michigan, USA - Fa13.VD.MM110.D.N | ecosystem: Environmental > Aquatic > Freshwater > Lake | place: USA: Michigan | collected 2013-09-24 | reverse complement strand
TGTCCCTGCGCTGATCAAGGCCCTAGAAGAGCCACTTCCTGGCGCGCCGACGGTGGCCTATCCGCCAGCGGGCGGCTTGTCGGTAGTAACCGGCCCCACGGCGGCACAAAAGACCGGATCGCTGACCGTTACGCAGCTCGAAGCGGCACTCTCGTCGCTGAATCCGAAGTTCGCAGCGGACATCGACGAGCAGGGACGGCAGTCACTGCTGGCGTACTCGCTGGTCCTTAACCGGCTGACCGATGTCGGCAGTCCTGATGCGTTGAAGGCCGCGGCGCTGATACGCCAGAGCTTCTTTAATAGCGCAATTGACGCACGTCTTAACCTAGCCATTCAACGCGGCTCAGAGACCGTGCAGCGCGTATTTAAGGGGGTTCAAGATGGCCCCGCTGTTCGTGCCGAAGTCGGTCAGATTATCCGTAAGGAAGTGGAACTCGCGCTGGAGAATGCGAGAACCGCGGAAAAGATTCTTTGGACCAAGGCCCAGAAAGAAGCACTGGCGCCGAAGGGCACGGTACAGCGCGGCGCTCGAGCCTTCGAGGTTCCCAACACGCTGCTGCCTGAGAACATGATTCAGGCGTACCTAAAGCGTGTTTCTGGGATCGCCGAGGAGTTTAGGGAGCAGCTTGTCCCTGGCTCAATCCAAGCGTTCATGAATAACCTTGGTGTGACCCCCGAAGTCATCGACCGCTACAGAAAGGGCATGGAGAAGGGCGCTTTCGTAGTTAAAAGCCGAGTAGACAGGCGCTACCAGCCTGACGCTGAAGTGCTCAACGATCGCTCGGTTCTTGACCTTATCAATCTCCGTTCAAACCTACTTGACAGTGTCAGGAACGCAGCAAATAGGGGAGATGTAGCTCACGTTAGTTTCTATACGGAGATGCAACAGGCGCTGCTTGAGGATCTATCAACGCTTCCTGGGCAGGCGTACGACACTGCGCGTAGCTTCTCGCGTGATTTGAACGACAAATTCACTCGCACTTTTGCCAACGACCTGTTGGAGAAGACGAGTACTGGCGCGGATGCCATCCCGCCAGAAATGCTGGTCACCATTGCGTTTGGCGCAGGCGCCGATCGCGTTGCGTTGAGAATGCGGGAAATCGAAAGTGCGGTAAGCTTCATGAAGGGCCGTCTCAGCCAGGAAATACTGGACGGAGTGACCGATCCTAAAGTGCAGAAGAAACTGGACGATTTTGCGACGGTTTCTGCCGACGGCGTCGTTTCAGTACAGGATGCCCAGGCGCGAGTGCTGCGCCTCCTAGCCTCGAAGGCGCTGTATCAGGATCCGAAGGAGTTGGGCCGCGTCCGAATCAATCGCGCCCAATTGAATGAGTTCATCAAGGAAAACAAGCCGCTCCTCGATGAGATGGGGCTGACTCAAGACCTGATGGACTCCAGCACGGCGGAAAATCTGCTTGCTTCGGCAATTAAGACAAACAGCGCGCTGAACAAGAAGATCCGCAATCAGATGGCCTTCTCTAAGGTACTGGGTTCAAGCCCCACGATCGCGGTAGGCAATGCGCTCTCGCAGACCAAAAAGAATCCTGTGCGCGAAATCCTTGGGCTCGTCCGGCTTGCTAAAACAGGTGGCCCCGAAGCGATTGAGGGGCTCAAGAGCTCGATCTACGACTACATTGCCACTAAGGCATCCGGTTCCACGGCAAGTATTGACCCGCAGAAGTACTATGATGCGTTCTTCAAGGGCCGATACAAGGACCAGGCTCCGCTCGTCAATATCCTACAGGGCATAGGCGTCTTCTCTCCCGAAGAGGTCAAAAACCTCCGGGCGGTGACGAACCAGATGTTCAAGATCGAAGACGCCCTCGCGAACAAGCGCATGCTTGAGGATGTGATCCAAGGCACCGACATCATGGGCGAACTTGTGATGCGCGTTATGGGTGCCAAGATCGGTGCGGCGGCGGCGTCGGGCGGTTCTTCACTCATCGCGGCTTCGGCCGGCTCCAAGGCAATCCGTCAGATCTTTGATCAGATGCCGATGCTGGCTGCCCGCAACCTCATGGAAGAGGGGCTACGTAACCCACAACTCATGGCGCAGCTCCTGCGCCGCGGCAAGTCGCAGCGCGAAAAGTTGATTTACGCCAGACGTATACATTCGTATCTGATGGCCGCCGGCTACAATTATCTTTCTTCGACGTTCCCGACGGACGCACAGTTGCAAGCTGAAGAGGACGCCGAGCGCAAGGCAACACGGGAGGCCTACAAAGACATACAGCGTCTGCCGCCGCCCAACCCCGCGTTCTCCAATCCGAACTCCAGTCAGGAACGGTTGCGCCGGGCCTTCCCCCCAGCTCCGCCTGTTCGAGGCATGCCGGGAATGAGCGGAGGACAGCCGCCGACTGGTGGTGCTCCGCCGACCTCTCAGAGCCGAACAATGCTCCAACAGCTCTTCCCGAACGACGCGATTACTGGGGCGGCTGCGGCGCAGGGCGGGGCTCCGCCGATGCCTGGCTAAACGCTTCGACGCGCTTTAGCCACTCATCCTTGTAGCGATCGAACTCAGCGCCGCTAGTGCTGAATTCCTGCGTGCCGCCCGTCTGTAGCGAAATCAGCACGTAGCCGTGTTTGATTGACGTCCCATGCACGATATCGTGCGCCAACGCATACGCCGCAAGCTGGTGGAAGTAGTCCTTAATCCACTCATGCTTCTTAGGCTTCAATGACTGCTTGAAATCGATGATTGAGGGGTTACCACGGTACACACCGACCAGATCCGTTGTCCCCGCGTACTTCCCGGGGTAATGCAGGCTGACCTCCGAGCCCCAGATCTCATCCAAATTCCGAAAATACTCGTTTACGAGCCGGTACCCCATCTCATAGCCCTTGAGCATGAGCCAATTCGTCGGCCTCGGTAGATCCCGGTACGCCACCATGCGCTCAATGACATTGTGCATATGCGTACCGACCGTGGCCGCTTCGTTACGGATCCGGTTCGCTTCCACCTCTCCAACCTTCGAGGCCCACGCCTCAAGGCCAGACTTGTCCTTCGTGCCGGAGAGGATCGTCGTAACGCTAGGCAATGCAACCGCATTACCGTCCACGTACCGCCGTCCTTCTGGGGAGTCGATCCGTTCAAGCCTTTCGTACTTGTATAGGTTTTTGATCGGGATTAAATCAACCATTTCTTGATGTCCTCTCCAAGTACTTGGGTTGAAATGTCAATCTTGTCGCGCAGTGCCTTGACGATCTTCTCATCGACCGTTTTGGGTGCAATCAGGTCGATATAGGTCACGTTCTTGTGTTGACCGATGCGATGCGCACGGTCCTCTGACTGCAACCGCTTCTCCAGATCAAAGCTATTGCTGTAGTACACGACCACGCTCGCCGCCGTAAGGGTCAGGCCATAGCCTCCGGTGCTAGGGTTGCCTACGAAAAATCGTAGCTTGCTCTCTGGATCCTGAAAGTCCGCGACCACTCGCTGCCGCTCATCCTCGTCCGTGCCTCCGAAATACGTTCCAACGCTTTCCATACCGTATTCGGTCTGAAGAGCGGTCTTGATGGCAATGATGTCATGACGGTAAGTGGCCCAGATGATCATCTTGCCGTCCGTCTCTTCGACGACGGACAAGAGTTCCGCGACCCGCTTGTTTGGGATTGGCATCAATGTGCCATTGTCCAGCTTCACATGGCCACAGACGATCTGATGCAAACGCATCAACTGCGTCAACGCATTCACCGTGGACATCAGCCCTTGGTCAAACTGCGCCAAAGCCATCGTCTTCATCTGGTTGTACGCGGTCGTCTGCTCATCGGTCAGGTCGACCTCGCGCTTGACATAGAGCTTGTCCGGGAGATCAAGACACTCTTCCTTCTTGACGCGAAAGCAGAACCGATCCATCTTTTCCTTGAGCTCGTCGAGCCTTTGGTAACCAACAATCTGCTTGAAGCTATGGCTCGCAAGTCGACGCTCAATCGTCACCGCATAACGAGCCTGAAAACTGTAATACGACGGCGAGTCAAGACATGCGTCTGACAAGAATGCGCACTGCTGGTACAAATCAAGCGGAGATTTTGTCACCGGCGAACCCGTCATGATGCGACGATATTTCGCCATTTTGCCTGTTTTTTCAGTGTTTTTGCTGCGTTTGCTGTTCGGCGTCTTGATTGTCGTTGACTCGTCAATCGTCATCATCGCGTTGTGTACTAACAAAAATCTTTGAGCAAACTTTGTGCCGCGAGGCGTTGAGAACGCCTCGATGTTCATCATAAGGATCTTCAGGTCCTCGGTGATCTCAAAGAGGTTGTCAAGGGCTTCCTGTTCCGCCTTGCGTGGCGTTGCTGACCACAGCGCCATGCGGTAAATCACATGCTCTGGCATGTGCTTTGGGATTTCGGTGTCCGCCCAGTTGCGGTAGACCCCCTTCGGCGCCACGATCAATGCTGCGTTGACACGGCCCAGGTCATACAACATCGCTATGTTGTTGATCAACATGAAGCTTTTTCCGGTGCCCATGTCCGCAAACAATGCCGCAACCTGATGATCCCAAAAGCGTTGTAGGTACGCCGCCTGGTGTACAAAAGGCTTGTTCTTAAACCGATATGTCTGTAAGAATTGACTCATGTTCCTCTCGCTTTCTATTAGGGCTTGCAATCCCTGAAGCGCGAGTCTACACTAGCTTCGGATTTCGAGAAAGGAGAAACAGTAGTGCCTACGGTGTATGTCGTTTCAGAGACTTTGCAGCACAACATTGCAAGTGCTCTCGATTACGGCAAAATTGAGGTCATTCTGCCGCCCAATGCACAGATAGCCTTTTCCGTGATGCCGACCGTGCGTCGGGTTCAGCGGAAGCTCGACAAGTTCACCGATGAGGACTACTTGCTCCTTATTGGCGATCCTTCGGCAATAGGTATCTGTTGCGCTGTTGCGGCGTCAAAGAACAACGGTCGTTTCAAGTGCCTCAAATGGGACAAGCGGGAACGCCGCTACATCCCGCTAGAGGTGGATCTTTACAAGAAAGGAGAACACGATGAGCCTTACGAGTTTGTTTGAAAACGAAGCCAATGCACTGAAAATTGGTAATGACCAGCTATCTGGAATCTCGGCTCTGGCGCGCCGCGCCAAGCAGATCGAGAAGGAGATCGCGGATCAGGAAGATACGCTTAAAGAGCTTAAATTCCAGTTCCGTAAGATCACAGAGGAAGCCCTGCCCGAGGCGCTTGCCGAGCTTGGGATGACATCGTTCCGCATGGACGATGGCAGTTCAATCGACATCAAGCCCTTCTACAGTGCCTCCATCAGCGAAGCCCGACGCGCTGAAGCCTTCCAATGGCTCAGGGATCACGGCTTTGATGACATCATTAAAAACACGGTGAGTGTCCGTTTCGGACGCGGAGAGGACGAGCTTTGCAATCGCCTCTTGAGCACCCTCGGACAGCAAGGCTTCCCCGTCGAGCAGTCTGAGAAAGTTGAACCTTCGACCCTCAAGGCTTGGGTCAAAGAGCGGGTGGAGCGCGGTCAGGAGTTCCCAACAGAACTGTTTGGCGCGTTCATTGGTAAAAAAGCGACGATTAAATCTTAATAAAGGAACAATACAAATGGCTAAATCAGCACTTGCAGAGAAGACCCAGGGCACCGCTCTGGCCATCGCCACCGCGTTTGAGGAGGATGCTACCAGCAGCTTTGCTGGCATGAATCAGGACGATTTCGCCCTGCCGTTCCTCCGTCTGCTCACCAACACGTCGCCGGAAGTCGGCGAGATCGACGGCGCATTGCCCGGCATGATCTACAACACCGTGACGGGGCAGCTCTACGACGGGAAGAAGGGCATTTCCGTCATCCCGTGCACGTACGTTCGTCAGTACATCGAGTGGGCTCCGCGTGGTAGCGGATCGGGTGCACCGATTCACATCTACCCGTCAACCTCCGATATCCTGTCGCGTACGCATCGCGAACCGGGCGAAAACAAGGACTACCTCGACAATGGTAACTACATCGAGAACACGGCCAATCACTACGTGATGGTCGTGGACGAGAACGGCGTGCCTTCGCCGGCTCTCATCGTCATGAAGTCCACCCAGCTCAAGAAGAGCCGCAAGTGGAATAGCATGATGCAGTCGGTGAAGTTGCAGGGTAAGAACGGTCTCTTCACCCCGCCGATGTACTCGCAGTTATACCGCCTCTCCACGCAAGCCGAGTCAAACGACAAGGGCAAGTGGTACGGTTGGGAAGTCGAGCGTGTCGGTACGGTTGAAGATGAGGGCGTTTATCAGACTGCTAAAGTGTTCTCCCAGTCGGTTAGCTCCGGCCAGGTGAAGACAAAGCACGAAGGTGAAGGCGCGGAATCCGCCTCGGAGGCACTTCCGTTCTGATGTTTCTTGGGGGCCGAAAGCAGTGCTTTCCCGCAATCAATCATTGTTAGTAGGCTCCCTCTTTCGAGAAAGCAGAAATGACCGATATCACACGGTTCAAGGCGATTTTCACAGGCTTAGATATCGCCTATGGGACCTATAAGATTGAGAGCGAGAAGAGCAGCGGCAAACAGGCCGGAAAAGCCGTTGTCGTTCGCAAACCGCCCACCGATGACCTCTGGCAAAAGCATCTTGAAGGCGTGGAGCCTTCTCTTGGCATCATCCCTATTCGTGCGGACAACTCCTGCATTTGGGGATGCATTGATATTGACCAGTATCCTCTGGATCATGCTGGGCTGATTAAAAAGATTCGCAGCCTTGAGCTGCCCCTTGTCGTCTGCCGAAGCAAGTCCGGCGGCGCTCATGTGTTCCTGTTTACCAAAGAGCCGATCCCCGCCGCGGAGATGCAGAAGTACCTCAAGGGTGCGGCTGCATTGCTTGGCGAAGCGGGTCGCGAGATTTTCCCGAAGCAAGCCGAAATCCTCGTCGAACGCGGCGATACCGGCAACTTCCTGAACCTCCCGTACTTCGGGGGCGATGACACGATGCGCTATGCCTTCACCGATGACGGCCAAGCCGCAACGCTCGAAGAGTTCTACGCGCTGTACGACAAGTTCGTGCAAAGCGGAGAGCTGGAGATCCCCGAAGCACCAAGAGCCGCAGAAACCCCCGTCAAGGACGGCCCCCCGTGCCTCCAAGCAATCTGCGCACAAGGCGTGCCCGAAGGCACACGGAACAACGCGCTGTTCGCAATCGGCACGTACCTCAAGAAAGCGCACCCCGGCACCTGGGATAACCTGATCCTTGAGTATAATTTTAAGTATGTCATCCCACCGCTGCCGAACAACGAGCTCCAGGTCATCATCAAGCAGCTTGGCAAGAAGGACTACAAGTACAAGTGCAAGGACACCCCGCTCAACGCATTCTGCAATAGCAGCCTGTGCAGGACTCGCAAACACGGGATCGGGGCTCACGGGCCAGACTCCCCGCAGCTCTCTGCGCTTTCAAAGTACGCAAGCGAACCACCCCTTTGGTTCCTTGATGTCAACGGCAAGCGCATTGAGCTTGACACCGAAAGCCTCTTCAACCAGATCGCCTTCCAAAAGGCATGCGTGGAGAAGCTCAATGTGCTGCCCCCCGCCGTGCGCAAGCAAGACTGGGAGCAGTTGCTGAACGGTCTGCTAACCGAGATGGTTGAGACAGAACAGATCACGGTTGCGAGCGAAGACACAACGGTCACCGGACAGTTCAATGACCTGCTCGAAGAGTTTTGCACCCATCTCCAACAGGCGATGGATCGCGATGAGATACTGCTTGGCCGTCCATGGACGAGCGATGAGGAGAGTAAGACCTACTTCCGTATGAAGGATTTGAATCAACACCTTCTGCGAAATAACTTCAAGGGGCTGTCCTCGCCGAAGATGGCGCAGCGTGTGCGCGACATCGGAGGCGAACCGATCAGCCTTTTCATCAAAAACCGTGCGGTGCGCTGCTGGCGTATCCCGCGCTTTGAGCGACAAGATTCGCCGTTTGATACGCCAGAACAAAAGAAAGCCAGGAGTCCGTTCTAATGCTCAAGATAGATGGCTTCGACGACGCACTGATCGGGACCTCGTCCGTTTGGCGGAAAACCCCTGGCGGCGGGACGGAAAGCGTACACATCCCGGTGTACGATGGCGAGAGAATCATCACGGTACTTTGCGAACAATCGGGGATGTCCTACGACGAGGCCCTCGAGTACATTAGCTTCAAGATCGAAGGCGCGTACGTCGGAGAAACCACTCCGATCATTGTCTGGCCCTGCGACATCGGTGATGTTAAGGGGCTTAACGATGAATAACCACCAGCGCACGGTATTTGTCGTCATGTACATCGCGCGCGATAACGGCAGCGTGATTGTTGGCGTGTACGACGACCGCCGCGACGCGGACTACAAGTGCCAAGAAGAGCCCGAGCGGTTCGTAATCGCGTTCGCCCCTTACTTCCCGTCCCCGCCGATGGAACCATGAGCGTCGAAAAAGTATTTGGTCCCCCCGGTACGGGCAAGACAACCTACCTGCTTTCCGTCGTTGAACGGGAACTCGCCGCGGATGTCCCTCCGACACAGATAGGCTACTTTGCCTTCACCCGCAAAGCGGCGACCGAAGCCCGTGACCGCGCGACACAGAAGTTCCCGCAACTAAACCCGGATCTAGACTTCCCGTGGTTTCGCACGCTGCACTCACTTGCTTACCGCTGCCTCGGCATCGGCCCCAAGGACATGATGACGCCGCAGCACTACGCAGAGTTCGCGAAGGAAGCGGGGATTGAGCTCGCCGTTGAGCAGGGAGACGAGGAGTTTGCCATCAAGGCCGACCACCCGATCCTGAACGAGATTAACATCGCGCGGATCAAGGGCAAGGATCTGCGTAAGCACTATAACGAAAGCGGCATGACGATCGAGTGGTTCCATTTCGAGTATGTTGACAGAGCCTACCGACATTACAAAGCCTCCCGCGGTCTTCTTGACTTCACGGATCTCCTAGAGCGAATAGTGGACGAACCGGGACGGTTGCCGTCGCTCAAGACACTGATTATTGACGAAGCGCAGGATCTCTCCAAGCTCCAATGGCGTCTCGTCCACGAACTCATCGAACGCGCCGAGCGAACCCATATCGCAGGCGATGACGACCAAGCCGTCTACATCTGGGCTGGCGCCGACGTCGACAGCTTTCTAGCCCTCGAAGGCACTGTCCGCATCCTCGACCAGTCCTATCGCGTCCCCTCCAAAATCCACGCGCTCGCCGATCGCGTGGTCAACCGCATCAGTAAACGCCAGGCAAAGGTCTGGAAACCCCGCACCGAAGGCGGCACGATTGCCTATCACAACGACTTTCACCATGTTGATCTTACAACAGGCGAGTGGCTTGTCCTCGCCGCAGCGAACTACATGCTCACGGATATGCATGAGTGGATCAAATCCCAAGGCTTACTCTTCGAGCGTCACGGACAACGGAGCATCTCCGAAACCCTCGTACACGCCGTGGTCGGCTGGGAACGATTGCGTAAGGGACAAGAAATCCCCTACGAGATGGTTAAGCTGATCTACAAGTACTTGGACGGCAAGTTCGTTAAGCACGGGTACAAGGGACTGCGCACGGCTAACGTCGATGCGATGTATACCCACGAATCGCTGACCAAGGACCACGGCCTCCTCACCGACGCTATCTGGCACGAAGCTTTAACCAAAATTGCCGAGGAAAAGCGTAACTACATCGTCGCGCTCTTGCGTCGAGGCGTGAAGCTTACGGGCAAAGTCCCCATCAAGCTCTCCACGATCCACGGCGCAAAGGGCGGCGAAGCGGACAATGTCCTCCTTATTAGCGACCTTTCGACGAAGTTTGCGCAGGACTACAATCGCAACGCCGATGATATCCACCGGCTGCTTTATGTCGGAGTGACGCGCGCCAAGCAGTCGCTTCATATCGTTTTGCCCAAGAACACACAAAAGGCTTTTATATTGTGAGAACTGTTCCCATGTTCCAGCGCCCCTCCGAGTGGGTTCCGCCAGCCAGTTTCCCAGACCTTTCCGCCGCAACAGAAATAGCGATCGATCTTGAAACCTGTGACCCCCACATGGAATCGATGGGGCCAGGATGGCCCCGGAAGGATGGCTACATCGTCGGCTACGCGGTCGCGGTAGACGGATGGAAGGGCTATTTCCCGATCGCCCACCAAGGCGGAGGTAACCTCGACGAACGCATCGTTAACCGCTGGATGAAGAAAGTCCTCGAACTGCCCTGCGACAAGGTCATGCATAACGCCGCCTACGATCTCGGCTGGCTCCGCGCCTCAGGCTTCACGGTCAACGGCACCGTCTACGACACCATGCTCGCAGCGCCGCTAATCGACGAAAATCGCTACAGTTACGCGCTCAACTCAATCAGCTTCGACTACCTCAAGGAGGTCAAGTCCGAGCAGGGGCTCAAGGACGCCGCCTCCGACTTCGGCGTACACGCCAAGAGGGAGCTTTGGAAACTCCCCGCCATGTACGTCGGGGACTACGCCGAGCAGGACGCGGCGCTGACGCTCAAGCTCTGGCATCACCTGAAGACGCTCATCAAGAAGGAGGAAGTCGAGTCGATCTTTAACATCGAAACCGAACTCCTCCCAATCCTCATCGATCTCACCTTCCAAGGCATCCGCTTCGACCGCCCGAAGTGCGAGCAGCTCATCGACGAGTTCAAGCGCAAGGAGCTGGAGCATATCCAGCAAATCAAATCCCTCTCCGGTGAGAGGGTCGATATCTGGGCCGCCGCTAGCATCGCCAAGGCCTTCGACAAGATGGGCCTGTCCTACCCTAAAACCACCACAGGCCTACCAAGCTTCACTAGAACCTTCCTCACCACCCATCCGCACGAAATCGCCACGCTCATCAGCGAAGCCCGTGAGTACAACAAAACCCACGGCACCTTCCTTGAGCCCTATCTCAAGCATAGCGCCGTCGATGGGCGCATCCACCCCCACATCAACCAGATGCGCTCCGAGGACGGCGGGGCCGTCACCGGACGCCTCTCCATGAACAACCCTAACCTACAACAGGTGCCCGTGCGTCATGAAATCATCGGTCCCCTGGTACGCTCGCTTTTCTTGCCCGAAGAAGGACAGCTTTGGGCAGCCAATGACTTCAGCTCACAGGAACCCCGGCTTCTCGTCCACTACGCTACCTTACTTGGCCTCCCTGGAGCGGAACGCATGGCGGAGGCATATCGCAGCGACCCCAACACCGACTTCCACCAAATGGTCGCGGATATGGCAGGCATCAAACGCAAGGCCGCCAAGACAATCGGACTCGGGCTAATGTACGGAATGGGCAAGCAAAAGCTCGCCAACTCCCTCGATCTCCCGCTCGATGAAGCCGCCGAACTCATCGGCACCTTCCACTCCAAAGTCCCCTTCCTCCGCGGCACGATTGACGCCGTCATGCGCCGCATCGAACACCCCGCCTCAGGAGGCTCAATCCGTACGCTCCTCGGGCGCAAATGCCGCTTCCCACTCTGGGAACCCATCGAGTACGGCATCAACAAAGCACTCCCCCGCGAACAGGCCGCCATCGAATACGGACCACGGATCAAACGCGCCATGACCTATAAAGGCCTCAACCGCCTCATCCAAGGCTCCGCAGCCGACCAAACCAAGGTTGCTATGATCGCGCTGCATAAAGCAGGGTTTCGTCTGCTCCTACAAGTGCATGACGAAATCGCAATCAGTGTGGATGGACGAAATGACGCGGATCACGCGTCACGGATCATGCAAGAGGCTATTACCCTCGAAGTCCCCTCCCGGGTCGATGTCGAAATCGGCCCGTCCTGGGGAGAAGCGAAAGGCTAGTTGCGAGATAAGCTCCGCTGCGGTAGAGTCAACATTCCAAGAAAGGAGAATAGCGTGGACAAGCCACCAAAAAAGCCCGTCCCCGAAGGACGGCGCTGGAAGAATCTGAACTACGACGAGTTCAACCGAAAATTTCCGCGCATCGGTATGCGCCGTCTTGCTGCGCGTACTGATCCCGAGGCTAAGAAGAAACTCGAGGAATTGAAAGAATACGTCTGGCGTAATCGTCGCAAACGCAACTATCGTTACCCGGGCCGCTACTCACCGAGCCAGCGCAAAGGGGCGAAATTTTTGACTGTTATGGTTCCGATTGATGTGCACGCGAAACTTAAAGAGCTCGCGAAGTTCTACAAAAAGAGCATGTCGCAGATCTTTCGTGAGCAGATTGAACCGTTCTTCGACGAGACCTATAAACAGGCCGAACTGCTCGCTCGCATTGAGAAAAACCGGGAGAAAAAAGGTGTACCACCGAACGTCAATAAACCTAGACGTTGAGCTTTCGTTCGACATCCTCGACCCTATCGTGCTGGAGCGCGCCGTGCTTCCCTCAGTGATTGAGATTAAAGCCGCTTATGCTAGGCTTGAGAAAGAGGACGGCAAACAGGCAAGAGTTAATGTGCTCAAAGTACTTAGCGAATCGCAGCGTATGTTGCTTGAAGATGAGATTATTGAAGCCCTACGAGAGGAAGAACTGTGAACGTATTTCCAGAACGAGTGACCGATGACAACGGCTCCGCTAGGATCGAAGGCGGGATCACGCTGCGCGATTACTACGCCGCCGCTGCGCTGACCGGGATTCTCTCGAATCCCAACACGCCGCAAAACACCCCGTACTATGTGTCGGCAGATGCCTACAGGCTTGCCGATGCAATGCTCGAGGCCCGCGACCCATGAGAGTCACAAAGATCCGCCGCTGCGCTGAGTGCAAACAGGTCTTCGCCTCGCCCGAGGCCTTCCGTTTGCACAAGCGCGTCGACCGTAACTGTCGCTCTGTAGAAGCTTTGGTCGCAGTCGGCTATAAAGAGACATCGAAGGGCTGGATCAACACTAAAGCTTCGCCTAAGAGTAACCCATGACTTTGTATACCCACGCCGGCGCACTCCCCGCCCACCAGTATGTCTGGGTCGAGCCCGACGCGATCGGCACGCATGACTGGCTGCAAGGCGTCTGGTTCGGTATTACTTCTTACCCCGGTCGCGCATTTGGCTGTCATGTGCTTTTTGAGAACGGGGCGGTATATCGGAACATACCGCTGCATCAGCTCGCATCTCGTAAGACCGATAGCAAGTGGACGGTCTCCGATGCACAGACCTGGGACGCATACGGGTGGCAGTTTTCGCTCATCGAATACCCTTACCTCTCGTCGATGAACGCTCGCGCTAAAGTGCAGAGCGGAGAGGAGCACAAGGGCCATTACCTTTTCACGCTGGTGCCGGTGGGCGATGCGTTCAGCGCGGCACCGTCGCAATCAAAGGAATTCTATTTTTTGCAGCTCGAAAACGGGCGGTACACGGCGCAGCCTACTAATTGTGTACTGATCGAGGACCGCTCGTTTGTTGACAAGTTGGAGTGGCCGACTTGTTTCCGAAGACAAGAAGACTGGTATAGCGCGGAGGATGGGACATGAAGTACCTTTCCGTCTGCTCCGGCATTGAAGCCGCGACCGTCGCTTGGCACGACCTTGGCTGGAAGCCCGTTGCGTTCAGCGAGATTGAGCCGTTCCCGAG
>Ga0181357_1000632_pt1 | contig 13468 bp, 9 predicted proteins | sample Fa13VDMM110DN_FD_130094 | JGI IMG/M metagenome (GOLD analysis project Ga0181357, IMG submission 130094) | Freshwater viral communities from Lake Michigan, USA - Fa13.VD.MM110.D.N | ecosystem: Environmental > Aquatic > Freshwater > Lake | place: USA: Michigan | collected 2013-09-24 | reverse complement strand
GATGCCGGTAAGAGTTGGGCGTCGAAAGCTGCGCCCGGTGGACACGCTGATCGAAGTGACTAACAAAAATGTCTTTAACGTTTGGAAATGAAATGGCAAAATTCTCAAATTGGTCTCGGGAAAATCTAGAAAAGTTTGCACAAGAGGCGACCGATAAGCTGACCACCGAGGCGCAGGTGCCGCGCAGGGCGCTGGCGGATGAGGAAATTCGGGCGCTGTGGGCGCAATGCGCGCCAAACCCCGGCGGGACGCTGGACTTTGCGCGTCTGATAGAGCGGCGCTGCGGCATCGACACCAAGGGAGAGCAGGAAGCCTTGAGGCTGGACGAACTGTGACAGTCAAGATACCCGCATGGTCGTTTTCGTCCATCAAGACGTTTGAACAATGCCCTAAGAAGTTCTACCACCTGAAGGTCGTCAAGGATGTGCAGGAAGATCAGGGCGTAGAACACCTGCTGTACGGCACCGCCTTTCACGAAGCGGCTGAGTTTTACATACGTGATGGCACCCCCCTGCCGCCACAGTTCATGTATGCTAAGCACTCATTGGGTAACCTCAAACAGCGACAAGGCCGCAAGCTGTGTGAGTACGAGATGGGGTTGACCGAAAACTTGGAACCGTGCGGGTTCAAAGACCCCAACGTGTGGTGGCGCGGCATCGCGGATTTGATTATCATTGAGGATGGCGGTACCGCACGTATCGTGGATTACAAGACGGGTAAGAGTGCAAAGTATGCCGACACAGGGCAGCTTGAGTTGATGGCGTTGGCAGTGTTCAAGCATTTCCCCGAAGTAACCAACGTCAAGGCAGGGCTGCTTTTTGTAGTTGCGCAGCAGTTCCCCAAAGCAAGCTACTCCAGAGTGGATGAGCCCAAGCTGTGGGAGAAGTGGCTGCGCGATCATGGGCGCATGAAAAGAGCGTACGAGACAGGCGTGTGGAACCCCAAGACCTCGGGCCTTTGCAGGAAGCACTGCGTGGTACTGAGTTGCCAGCACAACGGAAGGAATTGATATGCCGTACACCAAATCACCAAGACCGTACGACCACGAGTACGACATGCAGAAGAAGCGTGGCGAACTCCCTAACCGCATGGAGCGCCAACGCGCCCGTCGAAAAGTTGATGCCAGTTCCCCCGATGAGAACGGCAACGGCAAGGCTGACAAGCGTGAGGGCAAGGACATTGATCACGTTAAGATGTTATCCAAGGGTGGCTCAAACAAGACCGGCCTTCGCATCATTGCACCCGCCAAGAACCGTGCCCGTAACGGTCACAGCGTAAAAGAAAAAGGTGGGAAGAAACCCGCTTGACACGCCCCGCGTGTTGCGTTAGATTGGAATTTCGATGGCGGCGAGAGCGAGTGGGACACCCACTTCGCTCCGTTATGCCGTCTGCGCTGGAGAGCGAATTGAAAATTATTGACAACAAGGCTTTGTTGTTGACGCTGCGCAATCCGCATCGCGTCACGACAGTCATCCCTAAAAGTAGGGAACTCCCTAACAACCAAGTGTTGGTGCACTGGGGATTGGACGAAGCGCAAGTCCTCAAGAATCTGCGCGTGAAAGACGTGCCATCACCCATCATGGGACGCTACGATTGGCCGGGTCAGTACAAACCGTTCGACCACCAGAAAACAACTTCTGCGTTCCTCACCATGAACCGCCGTGCGTTCTGCCTCAACGAGCAGGGCACAGGCAAAACAGGGTCAGTTATCTGGGCCGCTGACTACCTCCTCAAGCAAAAGCGCATAAGGCGCGTGTTGGTGATCTGCCCCCTGTCCATCATGGATTCGGCATGGAGGGCTGACTTGTTCAAGTTTGCCATGCACCGTTCTGTTGACATTGCGTATGGTGCCAAGGACAAGCGCAAGGCCATCGTCAACGGTATTGCTGAGTTTGTGATCATCAACTATGACGGCGTAGAGATTGTTGCCGAAGACATAGCCAAGGGCGGCTTCGACCTGATTGTGGTTGACGAGGCCAACGCCTATAAAAATGTTCAGACCAAGCGGTGGAAGATACTCAACACGCTGGTCAAGCCTGATACGTGGCTGTGGATGATGACAGGCACCCCCGCTGCGCAGTCCCCCCTCGATGCGTACGGGTTGGCTAAGCTGGTCAACCCGCAAGGTGTGCCCAAGTTCTATACGACTTTCCGCGACATGGTGATGATCAAGCTAAGCAACTTCCGCTGGCTTGCCAAGGGAACCGCCACGCAGACCGTGTTTGAATGTTTGCAGCCAGCTATCCGGTTTACCAAGGACGAGTGCCTTGACTTGCCAGAGATGACATACGTCAAGCGTCACGTTGAATTGACCAAGCAGCAGGAACGCTACTACGGGATGCTCAAGAGCAAGATGGTGGTGCAAGCTGCTGGTGAGGAAATCACGTCCGTCAATGCAGCGGTGAACATGAGCAAGCTCTTGCAGATATCTTGCGGCGCGGTGTATTCCGACTCGGGCGAGACCTTGGAGTTTGACATCAAGAACCGTTACAACGTGCTGACCGAGGTGATCGACGAGTCCAGCCAGAAAGTGCTGGTGTTTGTGCCGTTCAAGCATGTGATCAGAATCCTGACCGATAAGCTCAACGCCGATGGTTATACAACCGAGGTGATCAGCGGGGACGTGCCCGTACACAAACGCACCGACATCTTCCACCGATTCCAGACTGACCCCAACGGCACTAAGGTGCTGGTCATTCAGCCACAAGCCGCCGCCCATGGCGTGACACTCACCGCTGCGAACACCGTGGTGTGGTGGGGGCCAACATCTAGCCTTGAGACCTACGCCCAAGCCAATGCCCGAGTCCACCGTTCGGGTCAGCGCCACCCGTCTACAGTGGTGCAACTGGTGGGGTCAGGTGTAGAAAGACACGTTTACAACTTACTAGATAACAAAATAGATGTTCACTCAAAAATAGTTGACCTCTACAAAGAAATACTTGCGTAAGCCACCAAACACCACTATAATAAATATCCCAACAACAACCGGAGAACGAAATGACTTCTGTAGCTGCACCCCGCGACTCTATGACCGTTTACTGCCTTGGGCAAATTGTTTATGTGCCGCACTACCGCCGCCCGACCGAGTTTGTCGGCCCCGGCTATCACGAAGAACAGGGGGAGTTGAAGTCTCTACCCTGCAACCACCGAGTGTCTTATTCGGCGAGCCAATTGATCAACGCAGGTGCTACCCCGAAGATCATGTTTCTTTTAGACCGCCCTAAATATTAAGGGGAGAACGAAATGACAGAGGAAACCGCCCCTGCTGTACCCCCTGAGAAGCTGGTCAAGGTGTACCTGAAGATGAAGGTCAAGCACGATGAGATGCGTGTTGCTTACGAAGCCGACGAGAAGAAGCTCATGGCTCAGATGGTCAAGGTAAAGTCCGCGCTCTTGGCGTTTTGCAAGGCGCAGAACGTGGACAGCGTACGCACTGGCGAAGGCTTGTTCTACCGCACCGTCAAGGTTGACTACTGGACAAACAACTGGGAAGCCATGCACAAGTTCATTGTTGCAAACAATGCGCCGCAGCTATTGCACCAGCGTATTCACCAAACGAACCTCAAAGAGTTCCTTGAGGCCAATCCTGACTTGCTGCCGCCCGGACTCAATACGGACAGCGAGTACACCATAACCGTACGGAGGAAGTAATGAGTGAACCATTCGTGCCAATCGAGGAATTGGCCAAGCAGTTTACGGTTTCGGTATCCACTGTTCGCGCATGGGTGCGGCAGGGCCATATCCCCAAGGACACATACTTGAAGATCGGTAACACGTACCGTTTCAACGTGCCTGCGGTGATTGCAGCCCTGTCGGGCACACCCAAAGCCGAATCGGAAGTACCGAAAGTCGAAGACCCCAAAGCGCCCGTTCAACTTGAACTGGTTTTTACTGACCCCAACGAAGACATGTAACTGGAGAAGCGAAGATGAGCAACGAAATGACCCTGTTTGGTAAGCCTAGCAATTCAGCCCTTGCGCTGCTAAGCGGCATCGAAGACAGCCTGACAAACACCCTCGCTGGTGGCGGCAGCGGCGGCGGCAACAAGCGTATCAGCATCGAAGGCGGCGCGTTCCGTGAGTTTGTTGGTGGCAAGGAAGTTCGCGTAAGTGAAGAGCGTTCGATGAAGATCATCTTGATCAACGCCGCGCCTGTGTCCCGTATGTTCTTTGAGGGCACTTACGTCAAGGGTTCCAAGACTAAGCCCACGTGCTGGTCAAGCGACACACAAACCCCCGACAAGGCAGTGCCCGAAGAGCAGCGCCAAGCCAAGTTTTGCAAAGACTGCAAGCAGCACATCAAGGGCTCTGGCCAAGGCGACACCCGCGCTTGCCGGTTCCAGCAACGTATTGCCGTGGCGCTTGACGGCGAGTTGCGCAAAGAAGCCGTGTACCAAATTACACTGCCATCAACATCTGTGTTTGGTGACGCGGAGGGCAAGAAGATGCCACTGCAAGCCTACGGTCGTCACCTCAAGGCGTACAACACTCCTGCGATTTCTATCGTGACCGAGATGCGTTTTGACATTGACAGCGCAACCCCCAAGCTGGTGTTCAGCCCCGTCCGTGCACTGGAAGAAGATGAGTTGGCAGTTGCAGTCAAGTTGCAGAGCCACCCCGACACCACCAAGGCGATCACTATGAACGTGTCGCAAATGGACGGCGTGATTCCCGCACCGAAGTTGTTTGAGCCTGCCCCTGCCCCTGCCCCCAAAGCAGAAGCCAAGGCTGCGCCGAAAGCCGCGAAGGTTGAGGTTGAAGAAGTTGAAGAGCCAATCAAGGTTACCAAACGCGCCGCTCCTGCGGTTGAAGAGAAGTCTGAGCTTAGCGATATCGTTGGCGACTGGGACGACTGATTAGTTTTGGGGGGAAAGCCAATGCTGGACAGGGCACAAGTCTGTCGTTTTTCGTCACAAGCGTGAGGCAAACAGCACGGTGAGTACCCCCACCTTTTCAGCCATCTCATTCACTCTGACTATCGGCGGCTATGGAAACAAAGAAATTTCTGGAGTCGGTACTGGGGGACGAAGGGTTCTATTGCATTTTTGCGTATCGGATAGCCGACGAGCGTAAGGTACAAAAGTTCTATGACAACCTTGATGCCGCAATCCATGCGGCCCACAATTTAGACGCTGAAGGCTATGACGCTTATTTTGCGCTGGGGACTTTTGACCAAGCTGGGTCTCGTAAAGTACCCAACGTAAAGCAACTAAGATCATTCTTTCTTGACCTTGACTGTGGGCCAACAAAAGACTACGCGACACAGAGCGAAGCTCTTGGCGCATTACGAAAGTTTTGCAAAGAACTTAAGCTGCCCCGCCCGACTATCGTAAATTCGGGGCGTGGTATCCACGTGTACTGGCCGTTGGTTGCACCTGTTTCACGTGAAACATGGGTGCCGATTGCCGAGCAATTTAAACGCCTATGCACAACGCATGGGCTGCGGAACGACCCGTCTGTACCAGCAGATGCGGCGCGTGTGCTGCGGGTTCCTGATACCCATAACTACAAGACTGACCCCCCTTCTCCTGTTGGGTTAGTGGGTGAAGTTGGCATGCCTGTTGAGTTGGATGTATTCCGCGAGTTCTTGGGCGACGACACAATGGTCTTGGTGCCCCCGAAGAAGTACATGCCGCAGCAGCAAGACGCCATGATGCAAGCGCTGTCGGGCAGTATTGTAAATCGGTTCAAGACCATCTTGATCAAGACCATGAGCGGTACTGGGTGCGATCAACTAAAAGAAGTAATTAACAACCAAGCAAGCATATCCGAACCGCTGTGGAGGGCTGGCTTATCCATTGCCAAGTTTTGCGTTGACGGCGATAAGGCAATCCATAAGATTTCTGCCAAGCACCCCGAGTACACGTACGAGCGAACCGAGACTAAAGCTGATCTGATCAAAGGCCCGTACCTGTGCACACGTTTTGACGAGTACCGTGGTGGGGTGTGCAAGGACTGCAAGCACTGGGGCAAGCTCAAGTCACCAATCTCTCTCGGGCGTGAGGTTGAGGAAGCCGACGAGTCTGACAACATTGTCATAGAAAAACCGCTGGGTGTGACTGCGGCCACGCCGATTCGGTACGCTATACCCAAGTATCCGCACCCGTTCTTTCGGGGTAAAAGCGGTGGGGTGTTTAAGCATTCTAAGAATGCTGAGAACGAAGACAAGGATGTGCTGGTTTATTTCAACGACCTGTACGTTATACGGCGCATCAAAGACCCCGAAGCTGGTGAGTCTCTTGTGATGCGCTTGCACTTACCCAAAGACGGCGTTCGTGAGTTTACGATACCGCTGACTGCCGTGGGTACTAAGGATGAGTTTCGCAAGCATCTTGCGTCACAGGGCGTAGCAGTTTTGAACGTCCAAGAGTTGATGGAGTACACAATGAGATGGGTTAACGAGTTACAGTTTAATTCCGAAGCTGACGAAGCATGTCGGCAGTTTGGATGGCGGGACGATACGCACGAGTCGTTCATCGTTGGCAACATGGAAGTGTTTAAAGATAGGGTTGAGGTGAGTTCGCCCTCTGCGGCTACCGTGGGGCTGTTCCCTATCTTCAGGGCCAAGGGCACACTGGAGCAGTGGAAGAAGACCATTTCGTTCTACAACCAACCGGGCATGGAGTTGCACCAATTCATGTTTGGGCTGTCGCTGGGTTCTATATTGATGGAATTTCAGCCGATCAACGCCGCCGCTTTCCACGCATGGAGCAAGGGTTCTGGTCTGGGCAAGACCACGGCTATGTACGCAGGTGCATCTATCTGGGGTGACCCCGATCTGCTGGTGATGCAGGAACGCGATACCTTTAACTCGAAAATGAACCGTGCTGAGGTGTACAAGAACATCGTCTGCTACATGGACGAGATGACCAACACCAAGCCGCAAGACCTGTCGGACTGGGCGTATCAACTGCCGAGTGGTCTACAACGCAACCGCATGGGGCCGAAGGGCAACGTCGAGCGCGTACGCGGCAAGCCGTGGAAGACTCTGTTTGGCACTACGGGTAACACGTCGATGCTGGAACGCATTGCGCTGTTCAAAGCCTTGCCACAAGCGGAAGCTCAGCGCGTGTTGGAATGCCGCGTAGACCCAGTGAAGTTTGCAACCAAGGCTGAGACCGATGTATTTAGCGCCGCCATCAAGGACAACTTCGGGCATGCGGGCGTTGTCTTCCTTCAGTATGTTCTGAACAACTTGGATGCGGTCAAAGAACTTACCATGGCAGTGCAGCGCAAACTTGATGCGGCGTCGAGCCTGTCTGCTGAGAACCGCTACTGGTCTGTCTTGGCATCGCGCCCTATTGCGGGGTTGATGTTGGCCAAGAAAGCTGGCCTCATTGACTGGCAGATTGCGCCCATCGTGCAGTGGATTGTCAAGGTGATGGCCGAAGCTAAAGTTATGGTGCGCGAGATGAACGTCAACGTAGAAGCTCAACTAACTGACTACATGGCAGAGAACTACAACAATATGCTACGCATAAAGTCAACAGATGACGCACGGAATACCGCAGGTGCGCTGGATCAGTTCATTGTGCCTGACGGCTCACCCCGTGGGCATTTTGTGGCGAGGTATGAGTACGATGTGAAGAAGCTGTACCTGCTGCCCAAGCCCCTGAAGGCATGGTGCGGTAAGCAGCAAATTAACTACGCCGGGTTTGTTGATGGTCTGAAAACTGGAAGCACCAAAGCAACTACGGCTAAGGTTCGACTTGGCAAAGGCACCCGCATTAACATGCCGCCGACCGATGTTCTGATACTAGATTGCGCGGGGTTTATGGACGATGAAACTGAGCAAGCTTTGGCGACAACCTCCGCGCTGTTCAAGAAACAGAATCAGGTTTGACGACCTTGCACCGGATGGGGTGCGTATTATTGTTCACTGGGATAAATTTTTAGTGGATACTTCAGTGTTCATTCCTTGCGTGAACACGCTTGAACTTGTGCGCCAAGTTCACCAGATAACAACTCAACGGGAGTGGGTGGTTCACTACCGGCCAAGCATCGAAGACGGGCAGTGGGGGGTACGCATTTGGCGGCGGCTGTGATACGATTGCCGTGACAGGTTGCCTGTCATTTCGTTCTCCTGAAGTTGTTCGCCCCCGCCGTAACAAGCGGGGGCTTTTTTAATCACTCAAAGAAGTCGCCGTCAAACTCAGCCGCATCCTGCAACAACTCAGGGCGGAGTTTCTTGTTAAAGGTTACGCCGTGGTACATTTCCATCGTTGTCCGCATGTGTTGCGCCATAGATTTTTGTATTGTTTCCACAGTAATTGGAAACGTAGGATGCCGCTTGCTAAAGTCAAGCATCTTGGTAACAATATCCGACACACCTTCTGAGTCCCCCACCCGTGCGGCGGTAAAGTAATTAAGCAACAGCTTTGTGCGTTCTTTAACGACACGTTTTTCAATGTTCTTTTCCGAGGCGTTGATTTCTTGCTGACGGATGTACTCCGCAGGCGCAAGGCCAAAGAATTGTGCCCCGGCGTTCCACGCGCTAATGTCCCCGGTGATGGGGTCGCCGCGCAGCGTGTTTGCACCCTCAGTCGCAAACCGAATACCCTTCATGGTGTTGGCAATAGCCGAGGGGAGCATCCGCTCCAGACCCCGCTCCATGTTGCCGTCTTGCATTAATTTTTGCCCTGCGAATATTCGGTCAACCGTGCCGTAAACTGGGCCACCCGCAAGTTGCAAGAACGACAAAATTTTGTTGTCTTGGTCTTTGTACCCCGTGCTATTTAGTATCAAGTCGGACAAGCCGATACGGTTGGAAACAGCCGTGCCAGTGAAGTAGTTGACCGCGCCGTTGAACATCCCTTCCTTGAAGTACTTATGTGCAGCGGTTTCCATGTCGTCTTCATCGTCGCCTTTTAGCATGTTGTAAACAGCAGCAATAATGCCAAACCCGGGCAGACCCTGCACCCCAGCCAGCAGACCAGCGAATACGTAAATACCGGCAATCTGACGCATAGCAGCGTAGCGTACTTTCTTATCCTCGGACTTCATGTCTTCGCGTGCGGTCTTGAACATCATGTAGTACATGGTCACACCGTAACGCTTGTACATGAACATGACTTTGCCCAACGAGTTCTTTGCCAGCAGCGGTGCGCTACCTGCGGATGCGCCACCGTTCATAATTTCAGCAATTTCTACAGCACGTTTGGCAGCTTCGGTACGTGAGGCAGCGTTAATGGTTTCGCCGTCCTTGGTCATGCGCCCAAGCTCAAGGTTGTAAGCAGCGATCAACGAAATCTGCCGGTTCATACGGTCGCTGTGGTGGTGGAGAATCCCAGATAATGCGGCAATACGGTCAAGTGGGGATGACTTTTCATTCATGTCAAACACGTCGCTTGTCATCGAGCGGTCTAACAACCCATACTTGTCGGCAAGCTCTGACAACTCCTTGAGGTCAAGCACGGCCTGCTCCTGCTTAGTCAACTTACCCTTCTTTGCAAGTGCATCAAAGTTGTAGTTGTCCAGCGAGAAGAAACCCGTTTGCTCAATGGTCTCTTGACCGTCAGCCGTAGGCACCGTCATCTTGACCTGACGTTTGCGTCCACTGCCCATGAACACCTTGGTAGCAGCCCCAATAGCTTTCATGGTTTCGGGGTAGCCGTATTTACCGCCGAGGTAAGGTGCAATTACCAACGGCAATTGTGCTGTCTGAACAATTGCAGACGACACGTTACCACCCAACGTTGCAATAAAACCTAACGAGGTTGCAACTTTAGCCCAAGGCGCAATGGTAGGACTGACCAGCGTTTGGATGTGGCTGTTCAGTTCCGCAGCCACGAGGCTAGTGCGCTCAACCGTATCCGATATTTTTTTTCTTTCCTCAGCGGTCAAAGTTTTTAAGAACTGAGGGTTACTTACCTTCATACCTTTTGTCGCCGCCATCCGTTCAAGTTCAGTATTATTTTTTGTCTTGGCGTACTCCTCAATCTCATCGCGCAGCTTATACGCTTTAGCGCCGTACTCAAGGTTTGGCAACTGATGGGCCATGCTCATTGAGCGTGAATAGAACGCACCCGTTGCGTTGAAGCTAAAACCGGGGGTGTTCTTACGTTTGCGAAACGCTTGGGCAAACGACGACTCAGGCAGCGTTTCCAAGAACGTACGCATGATCTCATCGGTAACCTCTGGATTGACGCTGTTGGCTTCAAGCGTACGCAAGATAGAGTTTACAAACGAGGTAGGGGGCGCATCTCTGTACACTTTGTTGGAACCGCCTTTAAATCGTTGCAGGTTCTTAACGCCGCCCTCGGCTTCCAATTCTTTAATTGCACGATCACGCGCAACCGAAGTCTCGTAGTGTTCAACGTAATGCTCACCCTTGAGGTCGTATGACAGGCGGAAGTCGCCAGAACGTGTCAACGGGAAGTACGGCTCAATCTTGCCCTTGGTAGCAAGGCGCTGATAAATCTCAGTGCGCAGTTTCTTGGCATCGTCTTTGTCTGCAACGGAGTCGTCGATACGCTTCATCAACAGATCAAGTAAGTCATCATACGTTTTCTTGTATGTGTCGCGCATCTGCTTGTAGATGCTATGACCTTCGGCCCCTAGCTTGGCCCACTGGGGTTGCAACTCGTCCCATATTTTTTGTTTGTCTGGGTCAGCATCCCCCGCTTTGGTTGCCACCGTCACTTTTCCAGTACCGCCCCGCGCCACGTGTTCGCTTGTAGCAGTTTTGTTTATTGCCAAAATCTCGGCGTTTCGTTCAGAGGCGGTGTCAAATTCCTTGACTATAGTTCGGCCCCCCTGCGGGTATTCAAGGCGGTACTTGGCGTAATCGGAGCGGAGCTTAGACGGATCAACTTGTTCAAGCGTACTGGTGGCAATGACACCATTCAGGATGACTTCTTTCTCAGGGTTGCCTTTTATCCAATTCTGGATGCGCGTCATGGTGGCGTTGGTTTCACGCATGCGCTTGTCTTTGGCACCGTTCCACAGCTTCTCCAACTCGTTGAGCTTGGGTGCCATGGGGATGTCTTTCTTGGCAACCTCGGTCAGCGCGTTCAGCGGCAAACTGCGCAAGACGATTTTTTGAATAGTCTCCGGTGCATTGCGCACCATATCGTATATTCGCGCAACGGTGTTGTTGTCCATTGCCGGTAGCGATGTAATTTGAGCGTCTATAGCTTTAAAGACCGCAGCGCCCCTACCCAGCAGCGAAGCTGCGTACAACGAACCTGCATCGCGCAACTCAGGTGCAGGCGACAAAATGCTATCAATAAGGAAGTCCGAAGCGTCGAGCGCAGTCCCCATACCCTTAGTCGATTGGCCCATCAACGAACGCACAAAGTTGCGGACGGCATGCGTAAAGCGTTGCCATGCAGTAATGGCCTCACCCTTGGGGTTGATGGCTGACAGTTGCTGTTGAAACTCAGGGTTGCTAAACGCCTCGGCAACAAACTCATCCAGTGATTGCGCACCGTATGCCGTGTCCAACGAATCTTTGACGTTGTTGTAAAGCTCCGTAAGCTGTTTAGTCATCGGGTGTGACTTGTTGGCTATCACATGCGATGTGGCGGCATGTACGGATTCGTGCAACAACGTGTGAGCATTCATCCCAGAGTCTGCGTCCAGCTTAATGGTATCGGTCTTGGGGTCGTACAGGCCGGATACAGGGTTACCCTCAGCATCCTTTAAGCCTGTAACCAGTTCAATCTTGGTCTTGCCAATTGCACTGGCCAATTTTTCGGCAACTTTAGACGTACGGCCAAGGTTTTGCGCACCCAACATGTCCAAAGCACCGCGAAGATCGCCAGCTTTCAACGCCTTGCGGATGGCAGGGTGCAACGGTAGTCCCAACATTACAGCGTCACGAGCAAGATACTTCTCGCCGGTATCCATCTGCTCGGCGGTATTGCGGGATAGCGTTTGAGACACGTTAAACTGAGCGGTACCCCGACGCACCCCGGCTTCGGAAATCGTAAAGTATTCCAGCATCTTATTGGCCAGCGCCTTCTTGTCAGCTACCGACAAGGATTTGTAAAACGCTTTGGCGTACGCGCCACCACTCAACGGCTCAATCGAGGTCGTACCTTCACGCCCAAAGGCGATGTAATCAACAGGGATACCGGTGCGCAACTGCGCGGTAATATCGTTAAGTTTGTCTACTGAGCCCAACAGCTTGTGCTTCGCAAACATGGCCACATACATGTCATAGGCCAGATAGTCCAGCGCGTCAGACCGACTCTCAACTTCCACCACTTGGCCGTAAAAACCGAACGAGGCGGAGGGTTTGGCCTTCTTAGCCTTGGTGTCGGTCTTGGTGTCGGTCTTGGTGTCGGTCTTGGTGTCGGTCTTGGTGTCGGTCTTGGCTTCGGTCTTGGTGTCGGTCTTGGTCTTGGTCTCGGTCTTGGTGTCGGTCTCGGTCTTGGTGTCGGTCTCGGTCTTGGTGTCGGTCTCGGTCTTGGTGTCGGTCTCGGTCTTGGTGTCGGTCTTGGTCTCGGTCTTGGCTTCGGTCTTCTTCAGTGCACCCGACTCCACATCTGTTCCATCTCCAGCGTCACCAGCAGGTTTCCCACTATCTCCCAATCCAGCGGACTTAGGTGCTTGAGTTCGTTTGGTATCAGTAGCGGCTCCAGTACGCTCGTTCTTTGCACCGCTTGGTTTGCTATCTTCAGCGCGAGTTCCAGTTCCTCCAGCGACATCTCCTGCGTTCTTATCACGTCCTCCTTCAGAGGGTTTTGTTGTAGTTGCATCTTTGGAGCCTTTCTTTGCATCAGCCTTGGTTGGCTTTGCAGGTACAAACATATCACCTTGTTTGGCTAGACCGCCAAACGCTTGCATGGCCATGCGCTCAATTGCATCCTTAGTGGCTGTGGATAAGTTTGGGTTCTCACGAACACGCCCAAAGATGTTTGCAACAACAGGCTGTTGGGTGGCGTCAGCCATGTCCATGTTGAGCAACTGCTTGTAGAAGCCCGACTGCTTAGGCAGACCAGCGGTGGCCAGCACCTCGGGAGTCAGCACCGTAGCAAACGGTTTTTCTTGAAACGCAAGTTCTTCCTCGGAAAACGCTTGCGGTGCAGCGCCCTTTGGTTTACCCATGCCGGGAAAGCTCGGCTGTTCAGGCTCACGCTGTGCCTTCTTTTCGGAGACACGTGATTCCATTGTTGCGGTGCTTGTGGGTGTGGGTTCGGGGGTTGCACCCATTTCGGCTACAAGTGCACGTGCCTCGGGGTCATCTTGCCACCTCGTGGATTCCGTCGCTTCCGGTGTTTTTTCAACCACAGGGTCTTCAGCCAACCGCAGGTCGTACGCACGGTTGATAAGATTGCGTTCGCGGTCAGTAAGGTTAGGATTGGTAAAGCCTTCGCGCTTGAGTTTTAAAGCAAAAACTTTAGGGATGTCCTTGACCTCAGACTCAATGATGGGCAGCAGCAACTGAAGGCGTGTGTCTTGCGTTGTTTTTTCTTGCTTGCTGTCAAGTTGCCCAGTCAGTTCAGCAAGGTCAGACTCACTCT